>Ga0255058_10001535_pt1 | contig 12975 bp, 10 predicted proteins | sample Cases_109_9_MG_FD_188637 | JGI IMG/M metagenome (GOLD analysis project Ga0255058, IMG submission 188637) | Seawater microbial communities from Amundsen Gulf, Northwest Territories, Canada - Cases_109_9 | ecosystem: Environmental > Aquatic > Marine > Gulf | place: Canada: Northwest Territories... | reverse complement strand
CCCGGATTCGTCAGTCCGCGCGGACGAGCCTCAGCTCTCCTTCACGGTGCGCTTCGCGCGTAGTTCCATCAATCCGTTCGTCTCTCGCATGCTTCCCGTCGTCGTCGTCTCCATCCTCGTCTTCTCCCTCTTCCTCGTCGTCGCCAGAACGCGCACCGACCCCGAGAGCTTTCCCCCGTCGACCGGCGTCACTTCACTGTCGTTCCTCAGCGCCATGTTGTTCGTGCTCATCCTCGGCCACAACAGCCTCCGCTCAGCCCTTGATCCGTCCACGCTCATCTACCTCGAGTACTTCTACCTCATCATGTACATAGCCATCCTGATCGTAGCCATCAGAGTCATCTCCTTCCTCTTCGGCGTTCACGTTGGCTGGACCTACTACAGGGAGACGGTCACGCTCGAGCGTCTGTACTGGCCGGTCGTCACCTTCGCCACCCTCCTGGCCACCTGGGCGGCCTTCTACTAGGAGCCCCTATGCCCACTCGACTGATCCGCACAGCAACGGCCGCGGCTCTTGCATTGATCGCTGCCGCCCTCGTCCTCGCCGCCTGCAACAGCAACGATGGTCCCGGCGGAAGCGACGTCTCATGCAACGATACATCCAGCGTCCCCGAGTTGCAGGACGGTGTTCTCAGCGTCGGCTCAGAGCTCGACTTCGAGCCGATCAACTTCGTCGACGCCGAAACCGGTGCCCCGAGCGGCCTCGATATCGACCTGGCCGGAGCGCTGACCCGGATCCTCTGCGTCGACCTCGAGTTCGTCAGGGCCGATTTCGGCCGTCTCATCGAAGCGGTCAACGCCGAGGAATTCGATGTCATCATGTCCGGAATGACCATCACAACCGCGCGCTCGCAAAGAATCGATTTCATACCTTACGCCAACGTCGGTACGGCCATCCTCGTGCGCGACGGCAACCCCACTGGAGCCCGTGGCCTGGCCGACCTCTGCGGTTTGGCCGTCGCCGTTCAGAAAAACACGATCCAGGTCAGCCAGCTCTCAGCACAAGATGGCGATTGCGCGCTAACGCCGGAAGGCCGCCTGGACATATTGCTGTTCGACACGAACCCCGAGGCAGTAACGGATCTCGCCACGGCCGGCTCCGACGCCAGCATCTCCGACTTCCCCGCCGCCTTCGTCGCGGCCAAAGAGTCAAGCGGCAGACTCGAACTCCTTGAGGAGCAGATCGAGCCTCTGCCATACGGCATCGGCGTCCGCAAGGACTCAACCGCATTGAACTCCATTTTGAGCGAGGCCCTGGAAAGCCTGGCCTGCTCAAAGGAATACGACCAGATACTGGAAGCCTGGAGTCTGGGCACGAGCACCATCTTCGCTGACGCTCAAGACTCATCCGCATCCTGCTGACGGAGAAGCACTACCCTAGATCCATTTGACTTCCCGCCCCGGTTGAGTGAGTGATGTGAACCGATGATGCAGAGAACGCCCCTCAGGCCCACGCTTTGTTCAGTCCCGGCGATCGCCTCGCAACGCTGCCGGCAGCGTGACCTGAGTTCTCGCAGACCCCCGATTTCCCTGAAGTTTCCCTGAAGCTCCCCTGAAGTTTCCGTATCTGGCGCCTTATCAATTGACGTGTTTCGGCAAGGGGTCGTTTTTCACCCTGTTCTTACCCCGGTTTCACCCCGGATTCGAACCTGATGCCTTAGCAATTGGCCACGCACGGTGTGACTTTTAATCCGGGAGTCGTGGGTTCGAATCCCACCGGGCCCTCCACGTTTGTTCCCTATCTAATGCAGGTCGCCCTGAGGCCTCGAATTCTTGACGCCCTGATTTCTAGTCCGGGAGTTCGATGCGGGCGGCGCGGAGCCATTGTCTACAAGTTGCGACTCCCGGTAGCTCGCGGGGGAGACTCCGAAGCGAGCAGTGAAGAGTTGCGTGAAGTGGCTGCGGCTGGAGAAGCCGACCTTGCGGGCTATCAGGTCGACTGACCGACTACTTCGAAGCAAGGCCTGAGCGCCGCGCCGGAGCCTGACATCCCGAATGAACGTCATCGGTGTACAGTCGAATGCGGTTCGAAATCGCTCGGAGAAGGTAGAGCGGCTCATGCTAGCGGCATCGGCTAACGACTCCAAGGTGTGAGGCGCTGCGATGTCCATCAGGATCGCATCGACAGCGGCTGAAAGAGCCGGATCGTCAAGCGCTGACAACCAAGGGAGAGGACAATCTGGTTTGGGACAGAGATCGCGCATGAGGTGGACCATGCACTGGTTCATATAGGCGGAGATCAGGGCCTCGCTGCCGGGCGCCGCTTCAGCCTGCTCCTTGAGAAGACCCTCAAACGCGTCGCGGACCTTTGGGTCGTGCGAAAGATCCGCAATCACTACGTCTGTCAGGTGCTGGAAGAGACCGAGGGAGTCGCCGTAAGCAACGTGGACGACACCACAGGCGACCTTCATGTCCGCGGGGTCGGTGGAACCGGCGACAAGGCGAACAATGCCTTCGCCGGACGGGTGCGACGCGATGTCGCGCTCTGCTGTCACCTCCGAGCCGCATTCGAGCGAGTGCCTGGCGCCACTGGGCACGACCGCGAGATTGTAGCGCCCGATAGGCTGAGCGCGGCCGTCCGGTCCTCGAAGCACGCCGGATCCCTCTAGCACGAAGTGGAACATCGTGTCGGATGGCCCCGGCAGGCCAAGCCGCCAGCCGGTGTTCAGAAGGCACAAGGCGAACGGCTCGACCGTAACGACGATGTTGGCCAGCAGACGATCAAGTATCACCCGCGAATCATGCAACCAATGGCGGGATTCTGCAACGTCGGACGATCGTGAACAGATGTCAGACCATATCGCACAGAAGGAAGGCGCACGCTATGGGCCACCGCAGCAAGGGCTGCGGCACGAGAAGTAGGAGGATTCGACATGGAGTTCAATGCGAAGGACACGGCAATCGTCATCACGGACCCACAGAACGACTTCCTGAGCCCAGACGGGGTGACCTGGGGACTGGTCGGCGAGAGCGTGGAGAAGAATGGAACGGTGGGCAACATCGAGCAGCTGTTCGTGTCGGCGAAGGCCAAGGGCTACGAAGTATTCATCTCACCGCACTATTACTACCCGACGGACAAAGGCTGGAAGTTCGGGGGGACGGTCGAGAAGATGATGCACGAGATCGGCATGTTCGACCGCAGCGGCCAGCTAACGACAGATGGGTTCGAGGGATCGGGCGCTGACTGGCTAGAGGCCTACAAGTCGTACATCAACGACGGCAAGACGATCGTAGTCAACCCGCACAAAGTGTACGGTCCGGAGACGAACGACCTCGCGCTCCAGCTGCGCAAGCGTGGTAAGTCGAAAGTCATTCTCGCCGGAATGTCGGCGAATCTGTGCGTCGAAGCGCACCTCCGAGAGCTGCTGGAGCAGGGATTCGAAGTCGCGGTCGTGAAGGATGCGACAGCTGCTGCGATCCACCCGGAGCTCGGCGACGGTTACGCGTCGGCGATCACGAACTTCGGGTTCATCGCCAGCGCGGTACTAGATACGAACGAGACCGTGTCGTCGATGGCACAGTAGCCAGCAATCACTCGCGAAGCCACCAGTAGATCAGCACAAGCCCGCTCATAGCAACCAGGAGGAGAAACTACCTTGCACACAAAGAGAATCGCCCTAGCTACCTCGATAGGAATAATTGGAGTCGCAGTGGCGCTGTTCGCTGGCGTGTTCAGCGGATCCACCCCGGATGCGGACGCCGGCCAAGGGTCCGTCGGCCACGATCTCGTCGTGGCGCTTAGAGGCACCGGCGACGCCTTTACCATGGACATCCCAACAACAGACGCGGGCACGACCCAAGGTACCTGCTTCACCGTCGATCTCGTTGACCTGGCAACAGGCAACGTCATCGGTGACGCCTCGGACTGCCTCGCGGACATCGTCCCTGATGCTGGAGGCGGAATGGCGCTAACGGGAACGACGTTCTTCAACTTCCCGGGCGGCGAACTCGTCTCGCGAGGCCGCACCACGGTCCAGCCGGTCCTTGACGGCTCCGTGGACTTCACCCACATCACTGGTGCTGTCCCTCAGGACGGCGACAACAGCGTTCTCAGCGGCACCGGCCGATTCAACCAGGCGGAAGGCGCCGTCCGACTCTCCGGAGCGGTCAACCTTGCGGAACTCGACTCGGATGGCAAGATCACCTTCGACTGCGTGTTCGTGATAAGCCTGAACAAGTAACGGAATCATCGCTCCACAGCCCCGGCCAGGGACGGGAGCGCAAGAGGAGGGACAGATCGACGAATCGTGGTCTGTCCCTCCTCTCTACTATGGGATCACGCGCCCTGCCAGCGGATGACAGGGAGGATGTGAGAATATGTCCGCCTCTGGCTCCCTGTGGGGGCTCAAAACTCATCCGCATCCTGCTGAAGGTGAGCCACTCCCCCAGATTTGGCTTGACTTCCCGCCCCAGCTGAGTGAGTGATGTGACCGATGGTTAGCGAGTCACTCCAGTCACTCTCATCCCTCTACCTCACGTCCTGCGGCATCGAAGGCAAGTCGCCAGACACAGTCCGTTCTTACACCGAGACGCTCAAGCGCTTTATGCGTGCAGTCGAGCGCTTGGGCCTGCCCGACGACCCGGGCCTCTTCCGTCCCGCCGATGTCTACGAGTTCCTCGGCCACATCGGAAGTACCGGAGTCACTGCCATCACCCAGTGGAGACGGCAGCGAGAGACACGTGCCTTCTTCTCCTGGCTCCTCCGCCACGACTACATCTCGTCCAACCCGTTCATGAAGGTCAAGAACATCAAGGTCCCGCAGAAGATAGTCCAGCCGTATACCGCAGACGACATCCAGCGGCTCCTCAGCTACTGCGACGCCGGCACCCGGAAAGGGGCTCGGAACCAAGCCCTGATCCTGGTGCTCCTGGACACGGGGCTCCGGGCAAGCGAGCTGGCCAACCTTGAGATCGAGGTTGTGGACTTCGCCGCCCAGCGGATGCTGATCAAGCACGCCAAGGGGAACAAGCAACGGGTGGTCCGCTTCGGTGAACGCGCGCGGCAGGCGCTGGAGCACTACATCCGCTCGTTCCGGGGAGACGCCCCAGGCTACCTGCTGCTGACTGCCCGCGGCGGCCGTCACCTGAACCGCAGCGCGATGCGAACGATCTTCCAGCGGCTCGGTGAAGAGTGCGGTATTCCTAAAGTGCACCCTCACCGCTTCCGTCACACGTTCGCCACCTGGGCGATAGAGCAGCAGGCCCGGGAGATCGATGTCCAGCGCCTCCTCGGCCACTCAACGTCGGCGATGCTGCGCCGCTACACGGCTTCGTACGATGCGGAGAAGGCTGCGCAGGCCCACGCTTCGTTCAGCCCGGGTGACCGGCTGGCGGGGTTCGCAACGGCATGAACACGTTCTGCCCGAGCAGCCGATCCCCCTACAGTCTTCGTGTCTGGCGCCTTATGGGTTACCTCGATGCGTAAGCCGAAGGTCAGCTCGTGCCCCGAGTGCGGGAAGACTGATGTTGTCGTGCCAATCCTGTACGGCTACCCGTCAGACGAGGCGATGGAAGCGGCTGAACGCGACGAGATCGTACTTGCCGGCTGTATGGTTGGTGAGGCCGACCCCAGCTACTACTGTCGCCGCTGCCACATCGCGTTCGAGTACGCGCGGCAACTATCCTAGCCGGCCGCAGCATAACAGGATCCCTGGGGCCCCTAGCTCAGCGGTTAGAGCACCGAACCTAAGATACCAGTCCTAACGAGACGTTCTCTGTTGGGTCCGAGCCAGGACAACGCGCACTCGGCTGCCCCGAGGCCTCCAGTCGGCCCAATAGCCTCAGGCTACTCTACGACGAAAACCTCGGCCTGAATGGGCCCGATATCTAGCGATAAGTCGCCCCCGTGTTCGATCTGAACGCTTTGTGGCTCCTCCGAGTCGGTCGAGAAAATCCGGCGCGCCATCTTATCGGAGAGTTCGGGTAGACAGATGACGTCGGCGACTGGCTCCCGGCTGAAATTGACCGCGGAAACGATCCATCCGGTGGGACGTTCGAGAAGCACAACAACTAGCCCGTCGCTGTCCACCTCCGGCACGGAAACGAGCTTCGACAGTGCAATGCCGTCGTCTCTGCGGGCACGTAGCATCCGTTTCAGTACCGACGCGAACGAGTCGCGATCACGAAGTTGCTCCGGGAGGTCGCCGTAGATAGCCTGGGCGCGGGGCAAGCCACCGGGCGAGGCCGTGGCGCTTGGATCCGCCGCCATCAGGTCAAAAGCTCCGCGGTTCATCCAGCGGTAATCGCGATCGTCCAACAATGAGCCCAGACTTTCAGGCTGCACGAGAAGAGCACCCACGAGATCCCATCCCGAGATCGCGAATACGCCCGGCAACATGGCGTTAAAGGTAGCCGCTAGGAGGTGCAACCCACGCACCTCTGACTTCTCCGAAGGCGTCATATCGTGGGGATCCGGAACCCCTAATACGGCCGCAGAAAATGCGGCCAGCGTGGCGCAGAAGCCCAGGTTCGAGAATTCTTGAATGTTCGATGCGTTGTTGGACATGACCTTAGCTTTCGCCCGCTCGTACATGCGGTCGTAAATCACCTTGCCCAGCGTCTCTTCTCCGTTCAGCGAGAAAGTCTCATCTCCATGTTGGCGCAGGTGCGTGAGGTCGAACATGAGCTCGTCATGGTTTTGCAGAGCGTGAACGAGCTTGCCGAGATCCATTCCCTCGTGCTCAATCAGCCGCAGCATCAGGCGCAGGGGGCCGGCATCCCCAACCGCCATGGCGTAGAGATAAGGAGGTCGGGTAAAGAAGTCGTAACTGAGATCGGCACCCCAGGTCGTGAATTTCTTGAGATCTTCCAGCGGTTGGTTCAGCTCTTGAAACGAGTACCCTCCGAGTTTCCGAATCATCATTGCGATTAGGTTGGCTCCCCCTTCAGCCAGTGGATGACCTTCCACCCAGGATTTGTCGAGGCCATCCCTTCCCTCGACGGCCAGGAGCGGGCTGGCGTCAAGCCGGAGAGCTGACGCTCCCAGTGCATGCAAGGCGTGAACGACGTCAGCCATGATGATCCGTTGCGCACCCATAGTTGGGTCCAGCCAGTTTAGCGACGGCTGCCCCTCTTTGAAGACGTGAAGATAGACCCACCGCCGGCGACGGCCGTCCACGCCCGTAACAACGTCCGTGGCACTCCAGTTGCTGTCCTTGACCCCTGGGTCGTGAAATACTATCAACTCCAGAGGTCCCGGAATGTGTCCTTCGTCCTCTAGCAGTTGGACGGTCTCCTGGCTCAAGTTGACGCTGTCCGCGCCTTTCCGCACGGAACCAAGCAATTCCCAATCCTCCTCCGGAATCTCGATCATGGTGTACAGGCCTTCATAGTTCTTGTAAGCCCTTTCCGCCAGGCGGAAATCCGCCCCTTTCCCCGTGTGAGACGGTATGAGATCACCGATGATCGCGATGCCATGCTGTTTTGCGCTTTGCATCATCTGGACGTACTCCTCGTCCGTCCCGAAGAGAGGATCGACGGTCAACTCGATCCGATCGAACAGCCCGTCAATCGTCGGCGTGTACTGGCGCCCAGTGATTCCACCGGCCCGCCGCATGGGGCCAGTGTGTATTCCCTCTATCCCTATATCCTGAAACGTCGACAGCAGATCCTGGTCTCCTAGAGTCTGCACGACACTCTTATCCGCGTGGCCAATCGTCGCCGCCGCATAGCTGGTGAACCAGACAGATGCATCCGTGACGAACTCCTTGGAACGGGGATGTCCATAGGGATTGCGCCACTGCCGGGAGCTGCCGGCGATCAGAGCGCTCAGTTGCACAGCCTGATAACGCATCGAACGGGATTCCAACCACTGGATATAGTCTTCGCTGGGCGCGCCGGACCGCTGCCGCGGAATCGCCTGCCCTGACCCTCCCGCTGAGCCGGACAGGCCCTCGGCCTTACCATCAGAAGCACCCATCACACACCTCCGGTATCTGCTTCGTCACATCGCCGCGTTCCGGCGCCTTGGTGGATCTCTTCGGTCTCATTACTAGCTCTCCAGCGGGTCACACCGAATCCGCAAACCGGGCGGAGCCTGCTGATGGTACCGAGACCCGCCGCTCACCCCGTCGGCGGCGAACTCCAAAATGCATCGTCCTTCCCAGCCTCCCACGTCTTCGCCTGGACCCCCTTGATCCACTCCGCCGTCTCGTCCGGCACCACATTGCGGAGCTTCGACCCATCCTCCTCAGCGATCCGCACGAATGCATCGATCATCGACTGCGGGTCCCGCGATCGCGGCACCAACGTCACCCTGTTCCTGACCGAGTGTCATCCTGGCGAACACCATAATCGATCACGAGATTGCTTGGAGACCGCCTGCGCGTTCGGGATCCCGCCCGCCTGTCCTTCAGACGCTCTCGGACCTCTGCGACCGATAATGACGTTCGATACGGATCCGTTCGAGATATAGTCAACGGCCCCTTCCGCATCACGAAGCACGGTACGCATGGTGATGCGGATACCTTCGCCTTCGAACGACGAGTTCGAGGGGCCCCACGTTCTGGTCGGGCCTCTCGGTCTGGACGCCCGGATACTCAGTCCGGAGCACTGATGCGGCGCAGAGTATCTGCTTCCCAAGTATTTTACGCCTGAGCACTAGAGCGCCGTATCTGGGAACTCCGTTTCTCGATTGACGACTAGCTCCCGCTCGTGGCTTCGGGTTGCTCCCAGAACGAGTCGAGCACTTCGCGGCCGCTGGGCGTCTCGCCTCGCGCCATCCTGGTAGCGAGCACGAGGAGCGCGTACGCGCCGCCGAGGACTATCCACGGCGCGATTATGAGGATTAGTTCAATCGACGATAACTCGGCGAAAATGCCGACCAGAAATAACGGTATCAAAGCCGCGGCGTTGGCAAGAACGCTCTGGAGACCAAACACTCGGCCCTGCTGAAGCATCGGCACTCGCTTGTTGATATACGTTTGCACTGATATCGCGCTCAGGCTCACGGCGAACCCAGTGAAAATCGAAATAAGTGATGCCACCACCAGCTCATCACTGGGATCGAAGCCGACGACGCGTACGATATTCGTAGGAGAGATCGGGCCAAGAACGGGAGCCACCACTTCGACGAAAGCCATTAAGAAGAGCGACAGCGACATGAGCAGGACACCGAGGGCCGCTGACATGCGCTCGCCGATCTTGCCGTTAAGCCATGGTGCGGGGACTAATGCGGCAAGGGCACCCAAGCCCGCTGGAGCGAAAATGTAGACTGCGTTGGCGGGGTCTTCGCCCAGTACCTCACCGACGTAGCTGGGCCCGAGCGTCTTGAGAATCGTCTGCAGAACCGTGACGACCACGCCGACCATGATGATCGTGACGATAGCCGGCCAGCCCATCAGCCAGCGGAATGCGCTGGTGAAGCTCACGTCGAGCTCGGTGAGGTCAAGGCGCAAAAGGGCATCCTTGACAGTGATGTGCTTTCGTATCGGCAGGGCGAAAATCCGAACCGCGGCCAAGATGAGCAATGCGCCGCAGATATAAAACAGGGCGTCGGCTCCGAGCGTCACCAGGACGAAAGGCGCCATCGCGGCCGTACCGATGCCCGTGGCGATCCCGTCCGTAAGCGACAACATAGATGCCGCACTGGTGATCTGCTCCCTAGACGTGACCAATGGGATGACGGCTTTTTCGCTGGGCCCAAGGAATTGATTGAGAGAATTCACACCCAAGACGAGGAGCACGAGCGCGACGAACTCCGTCCCAAACATCAAAGGGATCAAGATGCAGATCGCGGCCTGCACCATGTAACCCACGCCTAGCCCTACCCTCCTGGGCAACGCATCCCCGATCGCTCCGCCCACCAGGCCAAGCGTTGCGCCGGGCAGCACCCTCGCAGCGCCGATCATCGAGGCTTGGACAGCGTTGCCATCCGTTGCTACCAGCACGAGGGCGCCGTAGAACACTGCCTCCTGTGCCACCTCGGACCAAAGCTTCGACATGACGACGAGTTGGAAGCGGAATTGCCGTATTAGCGACGTCTCCGGGAGAAAGAAGAAGAACAGCCTAAAGACTGGGAGCTCGTTCTGCCCGCCGGCCTCCCCACCACTTCCGGATGGTGGATCAGGTTGAACCGTCATGCCTTAGCATCCGAGTGACTTGAGATACTGACTCCTAACGACACGGACCAAGAACTCTACGATCGATTGCCCGAGTTACAACCCAAAGTCACCTTCCTTGATTCGCAGTAAGACCGCCGAATAGACTGCACCTGAGCCAAGGAGTCGTCATGCCGCCAAGAAACGATGGGTTCAACCACGAGTACGCGTCCATCAACGGCATCAACTACCACTACGTCCGCCAGGGCAGCGGGCCGCCTCTCATTCTCGTCCACGGCTGGCCCGGCTTCTACTACGAGTGGCATCGCAACATCCCCGAACTCGCCAAGTCCTTCGACGTCGTAGCGCCGGACATGCGCGGCTACGCCTACACCGACAAGCCGGACGTCGCTCCTGAGGAAGGCTACACACCCGCCGTCTTCGCTCAGGACATCAACTCCCTCCTCGACCACCTCGGCTGGGACAAGGCCAACTTCGTCACCCACGACTTCGGAGCCGTATGGGTACAGGAGTTCGCACGAACGTACAGGGACCGCGTCGACAAGCTCGTCATGTTCAACCCACCGTACGCCGGAATCGGCATGCGTTGGATGGAGATGCAGCACATCCCCGAGATTTGGTACCAGATGTTCCACCAGCTCCCCTGGGCCGAAGACCTCGTAACCTCCAGCCGCGAGGCCACGCGCCTGTACATCAGCCACTTCCTCTCCCACTGGTCGCACGACAAGGCCATCTGGGCCGACGATGAGATCGAGGAGTTCGTCGAGGCGTTCTCGCAGCCCGGCGCCGTCCGCGGCGGCTTCAACTGTTACCGCGCCGTCTTCCGCACCATGGGCCAGGGCACCGCTGGCGACCCTAAGATCCACGCACCGACGCTAATCCTCTGGGGCGCCGACGACGCCGTCCTCCCGCTCGCCTGGAGCGACAAGCTCAACGAGTTCTTCCCGAACCTGACCTTCCGGAAAGTCAAGAACGCCGGCCACTGGATCATGCGAGAGCTCCCAGACCTGGTGAACGAAGCGATAACCGAGTTCGTCCTGAAAGGTGCACTCGACCCTCTGCATTAGGGAACAGAATTACATCACGTGGTCCATGAGCAGATCCGCGGTGTCGACGCGAGCCAGAACATGCTCGCAAGTTAGGGGCCGGTCGCCAGGAGCACCGGACTTGAGATACGGAATCCTAACGAGACGAATCAAGAATTCTACGGTCGGCTGCCCAGGTCGCTGACACGAACGGCATCTTGACACTCCACAGGGAGTCTCATGCGAGATGAGTTGGCGCCTCCTGGCCTGGTGTTTCGGTGGACATTGCCGTTCTCTCTCGCCGGATGACTTGAAAGCCCGCCCGGGCAAGAAGCAGAGGCAGACCACGAATGAAGACTCGATCCTTATCTTTCGCATCCTTGTTGAGGTCCTCCCAAGGGATCAAGTCCGGGCTAAGCTTCTTCTCAGTGTCTTTAGGGCCGTCGATGTATTGCCATCCGTTGTCCCGGCGTTCTGCGAGCCATCGTTCGTGCTCCATTTGAGCCAGCTCCTCGATCTCTGCGCCGGAAAACTCAAATGACGCCGCGGCTGAGTCCATGATCGGAGTGAGTGTGCAGTGAACAGCCCGGAGCTTCTCACCGATATGACCGGCCTGAGCCCGATTCGATTCTTTGAGGTGCCCCGGCAGACTCTCCCAGAGCGTCATTGATGGGTTAGTATCTCGGGTTTCACCCTCGTCGATCTGGGCCTTCACATAGTCCTCGTGAATCGCACGCGCCAACACTTCATGGGTGCCATGAAACAGAAGATCGGCGGCTAACGTGCGATCTAGCAAACCGAAGGCGTGAAGACTTTCGTACTCGGTCAGATTGCTCGATTCGGTGATCAATCCGGCAAGCCCGGCGCTACGGGTCAGAACCAGCACAACGGGGCTCCGGGAACTCCCGAGCCGATGCTGAAGAGAGAGACCGACCGACAGAGTAGACTGGTCGTCTTCCGCGCAAACGTACGCGATAGTCGAACTGGCAAGTCGAGAATTCTTGTCGAGGGATATGTCACTACTGGATGCAGCCGATTCTGCCGAAAGAGGTACAGGCACAAGGTTCCATGCCGACGACAGGTCGTCGTGGCGATGACGAAGAGCGTCAACCTTTCGATCCGCGTCGTCTTCGGCGATCAAGATCGTCAGCGGGCGTTGCTGCTCGTCGACGTACCGCCATGACCTCGTAGCGTGCACGGCGAGCGCCTCGCCAAGCTGCCCTAGACCGACGACCAGCATCTGTGGTGTGGCTCTTTGTCCAGCGGGCGCCGACGCGAAGGGCGGATGATCGCGGAGAAGTGCTTGCGCCCCCGCGTCGTAGATGTTGAAGAAATCGAGCCTGAATCCCGCCGGACCAGGCTTGGCGAGCTCCTCGGTACGCAGAAGCAGAGACGCTCGCGGATCCACGATGTGTGCCGTGCAGGTTAGAGCCGCACTCCTTCGGTCTTCAGAGATCGTCCGTGCCTGAATCGCGACTTCCGCGTTCGTACTGTCGCTACCGCATACGGCTACGAGGTGAGCTGCACGGCCGGCTCCGGCCCGACGAAGCACTTCCTGACTCTGGGCGTCACCGACAATTACGAACGCCCCGAGGAGACGGGCACCTTCTATGAACTCATCGCTGGGGTTTCTTTCGATCGCAACTACCGCCTTATCCTGGTCGCGGAACGCGCGCACGAGCAGCGCTCCTTTTTCGCCAAGACCACAAACTATAGTGTGGCCTCTCAGGCGTCCAACCCTGAGCAGTTCAACACGCTCGGAGGCGATCGCGAGGAGCGCGGATACCGCAGCGGCAGCTGCCACAATGGGAGCTAAGAATCGGGCCAGGTTCAATTGCAGCGGCACTGCCTCGTCGACATCACCTGACTCAAAAACGGACAGCTGGGCCGTC
>Ga0255058_10001534_pt1 | contig 12975 bp, 11 predicted proteins | sample Cases_109_9_MG_FD_188637 | JGI IMG/M metagenome (GOLD analysis project Ga0255058, IMG submission 188637) | Seawater microbial communities from Amundsen Gulf, Northwest Territories, Canada - Cases_109_9 | ecosystem: Environmental > Aquatic > Marine > Gulf | place: Canada: Northwest Territories... | reverse complement strand
TCCTTGATGATGCGCGCCGGGGCTGCGGCAATGCGTCTTGCGCGCGAGCGCTTTGCTGATGCCGGGCGCTGGCAAGTCGTGTGTGGCGCCGGCAACAATGCCGGTGATGGATACGTTGTCGCCCGGCTCGCGGCAATCGACGGCATCCTCGTCTCCGTTGTCGCGGTCGGCGATCCGGCAACGTTGAGCGGCGATGCGGCCGCGGCCCACGGTGATTTCACGACAGCGGGCGGTGTCGTCATGCCCTGGTCCGGTGAATTGGACGGGGAGGCCGACCTGATTATCGATGCCCTGCTGGGAAGCGGTCTCACGCGGGACGTCGGTGGCGACTTTGCGGCGGCGGTGACGGCGGTCAACGAGCACGCGGCGAGGGTGCTGGCGCTCGATATCCCCACTGGCGTGCACGGCGATTCCGGCGCTGTGCTCGGCTGCGCCGTACGCGCGGACGTGACCATGACGTTTGTCGGCTTGAAGGCCGGCTTGTTTCTCGGCGACGGCCCCGAGTACAGCGGGGAGGTGGTCTTCGACGGCCTCGACATACCGGATACCTGCCGCGTGGCGAGTTCCGCGACATTTCGACGCGTGAGCGACAGCCGGTTACGCCATCACCTGCCGCGCCGCTCGCGCAAAGCGCACAAAGGTGATTTCGGGCATGTGCTGGTCATCGGCGGCGGTGTCGGGATGCCAGGCGCGGTACGGCTTTGCGGCGAAGCAGCGCTGCGCACCGGGGCCGGGCGCGTGAGCATTGCGACCGATCCGGGCCATGCCGCGGCCATTGTTTCGTCGCGCCCGGAATTGATGTGCCATGCCATAAACAAGGCAAAGGATCTGTCACAACTCATTGAAAATGCAGATGTAATTGCATTCGGTCCCGGGCTTGGCCAAACGCAGTGGGCGCACAGCCTGTACACGGCTGTCGCCAGGGACGAGCGGCCCTGCGTCTGGGATGCCGATGCACTGAATCTGCTGGCGGAGTCGCCGGCCGCGTGCGCCAACCGCATCATCACCCCGCACCCGGGCGAGGCCGGCACGTTACTGGGCAGATCCGCGGCCGACGTTCAGGCCGATCGTTCTGCGGCGCTTACGGCGCTCGAGAAACAATATGGCGGAGTCGTCGTCCTGAAAGGCGCCGGATCGTTGACATCGGCTGCTGATGGAACGCCGTGGCTGTGTACGGCCGGGAACCCGGGCATGGCGGCACCCGGCATGGGCGATGTCCTCTGCGGCATCATTGCCGCGTTGCTGGCACAGGGCCTGTCCACGGAGGCCGCGGCAGCCGTCGGCGTCGAGGTGCACGCGCGCGCCGGTGATCGGGCGGCCGCGGGCGGGGAGCGCGGATTGCTGGCCTCGGACCTGCTGGCTGAACTGCGTGGCGTCATCAACCCATGAAGGATCACTTGCCCGACGAAAGCGCGACCGAGGCGCTCGCAGGTCGCGTTGCGGCCGAATTGCCCGCCGACACGGCAGGCTGGATCGTCCTGCTGAGCGGCGAACTCGGTGCGGGTAAGTCGACGTTCGCGCGCGCACTGATTCGGGCGCTCGGGCACTCGGGGCCGGTACCGAGCCCGACGTACACACTGGTCGAGCCCTACACGGTGCCGCGAGGACAGGTTTATCATGTTGATTTATATCGGGTATCCGGCGAAGAGGAGCTTCGCTACCTGGGCTGGACCGAACTCGACGACGGTCTGCGGCTGGTCGAATGGCCGGAACGGGCGCCCGGGATCGCAAAGCGCGCCGACCTCGAGGTCAGGCTCGCCTACGAGGGCGCGGGCAGGCATGCGGAGATGATCGGCCTGAGCCAGCGCGGCAGCGCTCTCGTGGCGCAGCTCGAAGGATCCCATCGGGCTAAACCAGTAGATTAACAAATTGTGATATCCCTCTAATTTTGATACGGAAAACATTGGCTTTTGCGGCTAAATTCGTATACTCACCAGACATAACCCTGACGTTTTGAGTTCCTCTGGCCAAGATGTTCAAACCCCTTTCTGCGATATGCGCGATCGTATTGCTGCTGACCACGTCGGCGCAGGCCGCGACGACGGTCGAAAATATCCGCGTTTGGGCTGAAAACGGCAAAACGCGTGTCGTTCTTGACCTGAGCAACCCCGCCGAACACAACATTTTCACCTTGCGTGGCCCGGACAGGCTGGTTGTCGACCTCAAGAACGGCCGGCTCGCCGGCTCGCTGAAGGACATACCGCGAGGCATCGGTTCAGTACGGACAATACGCAGCGCCGTGCGCGCCAACGGCCAGTTGCGGGTCGTGCTGGATCTGAACGAGGCTGTCCGCTCGCGAAGTTTTACGGCCGGGCCCAACAGCCAGTATGGCGATCGCCTGGTCATCGACTTACAGCGTCTCGGCACGCCGCGGGCGGTCAAACGCGCGTCGGAGGGCTATCGGCCGGGGCGCGACATTGTCGTCGCGATCGATCCCGGCCACGGTGGCTATGATCCGGGCGCTGTCGGCAAAGGCAGAACGCGCGAAAAAGACATAGCGCTGGCGATATCGCGAGCGCTCGCGAAGCGTATTAATGCCGAGCTCGGCATGAAGGCAATTCTCATTCGCGATGGCGATTACTATGTGGATCACCGCGAGCGCATGGACATTGCGCGGCGCCACAAGGCCGACCTGTTCGTGTCGATTCATGCCGACGCGGTCGATGACCGGCGTGCCTATGGCGCATCGGTTTACGCGCTGTCATTGAAGGGCGCGAGTGACGAGGCGGCACGGCAGCTTGCAGAGCGTGAAAACGCCACCGTGCGAATCGGTAACGTGACGCTGGATGACAAGGATGAGGTGCTGGCTTCGGTTTTGCTCGACCTGTCGCAAAACGCGGCGCTGAGCGCAAGTCTCGACGCTGGCGCGAATGTCATCGGTGAGCTGGCGCGAATCGGCAGGGTGCATCGGCGCAAGGTGCAACAGGCCGGATTCCTCGTACTGAAGTCTCCGGACATGCCGTCGATCATGGTCGAGACGGCATTTATCTCGAACCCGTCCGAGGAGAAGCGACTGAGGAACAAGTCGCACCAGTCAAAGCTTGCGGACGCGATTCTGGCGGGAATTCGCCGCTATTTTTATTCCAATCCGCCACCGGACACCCGCATTGCGATGGACATCCGGCGCACGCCGGTGCGCCAGGTCCGCCACGTCATCACGCGTGGAGACACGCTGTCGGCAATTGCAGTGCGTTACCACGTCAGCATGGCGGCGATTCGTGTCGCCAACAAGCTATCCACTGACAAGATCCGTGTCGGCCAGACACTGCGTATTCCGATTTTTGCCGGCAGCTAGCACCAAAAAGGGGTCCACCAAAAAGGGGTCGGATCCAATTTTCAAGAGCATGGGCCTTGTTCGCCAGAAGCGCCGCTAAGGAAAATTGGATCCGACCCCTTTTTGTGAAAAAATGGACGGTTCTCGCCGCCGTTTTTTTTGATGCATGTCCATTCAACAACTACCGAGTCACCTGATCAACCAGATCGCTGCGGGCGAGGTCGTTGAGCGGCCCGCGTCGGTCGTCAAGGAGCTTGTCGAAAACAGCCTCGACGCCGGAGCGCACGACGTGCACGTCGATATCGTGTCAGGTGGCCGCAAGTTGATGCGCATTCGCGATGATGGCAGCGGCATTCTCAAGGACGAGTTGGCGCTGGCGCTGGCGCGGCACGCGACCAGCAAGATTTCGAGCCTTGAGGATCTGGAGTCTGTCGCGTCGCTGGGATTTCGCGGTGAGGCGCTGCCGAGCATTGCGTCGGTCGCGCGTTTGTCGCTGATTTCGCGCAGCGCCGGCGCTGACGCGGCGTGGCAAGTGGATGTCGATGGCGGCGAACTCAGTGCGCCGCGACCGGCGGCGCATCCACACGGTACGACGATCGAGGCGCACGATCTCTTTTACAATACGCCAGCGCGACGGCGTTTCCTGCGCACGGAGCGCACCGAGTTCGGTCATATCGAAAAATGGATACGTCGACTCGCGCTGTCGCGGCCGGATGTCGCATTCACGCTGACACATAACCGTCGCGCCGTAATGCAACTCGCAGCCGCGGACTCGCATGACAAGCGCTTGCAACGTATTGCACGAATCTGTGGTCAGGCCTTCGCCGACCAGGCGGTCTACATCGAGCACGAGACCGAAGGCGTTGCGCTCGCGGGCTGGATCGGTCTGCCGACGTTCAACCGCAGCCAGCCCGACCTGCAGTTCTGGTTCGTGAACGGTCGCAGTGTGACGGACAAGACATTGGCGCATGCCGCGCGGCACGCGTACAGAGACGTCCTGTTCCATGGCCGGTATCCGGCCTATGCGCTGAGCCTGACGATGGACCCGGCCAGCGTTGATGCAAATGCGCACCCGGCCAAACACGAAGTGCGCTTTCGCGACAGCCGTCGTGTACACGGTGTCGTGTCCCAGGCGGTTGAAGTCGCGCTTCGCGATACGCGTCCGGGCGGCCATGCGCCGGCGCCGGCAGTGGCGGCGGCCAGTGTTGCGTATCAACAGGGCTCGATGGCCTTGTCCGCAGGACGATCGCGAGGCATTAGTGCGGTGCGCGAGTCGTTGGCGGGGTATGCGGCGCTGTCGTCGGCCATGCCGAGGCTTGACGGCGTTCCCAACGACGCCGAAGTGCCCCCACTGGGATTTGCGATTGCGCAACTTGCGGGTGTGTATATTCTCGCCGAGAACAAAGACGGGCTTGTTGTCGTCGACATGCATGCCGCTCATGAGCGAATCGTGTACGAAAAACTCAAGCGCGGCTTCGATGACCAGTCGGTCGTCAGTCAACCGTTGCTCGTGCCTGTCACTGTCGCTGTTGCGGAAAGCGAGGCGAATCTGGTTGAGCAGTCGGCGGACACGCTCGCATCCATCGGACTTGTCATCGATCGTACCGGCCCAACCAGTCTCATGGTTCGCGAAGTGCCGGTCTTGCTCAAGGACGCAGATGCCGAGTCACTGTTGCGCGATGTCCTGGCCGACCTTGCGCAAGCCGGGCAAAGCAGTCGCGTCGAAGATGTCTGTCACGACTACCTTGCGACGATGGCGTGCCACCATTCCATCCGTGCCAATCGCTCGCTCACGATGCACGAGATGAACGCATTGTTGCGTGAAATGGAGCGAACGGAGCGTGCCGACCAGTGCAACCACGGACGGCCGACATGGACGGCATTCTCAATGGCTGAACTCGATCGACTCTTTTTACGTGGACGCTAGGCACCTGCCCGGCAGACAGTATTTCTGCTGCGCAGACACCCAGGGCGGGCGACTGAGCCGTTGATGGCAAATACCGTTATTTGTCTGATGGGCCCGACGGCGACCGGCAAGACCGACGTAGCAATCCGCCTCTGCGAGCGCTTTCCGCTGGAGATCATCAGTGTCGACTCGGCGCTGGTCTATCGCGGCATGGACATCGGTACCGCAAAACCCGACGCCGAGACCTTGCAACGAATGCCACATCGACTCATCGATATTCGGGATCCCGAAGAAAGCTATTCGGCGGGCGACTTCGTGCGGGATGCGCACAAGGAAATAAATACGATTCTGGCAGCCGGCCGCATACCGTTACTTGTCGGCGGTACGATGATGTACTTTCGCTCGTTGACCGAGGGAATTGCGAATCTGCCCGCGGCCGATCCGAACATTCGAGCGGGAATTGACAGCGACGCGGACAAACACGGTTGGCCTGCACTGCATGCCAGGCTTGCCGAGGTCGACGCTGCCGCTGCCGCGCGCATCAATCCCAATGACAGTCAGCGCATTCAAAGAGCGCTCGAAGTTTTTCTCGCGAGCGGCAGACCAATGTCCGAATGGCAACGAGAGGGTAAGGCAAGACCGGTCGGCGAGGACGCGCGCTTCATCAAAATATCATTGCAGACAGCGATGCGATCGACATTGAACGAACGCATAGAGGAGCGACTGAAGCGCATGCTTGATATCGGCTTTCTCGACGAGATTCGCGGCCTCATGCTGCGTCCCGAGCTGACACCGGATAAGCCGTCCATGCGTGCCGTCGGCTACCGGCAATTCTGGGCACATCTTGCCGGTGATTGCTCGCACGACGAAGCACGGCACAGGACGCTCGTTGCGACGCGGCAGCTCGCAAAACGGCAACGGACCTGGCTCAGAGCCGAATCGGCGCTGTCGACTTACGATCCACTTGAATCGGGGACAATCGACGCCATATCGGCGTATCTGGCCGGGGAACTGGGTTGAATTGTGGGTTGCGCCCATGCGGGCTGTGATAGAATTTTTGACGCTTAGGTTGGACTTCGCATACAGGCACCCGGCGCCACCGGGATGCGGCTTCCAGGCACAACCAACAATAAGGAGACCCGATTATGGCTAAAGGGCAAACATTGCAAGACCCCTTCCTGAATCTTTTGCGTAAGGAAAAGGTTCCTGTTTCCATCTACCTCGTAAACGGCATCAAACTGCAAGGACAGGTCGACTCATTTGATCAATTTGTTGTATTGCTTAAGAACAGTGTTAATCAAATGGTTTATAAACATGCGATTTCCACTGTTGTGCCATCGCGAAACGTTCGTCTGCCATTACCGGACGACGAGGGAGACAGCAACGAATAACCACTTTCGGCGCTCGTTGCAGGAGGTCGTATTTGTTTGAGCGACCACAAAGCGGCGAACGTGCAATCCTCGTCCACGCAGGCCTCGACGGCGCCCCCGACGACTCCGAACGAGAAGAGTTTGCCGAACTGGCGCGCTCAGCCGGCGCCATTATCGTGGGCGAAGTCATCAGCGCAAGAAGGCGTCCGGATCCGCGGCATTTTATCGGCAAGGGTAAGCTCGTCGAATTGCAGCAAAGTATCGAGACGCACGAGGCCGAACTGGTCATATCTTCCGCGGCGCTCAGTCCGAGTCAGGAACGTAATCTCGAGCGTGCACTCAGATGTCGCGTGGTTGATCGTGCCGGGCTGATTCTGGATATCTTCGCGCAACGCGCGCGCAGCTTCGAAGGCAAGCTGCAGGTCGAACTCGCGCAACTACGTCACATATCCACACGGCTGGTACGCGGCTGGACTCACCTGGAGCGGCAGAAAGGCGGCATCGGTTTGCGTGGGCCGGGTGAAACTCAGCTTGAGACCGACCGCCGCTTGCTCGGCATTCGCATTCGCCAGCTGCGGACGCGCCTCGAGCAGGTTGATAAGCGGCGTACGATGAATCGACGCAACCGTGTCCGCGCGGAAGTGCCGACGGTGGCGCTGGTCGGGTACACCAACGCGGGCAAATCGACACTCTTCAACGCGCTGACTGACGCCGGCGTGTACGTCAAAGACCAGCTGTTCGCGACATTGGATCCGACGATAAGGCGCCTGGAACTGCCTGACGGACTGCAGGTGGTACTCGCAGATACCGTTGGCTTTGTACGGGATTTGCCGCATGAGCTGGTCGCTGCATTTCGCTCGACGCTGCAGGAAGCGCGCAAAGCCGATCTGATCCTGCATCTGATCGATGCCAGCGACAGTGATCGCTGGCAACGCGTTCGACAGGTCAATTCGGTGCTCAAGCAATTGGATGCCGATCGTGTACCGCAGATCCGGGTGTACAATAAGATCGATAAGCTGGACCGGAGACCGCGCATCACGACCAACCGCCATGGTGAGGGTCGTGCGGTCTGGCTGTCAGCGACGACCGGCGAAGGCGTGCCGATGCTGCTCGAAACGATCAGTGATCGGCTACAGCGAAAGACTCTGCACGGTATTGTGCATCTGCAAGCGTCACAAGGCCGGATACGTGCAAAACTTTTTGATCTTGGTGCTGTCCTCAATGAGGAATCACTGGACGATGGCGGTTGGACACTTGAATTGAAAATGGGGGAGCGAGATTTTCAGCGCTTCATCAGGCGTGAAAATCTCGAATCGGACATCCTGGATATGCTGCCGATGATGGATCAGGCAGCGGCGGCAACCTCGAAATAGGTAGTGATTAGATATGGCTTGGAATGAACCTGGAAACGGCAAGGATCCCTGGCGACGGGGTGACGGAGAGCCGGACGACCTCGACAAGATCGTGCAGATCTGGCAGAGGCGCCTTGGTCGCCTGTTGGGCGGCCGCGGCGGTGGTGGCGGGAGCGCGTCTGGCGGCGGCTACATCTTCGTGTTGCTCGCGCTTGTTGCGTGGGGTGTAACCGGTTTCTACCGGGTCGATCAGGCTGAGCGCGGAATCGTACAGCGATTTGGCGCGTACACCGAATCAACGTTGCCGGGGCTACACTGGCATCTGCCTTACCCGATTGAAACGGTGTCGCTGGTCAACACCAATGTGGTGACGGAATACGCGTACCGTACCGAGATGCTCACGGCCGATGAGCAATACGTGTATATCGACATGGTCGTGCAATTCCGGCGCACTGACCCGGTTAAATACAGTTTTGAGGTCGTCGAACCGGATCTTACGCTGCACGACGTTACCGAAAGCGCACTGCGCGAGGTTGTCGGCACGAGCTCGCTCGAGGTGCTGGTCACGGGGCGCCGCGAAGAAATTGCGTCCCGATCGCGCGAAGTACTGCAGGACACGCTCGACATCTACGGCGCCGGGATCACGGTAACGTCGATATCGCTTGAGACCGTCAACTACCCTCAGGCGGTACAGTCTGCCGTGGATGATGCACAAAAAGCGCGCAACGACAGTCAGCGATACAGTCTCCTGGCCGATGCCTATGCCAGGGATATCATCCCCAGGGCACATGGTAATGCGGTACGCCTTCTCGAAGATGCCCGTGCCTATCGGGGCCGTGTCGTCGCTGACGCCGACGGCGAGGCAGCACGATTCGAGGCGCTGCTGACCGAGTACCATAAGGCGCCGCGCGTCACGCGAGACCGCTTGTATATCGAAGCAGTCGAGGAGGTGTACGGAAATTCCAACAAGGTGCTGTTGGACTCCGAGGGCAGCGGCAACCTCTTGTATTTACCGATCGACAAGCTTATCGAAAGCAACAGATTTACGGGCGCATCCACTGACACGAAACGGTCGTCCGATTCCCGGATGCCGCAACCGCAGGACGACGGTCGCCTTGATTCGGATGACTCGCGTGAACGGAGGATAAGAGAGTGAGTAGTGGAAGATTTACTGCGCTGGTTTTTCTCGGGCTGGCGATCATCGCCGGGTGGTTATCGCTCTTTACTGTCGATGAGCGCGAGCTGGCCATTAAGTTGCGGTTTGGCGAGATGGTTCGTTCGGACTACGAGCCCGGCCTGCAATGGAAATGGCCGCTCGTTGAGAACATACGTAAGTTCCCGCGACGAATACTGACGATCAGTGACAGGCCCGAACGCATATTCACGGCGGAGAACGAAGCACTACAGGTCGATTTCTTCGTCAAGTGGCGCATTACGGATCCGGTGCGCTTTTACACCTCGACAGGCGGCGTGCCGATAGTCGCGAACAATCGCCTGTCGGAGATCATCAAGAATGCCGTTGTTACGCAATTCGGCAAACGAACGGTGATTGAAGCGATTTCTATTGGCCGTGCGGAATTGATGCGTGACATGCTCGATACGGCGGCGCCAATCGCGGCGGACCTGGGCGTGAAATTAATCGACTTCCGAATCAAGCAGGTCGAATTCATGGACGACGTCAGAAATTCCGTTTACTTGCAAATGGAGTCGGAGCGCGCGCGCATCGCGGCTGAGCGTCGGGCCCAGGGTCGCGCGGCTGCCGAGAAGAAACGCGCAGAAGCGGACAAGGAACGTACTATCATTCTCGCGGACGCTTATCGCGATGGGCAGAAAATCAGGGGTGAAGGCGACGCACTTGCAGCGGCACGCTATGCGGACGCTTATAACAGGGATCCCGAGTTTTATGCGTTCTATCGCAGTATTAATGCGTACAAGAATTCGATGGGTAAGGAAGGCGACTTACTCGTACTCGATCCAAACAACGAATTCTTCCGCTACCTGAATCAATCAAGCGGCAAGCAATAGGCCGATCCCGGGAGGCGATTTCGGGGGCGCAGCTTCGCTGCGCGTGTGACAGGGCGATATGGACGGGACAGAGATACTGACTGCACTGGCGCTGGTCCTGATTATCGAAGGCATGGTGCCATTCGTCGGGCCGGGACGCTATCGTCAAATAGTGGCGCAGATCGTCAGGCTAAGTGACAATCGCCTGCGCACGTTCGGCCTCGTCGTGATGACCGCGGGGCTGGTGCTGTTGTTTTTGACCCGCTATTAGTCAGACCGCAAAGTCTGCGAGCAGGAACGCCATGGGAAAAAATGTCGTCGTTGTCGGAACCCAGTGGGGTGACGAAGGCAAGGGGAAGATTGTCGACCTGCTGACCGAGCGAGCCGCAGCCGTGGTGCGTTTTCAAGGCGGTCACAATGCGGGTCACACCCTCGTGATCGACGGAGAGACGACTGTTTTGCACTTGATACCGTCGGGAATCTTGCGTGACGGTGTTGCTTGTCTGATCGGCAATGGCGTGGTCCTGTCGCTCGAGGCATTGGTGCAGGAAGCTGACGCGCTGGTGGCAAAGGGCGTGCCGGTGTTCGAACGCCTGAGGGTCAGTTCGGGATGCCCACTGATACTGCCGTCACACGCGGCTCTCGACCTCGCGCGGGAAAAGGCGCGCGGATCGGCCGCAATCGGAACCACGGGCCGTGGCGTCGGGCCGGCCTACGAAGACAAGGTGTCGCGTCGCGCACTCAAGGTATCCGATCTGTTCGTGCGCGAGGACTTCGCGGCAAAGCTCGGGGAATTACTCGACTATCATAACTTCCTCCTGGAACATTATTTTCGCGCCGAACCCGTCGATTTCGCGGAAACGCTCGACGCGGCGTTGCAGGCGGCCGAAGTCGTTACACCGATCACCGCGGATGTCACTCAAATTCTTCAGGATTTCGCGGAGGAGGGCGGGAGTATCCTGTTCGAAGGTGCTCAGGGTACGTTTCTCGATATCGACCATGGCACGTATCCGTTCGTTACGTCGTCGAACACCGTGGCCGCGGCGGCCAGCATCGGTACCGGTATTGGTCCGCGTGACCTCGACTACATCCTGGGCATCGTCAAGGCATACACGACCCGCGTCGGCGCCGGGCCGTTTCCAACAGAATTATTCGATGACGATGGCCGGCATCTCGCGACTGTCGGCGCTGAATTCGGCGCGACGACCGGGCGCCCGCGGCGCTGCGGGTGGTTTGACGCAGTCGCGCTGCGACGCTCGATTGTCAACAGCAGCGTCTCGGGCTTGTGCGTCACCAAGCTCGATGTGCTGGACGACCTGGAGACGGTCCAAATCTGCGTCGGCTATCAAATCGATGGCAAGCCGATTGCCGGGCTGCCAGTCGTTGCTGACCGATTCGCAGAATGCAAGCCGATCTACGAAGAGCTTCCGGGATGGCGGGAGTCCACTGTGGGCGCGACACGATTCGAAGACTTGCCGGCAAAAGCTCGGGCCTATATCGGCAGAATCCAAGAGCTGGCCGGCGTCCCGGTCGATATTATTTCGACGGGGCCGGATCGTGAGCAAACGATTATCAAGCGGCATCCGTTCGAATAGTGTCTGCACGCGGCGAGTCATTGGTGTTTCGTGCCGGTGCCGGTGCGCTCGAGTCGGTACGAAAACACGGCTTCGCTGCGGAGCAGATCGGCACGCTGGCCGGTGGGTCAGGCGGCGCGAAGTGGCTCGTACTGAGCCAGCTCGACCGTGTCGTACTGGAGAAAATCGTGCCGCGACTCGAGGCGCCGGTGCATCTGCTTGGATCATCGATCGGCGCGTGGCGATTCGCCTGTTATGCGCAACGTGATCCGCTGGGCGCGATTCAGCGCTTCGAAGACGCGTATTTCGACCAAAGCTACAGCGACAAGCCGGGTCGCGCCGAGATTTCGGCGAAGAGCCGCGAAATTCTCGATCACGTGGTCGGCTCCGGCGGAGTGCCCGATATTCTGTCGCACCCTGTTTTCCGTACCCACGTCATGACGGTGAGAAGCCGCCATCTGATGGCCTCGGACAACCGTTTGTTGCTCACTGCCGGCCTCATGGCTTCGGCAGGCTGTAACCTGCTCAGCCGAAGTTCCCTGGGCCTGTTTTTCGAACGCGCGCTGATTTCAGATATGCGGGACCGGCCGCCATTTCATGCACCGAAGGGATTCCCGATGCAGCGCGTGGCTTTAAGCGACGACAATCTCAAAGAGGCGATCATTGCGACCGGCTCGATACCGATGGTTTTGCTGGGGGTGCGTGATATACCGGGCGCCAAACGCGGCGTGTATCGTGACGGCGGTGTGATTGACTACCATCTCGATCTGCCGCAAAGCGATGCCGGTCGCATGACGCTCTACCTGCATTTCTATGATCGAATCATTCCTGGCTGGTTCGACAAGAGAATCAGTTGGCGCGGGCCGGACCCGGCGAACATCGATGGCACGATCCTGGTCAGTCCGTCGGAGGAATTCGTCCAGCGTCTCCCGCGTGGCAAGATTCCCGATCGCACTGATTTTGTCGCGCTCTCGCCGGATGAGCGTATACGCTCGTGGCGCGGCGCCGTGGCCGCCTGCGAAGAGCTTGCCGACGAATTCAATGAGGTACTCGAAAGAGATGAGATGGCCGCGCGGCTGCAGCCTTTTCGTTAGGCATTACGCGGCACGTACCATCGATTTGACGGAATAACCGGCCGAGCGCTTGCAACGCGAGGTCAACCGGTTTTGCAGCACGTCGACATCTTCGTTCAGCAGGTAATCAGCCTGGTCTTTCCAGCCGCTCAACATCGGCAGGTTTTTTTCATTGACGACGAGGTGTCCCTCGGACTGGCCCGTGACCTGCCATCCGGGCACGGCAATGACGGACCGGACCCGGACGGCGTGGCGCAGCAGCCTGCTGAAATCACGTTCGAGCGTCGTCGTCTTTGCCTTGATGTCGACGATGGACAATTTCGCACCGGACGGGATGAACAACAGATGGTTGTCGCGCAATCTGACTTTACCGCTTCGCGACCGGCGTCGTGCGACGACGTTGACGGCGTAAATGCCGGACT
>Ga0255058_10001533_pt1 | contig 12977 bp, 13 predicted proteins | sample Cases_109_9_MG_FD_188637 | JGI IMG/M metagenome (GOLD analysis project Ga0255058, IMG submission 188637) | Seawater microbial communities from Amundsen Gulf, Northwest Territories, Canada - Cases_109_9 | ecosystem: Environmental > Aquatic > Marine > Gulf | place: Canada: Northwest Territories... | reverse complement strand
AACCAACTGTCGATTCTTGACCTTTTTGTTTCAATAACGGCAAAGGTCAACCCGCCTGGTGGGAGGACGTTTTTATCGGTTGCGATGCTCCGCATTGCAGTGACAGGCACCCCTATAGAACCGTGGGGGATGGCATGATTAACTTTTCTGAAAAAGATATAGCGGTTGTTTTGCCTGAGATAATAATCCAATTCGTCAGGGTGCTGTTCAAAATAGCTTAGTAGAGTAGAAAGAGTTAATTCGTCTTCCGGAATCTTACCGTCCATGACCAATAGCCGGCCAATACTTGTATATTCATGTCCTGAATTTGCACCATATCCTATATAAGCCTTCTCACCAGAGGGGAGTTTGAGTTGGCCGGAGCCTTGAACATGGATGAGATAGGCATCCAGTTTTGAGTTTAAATAGGCGATTTCATAGCCCTTTAGCAGATTACGTTCCTCGATTTCACGCCGGGTAAAATACGGTTGTTTAAAATCAGCAGGTTTCTTATAAAGCGGATAACGAAACGTTGCCGTTCGTGTTAAACTTCCATCGTAAATGGGAGTGCCGTAGCCGGTAAAAAGAACTTCTCCCGCGTATTTCTTCCCAACAGCCTGAAATACCCTGAAATTTTCAGAGATGAAACTGTTCAGTTCCTGTGAATTATTACATTGAAGGTAACCATCCTGGAAAAATCTTAAGGTTTCTATTTGCTTTTCGGGAGAAAAACCTATTGAACGAAAAACACCTGGATAGGACTTGATGCGGCTAAAATATGCTATGCTATGGTCTATTGAACGCAACAAAGTTTCTTCGTCATAGTCATCGGTGAAATCAGGAAATTGACTTGGGTCTGAAATTTCTGCCAGACCAACTCCTGGTATTATTGGCGTTAGAAATGGTCTTTTTCCTGAGGAAGAACAGCCTGTTCCTAAAATCATAAGTAAAAATACAACTGCCAGTAAAAAACTAAGTATATTACTTTTTGATTTCATAAATTTATTACTCCTTATTATTATCCCTGAAAATTTAATTTAAATGAAATTTTAATAATATCCAAAAAGCTGTTTGGTTATATAATTCCCTCCCTGTATGTTTTTACAAGCTCCCCAATTGCCTCGAATCATACCCATAATTTCTAAATTAACAAGTATTTTTATTTTTTTATATACTTTTTAAAAAGAGGCAAATTATAATAATCGAAGGATTTCTTTTCGGTGGTACATAAAAAATTTTTGATGCAAACCTTTATTTATCAATTATAATTGTTTTGTTTGACAGACAGAAATACGAGCATGGACATTTTGTCCGGAAGGTTGGAATCTGTATGAGAGGCTTTTGTACATTTGGAATAGCGTTCATGGTATGTATGTTGTTTTCTCAGGCTTATGGCCTGGCGCAGGAAGCAAAAAAAACTTTTCCGTACCAGAGATGGCAATTTTTGTACGAAAGCAAATGTTCAAAATGCCACACACTTGAACGGGTCTTTGCTGAACCCAAGACAGATGAAGAGTGGCGAAGCTGTGTTGCCAGAATGAGTAAAAAGAGTCCATTGTGGATTACGAAAGGAGAAGGAGAACAGATACTTGCCGAAATCCTTGGAACTAAAGAGGGTGTAGTAGGATATTCCTCTAAGAAGAAGGAATATGATGATGCCAGATTACTCTTTATTGACAGGTGTACAAAATGCCATTCTGTGGACAGGGTGATTATGGCAAATAAAACAAAGAAAGAATGGAAGGAAACCGTAACGAGGATGCATGATAATGCACCAGACCTGTTCCTTGATGAAGACCTCCCTGTCATTATAGACTATCTTGCCGAAAGAGCAGCGATTCTACGGGATGACATTGCAGCGAAAATAATGGTAGACAAATGTCTGATATGTCACGAAGGAGGCAGGATACTTCTGGAACGCAAATCAAGGAGTGATTGGGAAAAGACCGTTACTGATATGCGTGTGTTGGTTACGCAAGGATTGAAAAAAAATTGGTTTAGGCCCTCTGAATTCAAAATCATAGTAGATTTACTCGTCAAAACACAGGGGCTTGTACCGGCCAGATGAAAGTTGAAATTTATCTTCAATGTCCGTTATAATATATGCGATGTGCAGTAATTAGTTGTTAAGTGAACGTTTCGTTAGCCATATAGGATCATGGAAATTCGAGAGTATCAGGAAAGTGATGAAAAAGACGTCATCGAGCTATGGTTTAAGTGTGATTTGGTACTTCCCGGAAGCAATCCAAAACGAGATATTGAAAGAAAATTGAAAGTAGACCGTGATCTTTTCCTTGTAGGAAACATAAACGGAAAAATCATAGCCAGTGTGATGGGGGGGGGGATATGAAGGTCACCGCGGCTGTGTAAACCTCCTCGCTGTAGATCCGGAATACCGGCGAAGTGGTTATGGTCGCTTAATGATGAAAGCTGTTGAGCAGCGCATAAAAGAGAAAGGTTGTCCCAGAATCAACCTGCAAGTTCGTTCAGCCAATAAGGGCGTAATTGAGTTCTACCAGGCTATCGGCTATACAGATGATAATGTTATCGGGCTTGGTAAGCGGCTTAAGGAAGATGAGCCCTACAATGGCTGACAAATTCACATTTATTTTATGTTAATTTACATATCTTTAAGCTGGAGGTTAAAATGACTCTACTAAAGTCAATCAATATACCATTAGGGACAAAGGCAGTTGATTTTTGCTTAAAAGGCATAGATGAAAAGACGCACTCTCTTGCTGATTACGATGATAAAGACGTCTTAGTCATTATCATTATGTGCAATCACTGTCCGTATGTTCAGGCTGTGGATAGCAGACTCGTTCAACTGCAGGGAAAATTTGCAAAACGAAACGTTCAGTTCATAGGAATCAATCCGAATGATGACATTGTATACCCTGAAGACAATTTAGAAAACATGATAAAGAGGGCAAGTGAAAAAGGATACAATTTCCCGTATCTGAGAGACGATGATCAATCCATAGCAAGACAATACCAGGCCCAGTGCACTCCTGATATATATGTCTACAACAAAGAAAGAGAACTATGCTACCATGGTCAAATAGATGATAATTGGCAAGAACCGGATAAAGTAACGTCGCATGATTTGAACGATGCCATTGAAGCGCTGCTGGAAGGGAAAAAGCCGTCTGCCGATCAACATCCATCAATGGGGTGTTCAATAAAGTGGAAGGAGTGATTTATTTTACAAAGTATTTGTTGCAAGATTAATTTGAACTACCAGGCTCACCGGCAGCAATGGAGCGCAGCGGAATTGCCGTCCGAGCGTAGCACCTTGTTAGGTGTTTATACGGTAACGCGTTGTTCAGTGCCTCTAAATTTTCCAACCATTCTTCGCCAAGGCGGTGCGTTTATTGATATTCCTTAGGGCAAGGCAACCTCATGTGAAATTATATTCAAAAATAAAACTCGTTGCTAGTAGGAAAGTTTATTTCTTTCTAACAGGACTGCTTTTTTGCACATTTATTGGATGTGGAGGTGGGGTTGGTGTAAAGAAAATAGAGGCCCCTGCCGCCTATCAATTCAGCCATCAGAATGCAATCAGCAATTCTTCTGCCAGTGTGCGGACGCAGATGTATATGCGCCGAAGAGTTCTGGATATGTCCTTTAAAGATGATCCAATTGACACATTACAGCAGCTGGATCGAAAACTGTGTATTGAAAAAGACAGGGAATCCTATGGTTTTTTCTGCTAGTGACCTGAGAGAGTCTATCCTTGAAATACGCAGAAAATATGATCCTTATGGCAATGATCCCTCTTTTAACCAAATGGTAATGATTGGGCATAGCATGGGAGGTATTATAACAAGGATGATGGTCATTGATCCGGGCGACAAACTCTGGAATCTCTTGCCTGATAAGCCATTTGACCAAATGGAACTTGATAATGAGGACAAGGACTTAGTGGAAAAAGCCATTTTCTTTCAATCTCTTCCTTGTGTGAAAAGAGCCGTATTTATATGTGCACCTTTCAGGGGATCTGATTATGCAAGAACGTCAATTGGGAAGATAGGATCTTCCCTGATCAAACTGCCATTTGCAGTACTGTCTCCCCTTCAACGCATAGTTCCAGAGTTGCTAAATACTAAAAACAAGGAGTCGCAGAAGTTTCTAAAAGGTAAACTTACCGGCATAAAGGGATTATCTCCTAAGAATCCCGCATTGCAGACACTTATCAAAGTTCCAATCAACAGCAAAGTTACCTATCATTCTATAATAGGAAACAAAAAAGCGGCTGATACACCAGGTGGAACAGACGGTATAGTAACCTACGAAAGTGCACATTTAGATGGCGCTGCTTCTGAAATGATTGTACATTCCAAACACAATGCACATACCAAAGCTACTACTATCGCCGAGATACGTCGCATACTACATTTGCACTTGGAGGCAATTGACAAGGACTAAAATGGTATCATGCTAAATCTTGCAGAAAGTATACGTATTTGTTAGAACCATATAAGTTTTTATTAATCTCTTATCAGAAAGGAAACCTAAATGATTGACCCGTCAATTAAATCACAAAGAAGTCAATCTTTTTATAGCTTTACATCTTGTCTGACCCTGGCAGTATTTGTCATATTGTTTCTTACAACCGATTGCAAGGGTCAGACTTCAACTCAGGACCTGAGAGAGGTTTACAACAAAGTAAATCCATCTGTAGTAATTATTCACACTATTGACAGAGTAGTTCCTTCCGGTAAATTAAAACAATCAGCCAGTATGAAAGGAATTGGTTCTGGAGTTCTTATCTCGGATTCAAAGGTCATAACGGCAGCACACGTCATTCAGACAGCAAGCTCAGCTGTTGTGGAGTTTCTCAGCGGTAAGAGGTTTACCAGTAAAGTTATTGCGTCATCTCCGGCCGCTGATGTAGCCTTGTTGCAGCTTGAAGAGATACCTGATGATGCAGTTGTTGCACGTTTGGCTGATTCTGAAAATGTGTCAATTGGTGACAAAATATTTGTTATAGGAGCACCATACGGTATTGGGCATGCACTTACAGTTGGCTACATCAGTACACGACATAAACCTAATACGTTATTCGGAGGGTTTGAATCTGGTGAGTTTTTTCAAACTGATGCTGCCATCAATCAAGGTAACTCAGGAGGCCCTATATTTAACATGCATGGAGAAGTAATAGGTATTGTTAGTAGCATATTGTCGAAATCAGGTGGATTTGAAGGCATAGGTTTTGCCGCTACTTCCAATACGGTAAGGAAACTATTGCTTGAAAAACCAACTCCGTGGACAGGCGTCCAGGGATATTTGCTTTCAGGGGAACTGGCAGGAATTTTGAATCTGCCTCAGCCCTCAGGCCTTCTTCTCCAGCGAGTTGCCATTGGTTCACCTGCATATAATTCAAATCTTCGAGGAGGCTCGGTCAAGGCAGTAATAAATGGACAATCGATACTTCTGGGAGGAGACATAATTCTGTCTGTAGATGGCATCGAGGTTACTGGTGAAGAAAGCAGATTAGAAATCAGAAAAAAGCTTAGAGAAATTAACAAAGGTGAAAAGATGAGTGTGTCTATCCTTAGAGAAGGTAAGGCAATTAACTTGTCTGTTTATTTTCCGGATTAAGTTTATTTTAAAATAAAAAGGAGAACATTATGAAGCAAGCCTTTAAATTGTACTGTAGTCGATATGATGTAAAAAGTGTGGTACTGTGTATGGCTCTAACTATAGGGAGCTTATTGTTTTTACGGATTATTGTAGAGGTCAAGCATCAGCCCAGCATGTAGGGTATGAAATACCAGGGGAATTAGATGCGTACGAAATCTTACCACCAAATCTTCTCGAAGGTAAAAACTACTGGGTGGATAGAAGGATAGTATCATTTGGTTTTACCAACCGTTACACGATTTATTCCCATTTCGGAAAGTTTGAGGCACATGGTGATGAAATGTTGCGCACACGTCAGCAGGAAATCAGAGCCATAGAGTCATTAAGAGAGATAAAAAGAACAAAGGCCTTTGGTGATGCGGTAAAAAAGGCTGTTAAGAGCCCGATCAAAGGAGCAAAGGCCCTGATCACTAACCCTGTTGATACAGTTAAGGGAGTACCAAAGGGTGTGGGGCGATTCTTTGGGAGAATTGGGGAGATGGTGAAGGGTGGATGTGGAGATCAGGAAGAAAGTGTAGTCAAGGAGCTTATCGGTTTCTCTGCAACAAGTTATTATAAAGTTCTGGATATCGCCACTATTGATATACAGAAAAGCCAGATTATTACTTCCGTTTACTTCTCAACAAACTTCAACGATGCTGAATTAATGCAGTATCTAAGTTTCGTCGTCGGAGGGCCGTCTTCAAACACATGCCCGAGATGAGCATCACACCTGCTGCAAGTTACTTCCGTCCTTATCACACCAAGGCTCTTATCTGCGGACGTTTTAACATTTTGACCTGAAACAGTATCCCAGAAGCTGGGCCAACCTGTCCCTGAGTCAAACTTTGCCTCTGAACTGAATAACTCATTACCACAACACACACATTGATATACACCATTTCCTTTGAAATTGTAGTATTTGTTTGCAAATGGCGGTTCTGTTCCTTTTCCCCGGGCAACCTTATACTGCTCCGGCGTAAGCAGTTGGCACCATTCTTCGTCGGTTTTATTTATTCTTTCAGGCATGTCTGTCTCTTTCTGTTTATCTCCCTGTTTATGTAATGTGGAATTCCCCTCCGGCAGGTTATTTCTTTGCTCTTCAGCAGTGTCAGCTTTATTACAGGGAAGTAAAAGACATAATAATAGCAGAACAGCCGAAATCAATGGAATATTCTGAAGTTTATTTATCATATAACTCTTCTTCCATTGTACTCGTTAATGAGAGCATGAAATAGATTACATTTTGGCAAACAATTCAAATCCCCCTTTAGCAAAGGGGGAATGGGGGATTTTAACTTATAATCATATAATAGTTTTTAGAAACAAGGTAATCTATTTAGTGCTCTGGGTAATATATCAAAGTAGGGTGGGTATTACCCACCATTCCATTTGCAAACAAATATTAATTTTGGTGGGCATTGCCCACCCTACGTCTTTAATTGATTAATTAAAAAATTGCAAATCTAAAATTGTAAATTTCTTCAAAAGGCCTTTTCTCCAAAAACAGACTCAAACCGTTCATTAAATGATTCGGGTGTGAAATGAAAATTCTGCGGGCCATAAACCTCTACACAATATGCAGCGCTGACAGCCCCTATTTTTGCGCCATGAACAATATCATTATCTGACAAAAAGAACCCCTTGATTAAGCCTGCCCTGTAAGCATCGCCTGCCCCTGTAGGATCTTTTACGGAATCAGTTTTGGCAATAGGGATATCAATACTCTTGGTTTTGTTATGTTCTCTGAGTATTACCTCTGAACCGTATTCACCTTTTGTCTTAACAAGTATCTCGGTCTTATCCAGGATATCGTCAACCGTCATGGAGGTTTTCTCCTGGGTTAACTGCAGTTCGTAGTCATTGCATATAAATACCTTTGATCCATCTATCATTTCTATTAATTGTTCTTTTGACCAGGCAGGGAGGGACTGCCCCGGGTCGAAAATATAATCAATCTTTTTCTGTTTGTATATATTTGAAAAGTTAGACATGTCGTCTAAATTTCCCGGCGAAACGATAGCAACGGTCTTTTTGTGTTCGATAGAATTAAAATCAAATGTGGAACCAAATTTCATTGCTCCCGGATTAAAAGCCGTTATTTGGTTATCTGACTGATCAGTGGTTATATATGCACCTGCAGTCAGTTCTTCTTCTATAATCTTAATATGCCTTGTAGAAATTTTATGACTTGCCAGCCAATTGCCATAAGCAACAAAGTCACGTCCTGCTGTGGCTATTATGGTTGGGCTTTCACCAAGCTTGGACAATGCATAGGCAATATTACCTGCAGTACCGCCAAAATTCTCCCTTAAACCATCTATCATAAAACATACGTTAAGCATGTGTACCTTCTCAGGAAGTATATGGTCAGAGAACTTTCCCGGAAAGTCCATAATCCTGTCATAAGCCAATGAACCGGAAACAAGAATATTCATTTTATCTCCTTCAAGAACCAATCAATTCCTACAAAGAATAAAGATATTTTACAGGGCGTTACCAACTAAGATTTATATTTTAGCACAAAATTATCACATTAAAACTATCAAAATGAAAAATGGGCTGAAAGGCAAAAGAAAAATTCTTGCCTTTCAGCCCCACTTTATTAATTCCCCCCTTAGTCCCCATTTATTAAATGGGAGAGTTTGGAAGATTATGTTCAATCAATGATGATGTTCTCCTGTATGGGATTCGGCTTGAGCCTCTGCGCATTCGCATTGTACACCCTTTCCCGAACAGTGGCCGCATTCACACCCTTCAGATAGTTGTGGACATATACATGCGTATTTCTCCGGGTTCTTTTCAAAGCTGGCCTTGCAATGGCCGGAGCAAAAGTAGTAAGTATATCCGTCCTTTGTCAGCGTCTCTGACGAGGCCTTATCAACTTGCATAGTGCAAACACGGTCTATTGCTTTTCCTCCTTCTTCTGCATGTGCCAGGCGGCTTATGTGTGTAACCGAAAGGCCAAGCAAGAAAATAAAAATAAGTCCTACAAACAAAATCCTTTTCATAACCTTTACCTCCTTAATTATTTCTAAGGTGAAAATATTAAATTAACAACTTAGTTTGTTTTATTACAACTTTGGTGCCAAAAGACATAAAAAAGCGTAAAATTTACTTATCAGTCTATTATTAGAGGGCTTAAGTGGGATTGTATATTATATAATTTTGGACGTTAAAATCGGATATGTAAAACCGGTAAATGGATTTCAAACAGAGTGGTGTGGGAAAAGCAACTACGGGTATTAGCGGTATCTATATTTCCTGCGTGTTCCTCCAAAGACCTTCATCAAGATGTAAAATATTATTATTCCTGAAACAAACCCGCCTATATGCGCCCACCATGCGACACCTCCACCAGAGGCTGATGCCGAGACAGACGCTGCCCCATTAAAAAATTGGATAACAAACCAGAATCCCAGGACAACCATAGCCGGAAGTTCAATAATTGGCCATATAAACCATAGAGGAATAATAGTAACAACCCTTGCGTGGGGAAACGTAATCATGTACGCCCCAAGTACTCCTGCAATTGCGCCGCTTGCACCGATACAAGGAGTTTCCGATTGGCTATTAAAGAAGACATGAACGCAAGAAGCCGTGATCCCACAAATGATATAAAAACCAAGGTACTTAAAGTGCCCTAATTTATCTTCAATATTATCTCCGAAAATCCACAAATACAACATATTACCAATGAGATGGATAAAACCTCCATGCAGGAACATTGATGTTAAGAAAGGTAAAAATGCAGCTATAAATGTTAAATCAGGAATTTGGGAATAATATTGGAGCTTAAGCGGCACTAAACCATATTGCATTATAAATCTATCCACACTTGAACCTAAGGACAGTTCTATAACAAACACAAAAACATTTACGACCATAATCCCTATCGTAACATAGGGAAAAGTACCTGATGGATTTTTATCTCTTATCGGTATCATGGTTGTGATTCAATTCTATGGTGTGGGACTCAGGCCGTTAGAACGAAGCTTTACTTTGTAAATATACGCTTATATCTAAAGCACTGAAAATGCAATCTTATATGTTTAGTGATTTGAATTGTTCGGAAGCGTGTCCTATTTTAAGCGAGTCATTAATTCATAATAAGGAAAATGACTACCCGGACAGGCTGTTATCTTAACGTCTTTATGCCTGAAAACTTTTCTTGTAGGAATATTGCAACGCTTTTGAAGATATTTTATCAAATCCGCCAGTGCAGAAAGTTGTGCTTCTGACGGGCGCTTATTTTCAAAATTACCAATTAAACAAATCCCTATGCCGTATTGATTATATTCATTATTGCCGGCATGTGCACCCTTCATCTGTTTCCTCCACCTGCCTCCAATTTCTATCTTGCCATTTCTCGCACCGTTGCCATTTCCTATTACAAAATGATAACCCAAACCGTTTCTCCACCCTCTATCTTCCCTGTGATATCTATCAATAGAATAAGCGCTTCCCTTATCCATAGCGCTATGATGTATAATAATATATTTCCAGCGCCTGACCTTATAGTTGTCCAATTTACTAAAGATGGTTCTTGGAACAATAATCTTAGCCTTGGGCTTTTGAATTGGTATTGGTACTGGTGCCGGCGGCATACTACAACCGTGTAAAATTGGTATTACAAGGAGTAATGCCCTCAAGTAAAACCATTTGTATTTGCCCATCTTCACTTCACCCCTCCCATTAAAATACTTTTTTACTGGCTATTACGATTGCCACACATCAGTCATTCACCAATTCCACTGATAGTTTCTTCTATCAAATTCCTTTACGAATAGCAAGATTACTTTGCACAGCGAAATCCTACGCCCATATTCCCAAGCCTCGGATCAACTGCCTTCCTTGCTGTACATCGCAACATAACGCCTCTGGTGGCAAACCTTGATCCACCCCTGACAATCTTTTTAGCACCTTTCTCGGGGCCTTTTGGATTGTTCTTAGGGCTTACATTGTAATAAAGCATATCTGCCCAATCAGAGCACCATTCCCCTGCACTACCAGCCATATCATAGCACCCATAGACGCTCTTACCTTCTTCGAAACTCCCAATTGGTTCAGGTTCTCCAATATTGCATTTTTTTGGATCCCATTCTTTCCCCCATGGCCATTTTCTCTCATCTGTTCCTCGTGCCGCCTTTTCCCATTCTGCTTCCGTAGGCAATCTCTTATCCGCCCATGCCGCATAAGCATAAGCATCATACCAGTCTATTCTCACCACAGGATAATCCGGATGATTATAATAATCATCTCCCCAATTCAGAGGTGTATGGTCATTGTTTACATGCTCATCCTTGTGGCATTTACTGTGATCTTCTGTTTCCGTAATATATTCCAAAAACTCATAATACTGGGCATTTGTCACTTCATACCTGTCGATATAAAATGCATTTAGATATACTTTGTGGGGCGGACGCTGTTCCCGTTTTATATCTTCCAGTCCCATTATGAATGGGCCGGTGGGGATTAAGACCATATCACATTTTTCTTTTATACCCGGTAAAGTCTCTTTCATGGCCTGGTCTCTTTTTGCGCGAGCATCCACTAATTTGTTTTTCCTGTTTATGATCGATTGCAGTACTGCTATATAGGAAACAACTTTATCTATATCTTTTGCATCCGGTACAAGCATAACATAACTTCTAAGGTGTTTGATGGCTTTTTCCTGCACCCCAATCTTTCCATAAAGCCATCCTGTATTATATTGAAGATTAGGCAAGTCCGGATATAAGGCAATGGCTTTTTCGTATTCCTTTAATGCCTTATCGTATTCTTTATTATCGGAAAATTCGTTACCTTTTTTAAGATGTTTGGATGCTTTTTTTTTATTTTCTAAGAGTTTTTGCTTATTTTCTATTATTTGTACAATTGATATGAGCTTCCCGCCATCTTCTCTACAGAATTTTTCTCCGGGCACACCTGCCTTCTTGCACTTAGGACAAATCAAGCCCTTCTGTGTTGATACTAATTCAGTCCCATCCTTCCCACAAAATTTAATATCATTTGAATACTTTGTTCCGCATTCAGGGCATTTATTATACGATCCTTCTTTAGACAGGTTTTCTTCGCCCAGTGCCGTAGACGCTGCAAAAAACAAACACAAAATTAATACAAACCTAAACCGGTACATTTTTATTTAAATCCTCTAAAAAACCATTTATCTTAACAATTTGTCCAAGTAGTTCCGCCTCTTTATCCTTTTCCGCATTAACAATGTGTACAGGGGCATTCTTGACGAAGCTCTCGTTAAAGAGTTTTTTCCTCACTATATCTAAATGTGATTTAACCTTATTTAAACGTTCCTGCTGTTTTTCTTTCTCTACCCCTACATCAATAAGTTCCTTTAAAGGAACGAAAACTTGTATCTCATTTACCACCTCACTGGCAGACGACTCCGGTTTTTCCAGATCAATACCTACTTCCAAGCCATCAAGATTTGCCATTTGCATTAGAAAATTATGATGTTCATCAAGCTCTCTCTTTAATTCGTTATCACGAACCGAAATCAATGCATTTAGTTTTTGCTTATTAGGTATATTCATATTACTCCTGATGTTTCGCACTGCCCTTATTAAGTCTTGAAGTAACATCATTATATTGACTACATTTTTGTCAATCTTTGCCGCATCTTCTTTCGGCCATGGGCATATCATCAGACTTTCATTAACCATCGTATCGGTCAATATTAACCTATTCTTACCAGCTAATTGTTTCAAATGTTGCCATATTTCTTCAGTAAAAAACGGAGCAAAAGGATGCAGTAAACGTAGAATATTATCGAGCACATATGTTAAGACCTTTTGTGCTACCATCTTACTCTTTATATTATCGGAACTATAAAGCCTTGGCTTGATTATCTCCAGATACCAGTCACAAAACTCATGCCAGACAAATTCGTACAAAGTCTTTATGGCTTCATTAAATTTATATTTCTCCAGGGATGCGGTACACATCTCTATCGCCAAGCTTAAACGATTCTTTATCCAAACGTCTTCAAAGAGGTAATCTTCTTCTTTAATTGTTATGTCTGTTGATTTGCTACCCTCTAAATTCATCATTGCAAATCTGGCAGCATTCCAGACCTTGTTGATGAAATTACGCCCCATTTCAAACCTGCTCTCATGGAGCTTTATGTCCTGCCCCTCGGTAGTCAACATTATCATTGATGTCCTGACCGCATCCGCACCGTATTGATCAATCATTAACAACGGATCAATGCCATTACCTAAGGACTTGCTCATCTTTCTTCCAATTTCGTCAAGGATAGTACCATGTATATAAACATCACGAAATGGCACTTCATTCTTGAATTCCAACCCCATCATTACCATCCTTGCCACCCAAAAGTATATAATCCCCCTATC
>Ga0255058_10001532_pt1 | contig 12984 bp, 8 predicted proteins | sample Cases_109_9_MG_FD_188637 | JGI IMG/M metagenome (GOLD analysis project Ga0255058, IMG submission 188637) | Seawater microbial communities from Amundsen Gulf, Northwest Territories, Canada - Cases_109_9 | ecosystem: Environmental > Aquatic > Marine > Gulf | place: Canada: Northwest Territories... | reverse complement strand
AAGCCAGTGAGCGGATCAAGAGCGCCTACAACCAAGCGCTCTCGGATGGTCAGAAGACCCGTGACCTGGGCGGAGAGCTCGGCACCGAAGAGTTCGCGTCGGCGGTCATCGATCGCCTCGGCTGACAGGGGACACGCTGCCGCGCCGCTAACGGGCGCCCGTCGGAAGCGGCGCTGACACTGGCGCTGATGCCGGCGACCTAGTCGCCGTCGGCCGGGACGGGGTCACGTCCTCCCGCTACGCGCAGTAGTGGGGGCAAAACGAGTAGGGTGGCGACGAGGGTTCCGGCGATGGTTACCGCGATCAGTTCACCAAAGTTTCGAACTGGTACGAACGAGCTCAAAAGGAGCACGGAAAAGCCAGCCATCAATGTGACGCAGGAAATGACGATCGCGCGCCCGGTGCCGCGTGCTGCGCGAATCAGTGCGGCCTCGCGTCCGAGCCCGGACTGCATCTCTTCTCGGAACCGGGCGAGGACGTGAATCGTCCCGTTCACCGCCAGCCCGAGGCTGATCGAAAAGATGATCACCGTCGAGACGTTGAGGGGGATCTCCCGCCAGACCATGTAGGCCATCGTTGCGACGAGTGGGATCAGGTTCGGCGGGATGCTCAGGAGGCCGAGACGGATGCTGCGGAAGAAGAACGCAAGCAGCAAGAAGATGACGACCACCGCCACGAGTAGGCTGCCCAGCAAGTCGCTGACCACCGCCGCCTGGCCTCGCGAGCCCGTGTACGCCTCGCCCGTGAACGAATAAGAGACGGTTTCGTCGTCGCCGATCTGGGCGTCGACCTCTCTTTCGAGGTCGTCGAGAAACGTCATCGTGGCTTGCGCTCCGACGTCGCGAAGCTTGAATTGGATCCGTGCCTTCTCTCCGTCTTCGGTCAGCCAGGCGTCGAGCGGGGAGGGCTTACGCTGGCTCATCATCGTGACGAGGCCCTTGATCTGTTTGCCGCTCTTGAACTCCTCGGAACGAACGCTCGGATCGTCGGCGATTAGCGCATACGACTCGCGAAGCATGTCCCCGTAGCTCAACGTACGGATGATTTCAGGACGAAGGGCTGCCCAATTTCGAATCTTCTGGATGGTGTTCACCATCTTCGGATCCATGAAGTGGTCGTCTTCGGTGCTGACCATCACGAGCTCGAGCGGCCGAACCCCGTCGAGTTTTTCCTCGATCAACAGAGTGGTCGTGTAGACGGGATCGGTTTCGTCGAACTGGTCGAGCAAGGCGTGGTCGACCGTGATCTGGCTCGCCACGTAGCCTGCGCCCACGGTGAACACCGCGGTCAGCGCGAGCACGAGCCACCGCCAGCGGAGGAGCTTGGCGACCATGTTCATGGTCACGTTCGTGTATATGCTGTCGCGGTCGCGCGGGGGTCGGGGTTTGGGAGGCTTCGCCCACGTGAGCACAGCCGGCACAAACGTGATGATGACCAAATACGAAACCATGACGCCGAGACCGGACGTCAGCCCAAAGTGGCGCAGCATCACCGTCTTGGAAACGACGAGAGATGCCAGGCCGACCGCCGTCGTGGCCGATGTCAGCATGACAGCGATCGCCATCGCGCGCACCGTGCGCTTGCCGGCTTCTTGCGTGTCGGATTCTCCGATCACCTCGTCCTTGTAGCGCTGCACGAGATGTGTGGCGTCGCTTATGCCTATGATGATCAGGAGCGGGACGATGATGTTGTTGAGGATGTTCATCTGCTCGCCAAAGAGAGCCATCCCTCCGACGACGATCAGCGCGGTCAGGGCAACGGCAGCGAGCGGCATCAACACGCCGGGGAGCCAACGGAACGACAGCAACAAGAGGAGGAAGCACACGAGGACAGTGATGGGGATCAGGCGCAGGTTGTCTTCCCGCATCTTGTTGACGATTACGCTCCGGAGGTACGGCAGGCCGCCGACGTGCACGGTGATGTCCGCGAACTCGGGGCGCCCAAGGTCGTCGTGAAGCTCGTCCATCGCGTTTCGCATCTCACGCGGACCAAGCTCCGGGAGCTGGAGGGCGATTCCAGCGACCGTGTGATCCTCGTCGATCAATCGTCCGAGCAGTAGTGGGTTGCCTTCAACGGCGCGCGCGAGCTCGGCAGCCTCCTCGTCGGTGACTTCGGCCGCGACCACGATAGGGTCGGTCTTGAGCTCGGCCGAGAGTGCAGGGCCGACCTTGGCGATCCCGCCTGGAAACCGATCGGGGTCGCTCTCGATGATGTCGAGTAAGGCGTTGAAGGCATCGTCTTCGAGGTCCCCCTGACTGTCCTCTTTGTTCTCGTCGAGCGTGTCGAGATCGTCGAGGTCGTCGAGATCATCGAGATCTCCACCGTCTTCATCGTCGACGGCTTCGAGGTCCAGGTCATCGAGATCGCCTCCGCCATCGTCGTCTTTGGCGCCTTTCACCCGACGCGGAATGCTGAGCGTCGTGATGCTCGCGACTTTTTCGACCCAGGGCTTGTCGGCGAAATAGAGAGAGAGATCGTGGATCTGCTGTAGAGACTCGCGAGACAGCACATCGTCCGCCTCAACCAGCAGAAGGACGGCCGTCCGGCGCTTACCGAACCACTCTTGGAAGCGCTGCTGGATGACCGCGTACTCCTCGCCCTCGAAGGACGAGAGGAGGCTCTCCGGGGCCGGATCCGCCGTCAGCTTGGGGATCTGAGAGGCAAAGGCCAGGGTCACGAGGGCGGTGACGCCAATGACCAGCTTTCGGCGCTCTGTAACGAGCTTCGCGAGCCAATCCAACGTTTGCTGCCGTCTGGACACGAGCGTTTATTGCCTGGGTAGGGAGCGGGTTGCAAGGGCGGAGGGCGGTTCGAACAGGGCGGAGGGCGGGTCGAACAGGGCGGAGGGCGGGTCGAACAGGTCAGTGGGTGGGTTTCAAGTACCCTTCTCACCGGCTTGACAGCCGCTTTCGGCAGGGCTAGCACCCGCGTCCCTACGGGGAGGATATCAGAGTGGCCAACCACGCCTCAGCAAAAAAACGAGTCCGCCAAACGATCAAGCGAACCGCGCGCAATCGTAACATCCGCACCAGCGTGCGGACTAGCGTGAAGCGTGTGCATGCCGCCGTCGCGACAGGCGATACCGCTGCAGCGAAGAAAGCCCTGATCAACGCCGTGAGCAAGATCGACGCCGCGGTTTCCAAGGGCATCTATCGTCGCAAGACCGGCTCGCGGCACATCTCCCGGCTGACCAATCAGGTCAACGGTCTGAGCTAGGGGATAGCGCCTAGGTTGCTGCAGAGCTCTAGCACGGCTTCCTGTAGGACTACGTCCGGGGGCCGTTTGCTGCTCTTCAGTGCCATATCGGTTTGGGCGATGAGCGCGAATGCCTCGCCCAGGGTGTCCGCAGTGAACTGCCGCGCCGAGGCGGTGAGGTCGCTGGCCTTGAAGGGCGGGGCCCCAGCCTGCTTGGCGGCTTCTTGGGGACGTAGGCCTTCGGAGAGCGCCTCGCGCATGCGTGCGACGATCCGAAGCTGCCGAGCGACCATCGCGAGAAGACGCAGTGGTGGTTCCCGATCTGCGAGCAACGACTGAGCCGCTGCAATGCCTTTGCGTCGATCTCTGAGTCCGATAGCGTCGACTAGGCTCCAAATTGACTCTACGCGAATCCGCGTCACGCACGTCATCACCGCGTCGGGATCGATGCGTTGGCCCGCGCCGACGAACAACGAAAGCCTTTCGATCGCGTCGTCGATCGCAGCGAGATCATCGCCCACCGCGTCGAGAAGTGTCTCGATAGCCTGAGGCGCGATGTTGTGACCGCGCGCGGTGGCCTCGGCACGAACGAAGGCGCGAAGCTCTCCACCGCGCAATGGCTTGGCGTCGATCAGGCAGCCTTGTTTCTTAGCGATTTTCGCGAGCTTTCCGCGGCCGTCGAGCTTGTCCGCGGTTAGCACGAGACTCGTCGAATCGTTGGGATCGGCCAGATACGCGGCGAGATTCGACTGCTCGGTCGGCGTCATTGCGTCGACGTAGCGTACGAGCACGAATCGTTTGTCGGCCATCATTGGCAGCGTCTGCGCGGCTGAGATCACGCTTGCTGCTTCGAGGCCCTTTCCATCGAAGAGATCCACGTTGAAGCCGGGAGCGCCGCTTTGATCGACTGACTTCCGAACGGCGTCGACCGCGCGCTCGACGAGCAGGCGCTCGGCACCGACCAGCAGATAGACCGGCAGGAGAGAGCCTTCGGCGGCTCTCGTCGTGACCTCATTGATGCTCAACACGTGCTAGCGGGCTTCGTCCTCCGAAAAGGTGACTTCGCCACTGCGTTGTACCGCGTCGCCGAGAATTTGAAAGCGATAACGACCCACCTCTTGACGGCGGACCGTGACCACCATTTCGAGGCGCCGGTTGGGTTCGAACTGGGGTCGCTTGAGATACATCTTGTGGACGATCGTCCTCTGATTGCTGTCGCTGATGAAGACCGTCATCGCCGGGGCGATGAACTTCCGCTCGGCGGTTTGGATGTCGTAAAACAGCAGCTCGAATTCGGAGTCGCGGACCGGGGCGTTGAAAGCCGCCACCAGGTTGGCTCTCCACTGTCGATCCTCGACCGGCGCTTCGGCGGTTTCGCGAAGCCTCGTAGCCTTGTACTGACGCGCGAACCGCAGAACTCCCGCTTCCGAAAGCGTCCGCGGGATTCCCTTCTGCGTGAGGTAGATCGTCGCCCTCAGCCCCGACGCAGCCTGGGCTCCGTCCCACGCGGTTAGCGCGCAGATGATGGCTGCCGTCGAGGCAGCGATGAAAGCTATCCGTAGATTCAAAGCTTGCTCCTGAGTAAGTCCCAGGATCAGGCTAACAACTGGAATTATGCAGTGACAGGGTGCCAGGGTGAGAGGATGTAGGGCCGGCGCGGATCTACCTCGCAAATCCAGGTCGAAAAGTTGTCCAAGCGGGGCGCGGACCGCTAACTCCGAGCGAGTAACCAGGGGAGTACGGCGTTCGATGACGACAGTCGGCGGGGGAGTCAGGGGGCTGGTCGCGCGGGCACAGCGAGAGGCGCAGAGGCGCGCCCACAGTCCGTCGACCGGATACCTCCTTTTGGTGATGCTTCAGTCAGGCGGCCCCACGGGGAAGCTCCTCTCGCAGCTCGGCGTTCGGGAGGGCGATCTCTTGAGCGCGATCCGGACCGTCGACTCGGAGCCGACCAGTGCGCTCGAGCGCGCCGTGGAGCGGGCCTACCGAATCGCGAAAGCCATGGGCGCCGAGCAGGTCTTGCCCGCGCACCTTCTGTTCGCGATCGCGCGTGACACCCGGAGCGCCGCGCATCGAAGCCTCGAACACATCGGGGCCGGGCCGAAACGCGTCCAAGAAGCTGTACGAGGCTTGCTTTCACCCGATGACGCGCGCGCCGAACGAGCGTCGACCTACATCCGTCCCGCGGCCCCGCCTGCAGAAAGCCCAAGCCGACCCTCGCGACCCTCGGCGCGTCGAAACGTCGCGGCGGCTCCCTTGATCGAGCTTCGCGTCGAGAAGCCCGAAGCGCCGATCGAATCCGAAACGCCCGAAGAGGTCCCGGCCGACAAAGAGATCATCGTTCGCTCTTCTTCTCCCTTTGCACTCGACGCGGGAGCCTATCCGATGCTCTGCAAGCTAGGGCGGAACCTCACGGAGATGGCTTCGCTCGGGGAGATCGACGAAGTGATCGGACGGGACGCCGAGATCGAACGATTGCTCGACGTGTTGGCTAGACGTCGTTCGAACAACCCGCTTCTAGTGGGGCCTCCCGGCGTCGGGAAGACCGCCATCGTCGAAGGGCTCGCACACAAAGTCGCCCTCGGCGGAGAGGGCGTCGGAGGACTCGAGGGAACGATCTTGGTCGAGCTCTCTGCCGGCGGACTGGTTTCCGGGACGGGCGTGCGAGGCGCGCTGTCCGAACGGATGCGTCGACTGCAGTTCGAAGTGAAGCGAGCCAATGGCCGCATCGTGTTGTTCATCGACGAAGTACATGCCCTTTTTACGGGAGGTGACGCGCCGGACGATTTGGCCCACGAGCTCAAGGCGTCACTCGCCCGGGGCGAGCTCCCTTGCATCGGCGCGACGACGGATGTCGAGTATCGCAAGTACGTTGAACGGGACGCCGCCCTGGCTCGCCGCTTCTCGCCGATTCACGTGGCCGAACCTTCGGCGGAGGATGCGATCGAGATCCTCCGTGGCATTGTGCCGCGGTATGAGGTCCATCATTGCATCGCCTACGCACCGGAAGCCGTTGAATCCGCGGTCGAGCTGTCCGTGCGTTACCTCCCGGAGCAGGCGTTGCCGGACAAGGCGATCGGGCTACTCGATCTAGCCGGTGCCCGGATCCGTCGACGAGGCGGCGCTGTCGTCGACTGCGAAGCCGTCGCCCAAGTCGTTGCGGAAAAGGTTCGGGTTCCCGTCGAGCGACTCCTCGTGACCGACGCCCAGAAGCTCCTCGAGCTCGAACAACATCTGGCCGAGCACGTGGTGGGGCACACGGATGTCATGACCCGGATCGCTGACGCCCTCCGCAAGGGGGCCGCCGGGTTTCATGGCGATCGTCCCCTGGCGACCTTCTTGTTCATGGGACAGACGGGCGTCGGCAAGACCGAAACGGCCCGGGCCCTCAACGAGCTGTTTTTCATGGGCTGTCCAATGACCCGAATCGACATGAGCGAGCTCAGCGAATCTCACGCGGTGGCAAGGCTCGTGGGCGCTCCACCGGGGTATATCGGGCACGATGCGGGTGGTCAGCTGACCGAGGCCATCCGTCACCGGCCGTACCAACTCGTCTTGCTGGACGAGATTGAAAAGGCGCACATCGACGTGCTCCAGTCCCTATTGCCGTTGCTCGAGGATGGACGGTTGACCGACGGCAAGGGTCGAACCGTCGATTGCACCCACACCATCATCGTCATGACATCGAACCTCGGAGCGCGATGCGCGACTGGCAGCCATGGTTCGATCGGTTTCCGAGGCGCTTCGACACGAACGGACGACGGAGCGTCCGAAGCTCTTGCGGCCGCGCGGCGTGCGCTTCGACCCGAGCTTTGGAACCGAATCGACGAGCCACTCTTCTTCGGTTCCCTCAGCCGAGATGAGGTCGCCGAGATCGCTCGGCGCCTGGTCGCCGGTGTGGTGCAGCAGCTCAGCGAACGCCAAAATGTCGAACTTCGGGTCGACACGACTGCGATCGACGCGTTGCTTGCTTTGGGCGGCTACGACGCGGCCCTCGGTGCGCGACCCATGCGGCGCGTGATCGGGCGCCTCGTCGAGGCACCGCTCGCTGCGGCGATCCTCGCAGGCGATTTCGAAAAAGGCGATCGCATCGTGGCGGTAGGCGATTCGAATGGAATCCGCTTCAAGCATGCCGAGGGCTCCATCGAAGCCGCCGAGTAACCTGCCTAGCGGCGCTTCGTGACCCGTCGGATTTCGTCGGCTTGGCGTCGGGGTAGACCGGCGGCTTCGGCGCTTTGCAGTATGACTGGGAGCAAAGCGTCGTACGCGGATAGAGCGCGACGGCCGACCCTGCGAAGGGCCCGTCGGTGGCGGTCCACCGTGGATGAATCGCCGCGGGCGACGGGACCGGTAAGGGCCTCAGGGACCCCCAGGCTCCGCACGTTTTCTCCGACGCTTTCCAGCAAGCCGCCTACCGCTCGCTCCGCGTCGGCTCTTGCCGCCCCCAGCCGTTCGAGCAGGCCTACCGCGACGAAAGCCAACGAGGCGGCCCCGTTTGCGACGAGGGCGGCTGCTGCGTGATAGATGGGGTCGGCGGTTTCGGCCACGATGACCCGGGCCCCACACGCCTTGCCGATGCGACGGCTCATCGCGATGGCACGGGGGGAGCCGTTCACGACAAAGGTCTTGCTCTCGAGATTCGGGTGGCGTCGCCTGCTCGGGAACGAAACAAGCGGATGCATGACTCCGACGTTCGCCCCCCGGGCCGCGCATGCCTCCAGCTCATCCACACCGCGTGCGCCGGCACAGTGAAGTACCGTCGCGCCAGGCTTCAGCTCTGTCGCGATCCGTTCAGCAACCGATTGGATGGCATCATCCGAGACGGCCAGAATGACCACGTTCGCATCCCGGAGGGCGGAAGGATTGGGCTTGCGTCCCATTGCCGTGACGTCATGAGCTCCGTCGTGTTCCAGCGATCGGCGCAGGGCGCTTCCCACGCGACCTCGGCCGACGATGGCGATGTTCATGGGGCGCCCGGGTAGAGCCCTTGCTTGCGGATGCGGGCGATGACCGACGAGGGCACCAACCCCGAGACGTCGCCCGCGCTGGAGATCCGGGCGCGGATATCGGTCGAATTGATATCGGGAATCGAAATCGGACACCCCTCAGGGACGGGATATCCTTGGCGACCGATAACGAGCGGGGGCGCAGCTCGCACGACTTCTTCCCAGCGCTGCCAGCGGTGAGTGCCGCCGAGCACATCGGCGCCGATCAACAGTCGAAACGAGGCATCCGGGTACTCCGATTCGAGGGCTTCGATCGTCCGCAGGGAGTGGCTCACGCCGCCGAGGCGTTGCTCGACCGACAAGACTTCGACCTGGTGAAAGGGCGCGAATGCTAGCTCGCACATCGCGAAGCGCTCCTCGAACGAGGCTCCGTGTTCCTTGTCGAAGGCATGCTTCCAGGTCGGGATGATCCAAACCTCGTCGACCTCCGCGGCAGACAGCGCCCAAGCGACAGACAACACATGCCCCAGATGAGGCGGGTCGAAACTACCGCCGTAAAGCGCGACGTGTCTGGTGCTCACGGGGCCACCTTCATCCTCGCGCTGCGTCCCTGGATCGGTTCCGTCCACGAGACCTCGCCGGTCAGGTCGACCGCGCTCAGCGCGACGCCGCCGCTTTCCGATTCGTCACCGAGGATCCCTACGTGGCCGCCATCGAGTGGTCCCGGGCTGAAAAAGCAGCGGGGCCCGTAGCGCTTGAAGGACAGCTCTTTCGCGTCACCGTAGACGACGACGTTCGAATTGATGACGTCTTCCTCGCCGATGCTCGACTTCTTTCGGAAGAGTAAGATGATGCGATCGTCGAGCATCTCGATGGCGTTCGCCGGTGGCTGGGGAAGTACGCGTAGTTTCTCGAGATACCTCGCGCCCCGAAGCGAACGCACCACTTCGTTGATCTCGGCCGGGGATCCAATAGCCGCCACTTGCGCGACACGCCGCTCGAAGCTGAGCTCGGTCTTGTCCCGTTGATGAGCCGTGATGAAATCGCGAATCGCCTCGTCGGCGCCGAGGTAGAGGATCGTGTCGACTTCGAGCTCGGTGACGAGCAGGTCCACCGCCAACTCCAGGAGAGCCGAGTCCGATTCTGCGGGACCGACGAAACCAAATCGCATGAGTTAGGGATCTACACCAGCTTGGGTGCGAGCTTCAAAATGTACGTCGCTCAAAGCGAAGCGAATCAGGCCCCAGGCCTCCGGTGTCTGCCGGATCATCGCCAAACGGGCCGCATCCGACCTTGGCAGCTCCTCCCCTGCGACCTTCAACAGCGCGTTGACGGCGGACGGCACGTCACCGGTTAGGGTCAACGCGACGCGACTGCCGAGCTCGGCGATCGCCATTGGGACGGATCGCGACGAAAAATTGCTGTCGCCGCGGATCTCGAGGACTAAGCTCTCAACTTCGTCTCTCGAGCGGCGCGGAACGGTTCGCACGAGCTTGCGCCGTAGCTCCTGGGCTTGGGGCGGAGCGGGCCGGGTAGCGCGGCTTGCCTCGTGGGTGCCGAGGAGGGCTAGCAGCACGGCATCGAGGTCCTCCGGGCGGGCGCGGAGCCCGGGCGCCAGGTGGTGGCTCGCGACTTTCAACGCCCGGGCGAAGAGGAAGACTCGCTCTCCTCGTGTCGTCTGCTCGGGTAAGCTGACACCGAGAACGAGGGTAGGCGGGTCTCCCGAAATCGGCATGCATGCCGTCGACGATGCGTGGGTTAGCCGAATCTTGGGCTCGCTGATCCCGAGGCCCTCGGCGACCAGTCCTGCTTCCTCGATCAGCGAACGCTGCTTTCCCGAGAGCCTCCGAAGCTTCCACGCCCCTGCGTCGAACGGAAGGACCTTGTCGAGTGCTTCCTCGCACAGAGTGAACAGCCGCAGCGCGGTCGGCGGAAGCCCCTTCGGTGCGACGATGCGATCCACCGCCGTCGACAGTGGCAAGTGCGCATCGCCAAGCGCCTCGTTGTCTTCGGTTACTGTGCCAATGAAAAGGGAGGGCGGATAGCCGACCGCAACTGCGGCACTCGCGGCGCACGAGGCGGGCCCTGGGCCATGACGCCGATTGAGCACTCGAACCAGCGTGGTCCACAATGCCTCGTCCTCGGGATGTTCTTCGATCGCGTCGCGCAGATCCGCAACCGCGCGGTTCAGGTGCATCGCCGCAGCCGGGCCCGCGCCTTGTCGCTCGAAGTGATCGGCGAGAGCGAGAATCACGTCGATTTCCTTCGGCTGCTCGCTGCGAAGTTGCTCCAGGAAAAACTCCGCCTGTCGAGGCTGCCCCGCAGATTCGATCGCAGCGGCGAGTCGTATTCGATAGTCCCGACCTTGAACATCGTTGCCAGCTCGCCGCACCAGCTCTTCGAGGACCCGAGCCGCCTCTCGAGCCTTGCCCTGCAGGCTCAAGACCGAGGCCAAGCGGTCGAGCGTCTCGTTGTGCGCCGGTGCTAGCTTGAGCACTTGGCGAAGAGCCGCTTCGGCACGCGGCAGGTCTTGCAGTCGTTCGTCGTAGATCTCGGCCAGCTGCGAAAAGGCCCAAACTTGTTCATCGACCGATCGCTTCAAGCGCGCGATTCGAATCAGCGCCTCGGTTGCGCCCTGCCAATCTAGTCGGCCGCGGTGCGTTTCAACCAGCTCGGCAAGTGCCGCGAAATGGTTTGGGTCGAGCTCCAGGCACTCGCGCAGTGATTCGATGACGCCTTCGATATTGCCCCTTTCGCGCCGTTGCCCCGCCTGCTCGAGCAAGAGCGCGACGAGTGTGGGTGTATCGGCCCCGGCTTCGACCCTCGATTCGGTGAGCGCCTCTGCGTCCGCGGGCCGGCCCTCGCTCCGATAGAGGGATACGAGGCGGCGATACACATCGAGGTAGGTAATGTCCGATTCGGTTGCGGCCACGTACGCTCCGACTGCTCGCTCGGGGTCCTCGAGCTTCTCCTCGAAGAGGCCGGCGGCAGCCCTCCACAGCGAAGCCGCGCGGCGTCCGTCCTTCGCCCGTGCCGCCGCCTCCTGATAGAGCGACGCTGCCTCTTCCCATCTTTTCGCTGCATGGAGCAGCCGTGCTTCGACCTCGAGCGCCAACGGGTGCCCCCCGGCCTCATCGAGGACCGCAAGCGCTCGCTCTGGCTCGTCTAGCCGCTCGAGGATGTGTGCTCGCTCGAGGGCTAGGGCGCCCCGTTCCAGATCGCTTGGGAGATGTGTCTGAATCGCGGCCAGCGCGCGCAACGCCGTTTCGGACTCATTACGAGCATACGCCGCACCGAGCACTTGTCGTGCCAAGCCGGGGTCCGAGTCGATCTCGTCGTCGATCCCGCGGAGCAAACGATCGACATCCGAGGGCAAGATGTCGGGATCGGCTCGCAACACCTCCACCATCAATCGATGCCGCGCCGCCCGCTCGGGGGTTTCTCCGGGAAGGCACTTCAGAAGTCGCTTGGCGCTCGACAAGATACGCTCGCCGTCTTGCTCGCGGAGTGAGTCCCACTCGAGGACGCGTGCTGTTGGCAAATGATCGGGGCGGGATTCGGCGATCGATTGTAGCGAGAGGCGCGCGCCTTGCATGTCGCCTCGGGCAAGACGATCGACCGCCGCCATGGCGCAGAGCGCGCCGAGCTTCTCGTCTTCGTCTTGTGCCTCACGGGCGCGCCGCATGGCCGAGTCCGCAACCCGCGCAAACTCGGACGCCTGCAGCTCAGCCTCCTCGCACGAGGCCTGGAGCGCTTCGCTATCCGGGTTGTGGGAGATAGCCTCTCGGAGCGCCTTCGCCGCACGTGCCGGGAAGCCGGCGCTTTGGAAAGCGTTCGCCGCTCGCTCGAGGTAGGGCGCCGGGTCGAAATGGTGGGCCCCAAGAACTAGGAGCTCGCCCGCGGTCTCCGAGTGCCTTCCCGCGGCTTCTACCAGGTACTCGAGCAGCAAAGGGTCGGGCCCGTGTCTATCGAAGGCTGCTTCGGCGTGCGCCAGCCGGTCGGAATCGGTGCCGGCCCACATCGAGGCGCGAAGCCCTGCTGCGGCTGAGCTAGGTGTCGGTCGAGCGGCTTGTGCCGCGGCGGCCCGCGCACGTTCCGCCGACTCGTAAGGACCGTCTTCGAGCTCCCACAGCGCCGGCAAGTAATCGAGTTGCTTCTCGAGAGCCGCTTCTAGGGCGTGAGTTGCGTCGGCACCGGCGCGCCGGAGTAGGCGCACGGCCATTGTCAGTGCAAATGCCCCCTGCGCGCCCGTGGTCATGGCGCCTTCTTCGAGCCACTGCTCGGCGGCCGCTTGTGGATCGTCGTGATCGAGCAGAGCCAGCGCTCGGCAGATGATCGGCTCGCGTTCGCCACGTTCCTTGGCGCGAGCCAAGGTTTCGCGTCGGCTCGCTACCCCGATTTCGTCCGCGACCTCGGCGAGGGCAAGTGCTGCACCGGGTCGATCCGACGCGCGGTCGAGCTCCCGCTCCAGCGACGCGAAAAACGCGGCGCCGTCTCCCATGATAGCGGCCTTGTCGGCACGCATCATGTCGGCCGCGACGCTTCGAGGGGCGACGTTCATCGCATCCAGCACGAGCTCGAGCTCGTCCCCGTCATCGTCGGCCGCGATCAACCGCCCCCACGCGCGCACGTAGTGCCCCAATCCGAGGTCGTCAGCGTCCGTGATGTCCTTCGCCTCGAGCTCCGATTTGCTGCCGAGTTCTGCGCGCAGTCGTGTGGCGCGGGCGCGGCTCATGGCGAGCGCCTCTGGGCTCTGGTCCGTGGCTCCGGTATCGAAGGCCGTAATCGCGGCTGGGAGGTCGTCCGCGCGTGACGCGATATCCGCTAGGGTCCACAGCGATGC
>Ga0255058_10001531_pt1 | contig 12989 bp, 11 predicted proteins | sample Cases_109_9_MG_FD_188637 | JGI IMG/M metagenome (GOLD analysis project Ga0255058, IMG submission 188637) | Seawater microbial communities from Amundsen Gulf, Northwest Territories, Canada - Cases_109_9 | ecosystem: Environmental > Aquatic > Marine > Gulf | place: Canada: Northwest Territories... | reverse complement strand
AATCGTACTTCGTCCAGTGGCCGGTGCGCGCGATCGTGTCGTCGAAACGGCGGTCCAGGTCCTCCCGCACCATTACGTGGCGTCCCTGCAGCCGCCGCGATTCGGTGATCCCAAGCTGGTCCGCCATCAGCGATATGTAGGCGTCCTCGAAGCCCGGCGCGTCCTTGCGAAGCCGCGCTGCCTCTTCTTCCACCATCCGCCGGCACTCGACCAGCGCCGCCGACACCTCCGCCGGGTCTGTCGCGTCGATCTTCTCGCGCACGCGCGCCTCGCCGCCCCAGGGCACGAGCGCGCGGTCCCGGCCCGTAGTCCGGAAGAACAGGCCGCCCGCCTCGAGTGCCTTGTCGAGGTCATGCACGCCGCCCATCTCGAACCACAGCCACGGGTGGACGCGTTCCGCCTCGTACGGCTCTCCGGCCGCCGCGAACACGTCGCCGTCACCGGTCGTGTCGATCACGACGCGCGGCACGATCGCCTGCCTGCCGGACTTGTTCTGGACCACCATCGCCGCGATCCGCCCGTCTTCCAGCAGTGGCTCGCAGGCCCACGTCTGGTAGAGCACGTGCACGCCGGCCTCGCGCAGCATCTCGTCGGCCGCGAAAATAAAGGCGTAAGGGTCGAACGCCACCGAATAACGGACACGGTGCGGCGCGCTGCCCCAGACGAGCCCCCAGCGCCTGCAGTGTTCGACGAGCGTCGGGTCCGGATCGCCCCATTGCTCCCGTGGCGGATACCAGACACCGCTACGCCGCTCCATGCGCTCGACCATCTCCTGGCAGAGCCCCGCCACCGCCTGCTTGCCTGCGCCGTCGTCCAGCGTCAGCAGAAGGATGATCATGCCGCCAGTCGCCAGGCCACCGGTGTAGCTGAATCGCTCAAGCAGGAGCGTTTCGGCGCCAGCCCTTGCCGCCGCCACAGCCGCCGACACGCCCGCCGAGCCGCCGCCGACGACCAGAACGTCAGGGCGCGCGACAACCGGTAGGCGCGATTCGGGCAGCGTTACGAAGTCGGAATCAGGTGACACTCCGGCACGAGGATACACGAGCGGAGCGAGAGGGCAAGTGCCGGCGACGCCTCAGCCGCTGACTTTTCGCCACTTGCCGCGGCCGTCCCTCGACGTCCGGGACGCCTGGCCGTGAACGATGCTGTTCTCGGCAAGCAGCTCGAGAGCGTCGCTCCGCGCGAAGGAGTAGGGCAAGAACGCCTCCGGATCGACCTCACAGAGGACGTGGGCGCTCGCGTACGATTCTCCCTCGCTGTAGACCGCTTCGACTACCTGGCGCACTGGGATGTCGGCCAGCGGGTCGTGCGGAGACTCGCGGAAGACAAGCTCGCCTCGGCCGCGCCTGGCGCTGGTTGCGCTGAGCGTCGAGATCACATGCACGAGACGCGGTGGGCACTCGCAGCAAGCGCCGTCGCTGCGGGGCAGGAACTTGAACTGGAAGGTTGAGAACTCATCTCGGCCCGGCGCTCCGTCCTCATCGCAGCGGCCGCGCGCGCTGAAGTAGCGGACCTCGTGCCGTTCAGCGTGGCCCCAGACGTGTTCGGCCGTCGTTTCGAGCACAACTTTCGCCAACTTCGTCGGCTCGCCAAAGATCTCACGTCCCACGGTCACCGCGTCGACTGTCGAGCGTGGCGCCGCGACGCAGTAGTGCCCGGTGATGTCCTGGTAGCGGGCGCGGAGGTAAACGCCGCCCCCGTTGAACGCGCCCATGCAGTTCGAGTTGCCGACTTCCGTGAACAGAGCGACGCCCAGCGGATCGGGTGCCGGCTCAAGTGGTGGTGGCAATAGCTCTCGGATCGCCTCCGCCGTCGTCTCGAAGTACACGGCCAGCTGACGCACGCCCAGAAAATGGGCGCGCGCGTACAGCGACTGGATAGCCGCGATCTCGTCAGACGATTTCACTAGGCGCATAGTCAGCCTCCGGGTCTTCTGGACGTCTCTACTAAAGACGCTCCGGACGGGCGTGAGTTGCGTCACATTACACTGGCCGTCGGTGGGTTCCGGCTAACACTGCCATGTCCTAACCTGAGATTCGAGCCCACCAGTCCCCAAAAGACCATGTCTACCGAATCTCCTGACGCCCCCGGCCACGCTGCCCCCGAGCTAATCGACGAGAAGGACCTCCGTGGTTCGATCATTCGACTGGCCTGGCCGGTCGTTGTCCAGCAGGCCAGCTTTGCCATGGTCCAGCTCGTAGACACCGCTCTCGTCGGTCACCTTGGCGAAGACGCACTCGCCGGCGTCCGTCTGGCCGGCCTGCTGCTCTGGTTCTCCATGAGCGGCATGATCGCCATCGGCGTCGGCGCCACGGCTGTTATCGCCCGCCTCGTCGGCAGCGGTGAGTCCCGCGACGCCTCGAAGGTCATGCAGACGATACTCGTGCTGGCCGTCGCCTGGGGCCTGCTCATGATGGTATTGATGCTGGTCTTCGGCGGCTGGATGCTGGGCCTGCTCGGCGCCGAACCCGCGGCGCAGGCTGAAGGCACCGACTACCTGTATGGGCTCGCTTTCGGCCTGCCGTTCTTCTCCTTCGTCTTCGCCGGCAATGCCGCCCAGCAGGGCGCCGGCGACACCCGGTCACCGATGGTCGTCGGCCTGCTGATCAACGTCGTCAACGCCTTCGCTTCTTTCGTCCTGATCAACGGCTCGGGCCCGTTCCCGGAGCTGGAAGTGCTGGGTTCCGGGCTCGGCTTCACGATCGCCGGCATCGTCGGCGCCGTCCTCGTCGCCGGCGTGCTCATGTCCGGGCGCCGCTCGCTCAGCTGGATCCCCTTCCGGCGGGGCGTGTTTAACGGCGCCGACGCCGGGCGCATCCTCAACGTCGGCGTGCCCGCTGGCCTGGAGCAGGCGCAGTTCAACGTCGCCTTCATGATCTACACGCGCATCATCGCCTCGCTCGGCACGACGGCGCTGGCCGCCCACGGCGTCACGCTGGCGATGCAGACGCTGACCTTCAACATCGGCTTCGCGCTCAGCATCGCGACCTCTGCGATCGTCGGCCAAACGTTGGGCGCTCAGCGCCCGGACCTCGCCGAGAAGGCCTCCTACATGACGATGCGCTATTCGCTTGTGTTCATGGGCGTGGTAGCCGTCATCCTCATGACCCTGGGCGGCCAGATCACCTCCGTCTTCGTCGGAGGCGAAAACTCCGGCGACGTCGTCGACATCGCTCGCAAGACGATGTTTATCTTCGCCTTCGCCATGCCGGGGCTCGCCATCAGCCTCTCGCTGTCGGGCAGCCTGCGCGGCGCTGGTGACACACGCGCCGTACTCTACATAATGGCAGGCACTACGTGGATCGTGCGACTCGTGCCCGCGTACCTCCTGGCGATCACCTTCGGCCTGGGCGTACCGGGCGCCTGGCTGGCCGCCATCGCCGACATAAATATCCGTGCGATGATCATGTTCTTCAGGTTCCGCCGCGGGAGATGGAAGCACATCAATGTCTGATGGCCTGCTAAGATTGTTGCGGAAGGAATCGCCCGTGTCCGTCACCGTCTACACCCTGCGAAACTGCGAAGTCAGCGACAAGGCCGTCGTCGCTCTCCGCGAGCGCGGAGTCGACTTCGAAGAACGCCGCGTGGACGAGAACGCTGACTGGTGGGAAGAGGCGCTCGACTACGCCATGGCCGTCCCAATCATCATCTGGGAGGACGGCCGGATCGAACTGGGGTGGGAAGGCGAACACGGCTGAGAGATCACCTGAGGGGCGCCGTGAGTGCCCGGACTGCCTGGCCATGCGCATCTATGACACGCTGACCCGAAAGAAGGAGGAGTTCGCTCCGCTTCAAGCGGGACACGTCCGCCTCTATTCCTGCGGGCCCACCGTCTACCGCTACGCCCACATCGGCAACCTGCGTTCATACCTCATGGCCGACTGGCTGCGCCGCCTGCTGGAGGCTGATGGCTACACGGTGCACCACGCCAAGAACATCACAGACGTTGGCCACATGCGCGAAGGACGGCTCGAACAAGAAGAGGACCGGATCATCGCCGCCGCGCGCGCTGAGGGCAAGCCGGCCACGGAGATCGCCCGTTACTATACAGACGCCTTCCTCGCAGACGAAGCGAAGCTGAACATCCTCCCCGCCGGCGACTTCCCGAAGGCGACACAGTACGTTCCCGCGATGGTCGAGATGGTGAAATCACTCGTCGACTCCTCCAGCGCTTACGAGGCCGGCGGAAACGTCTACTTCAGGGTCGACAGCTTTCCTGGGTACGGCAAGCTCTCTCATCAGCGATCGGAAGACCTTCAGGAAGGCGACCGCGCCGAGCCCGACCCGCTCAAGCGCGACCCTCGCGACTTCGCCCTCTGGAAGGCTGCCGAGGCCGGCCGCGCACTCAAATGGGAGAGCCCCTGGGGCGATGGCTTCCCCGGCTGGCACATCGAATGCTCCGCCATCGTCGCCTCTGTCCTCGGCGACGAGATCGATTTCCATACCGGCGGAGTCGACAACATCTTCCCGCACCACGAGGACGAGATCGCCCAGAGCGAGTCCGTACTCGGCCGTCAGCACGTCCGCCGTTGGGTGCACGGCCAGCACCTGCTCGTCGATGGTGTCAAGATGGCAAAGTCCACCGGCAACGTCTACCTCGTCTCCGACCTCGAGCGCCGCGGCTTCGACCCGCTCGCCTTCCGCTACCTCTGCGCCAACGCCCACTACGGCACGCGTCTCAACTTTACGCCGTCCTCCCTTCGCGCTGCACAGCGCGGCCTCAACCGCCTGCGCTCTGCCACGCACGGCGCCAGCGGTCGCCTGACCAAGAAGGCACGCGCTGAAGGCGACAAGCGGCGCGCCGCCTTCTGGGACGCCGCCCGCGATGGTCTCAACATCCCCGCGGCGCTCGCCGTCGCCTGGGGTGTCGCCCGCTCACGTCTGCCCGGCGCCATCAAGCGGGAGCTGCTTATGGATTTTGACCGACTCCTCGGTCTCGATCTGGCAACGGCGTCCCCTGAACCGCAGGTTACCGGCGAAGTTGCCAAACTCGTACGTGAGCGCCACCAACACCGCAAGGTCAGGCACTGGAAGGCCGCCGACGGCATCCGCGATCGCATCACCGATATGGGGCTCGAAGTGCGTGACGACCGGCCCGGCACCACCGTGCTGCCGATTCCGGCCTGGAAGCACGACGATGGCAACATAGCTTCGAGCGCGGACGTTATCTCGCGCCTGGACGAGGCGCCGGACCTCGATTTCACGGTCGTTGTCGTTGCCCGGCGCGGCTGCGAGGAGCTGCAGCGCTGCGTCTCCTCTGCCCGCGCCTGGCTCGGCGATGCCGGCGAGGTGATCGTGATCGACAACGGCTTTCCGGAGGAGTGTGAACCACTGGGCGACGAAGTGACGTCTGCCGCCGATCAGCTACGCTTCTTCCGCGCCGATCACTTTCTGGGCACCGCCGCCGGCAGCAACGTCGCGCTTCGCCAGGCGCGTGGCCGCTACCTCGTACTCCTCGACACAAGCGTCGAGGTCACGGGCGATCTCTTCGCCGCGCTCCGCCCGCTACTAGAGGACAAGACGGTCGGCATAGCCGGCCGCTGGGGCGTCGTCACCGACGACATGCGCAGCTTCGAAGAAGCGGAGTCGTCCGGCGATGTCGACGCTGTTGAGGGCTACCTCATGGCGTTCCGTCGCGACGTGCTCCGAAAGGTCGGCCTGATGGACGAGAAGTTTCGCTTCTATCGTCACCTTGACCTCGATTTCAGCTATGCCATCCGCAGCCATGGCTACCGCGCTGTCATCGACGTAGACCTGCCCGTCACCCGTCACGATCACGTTGAGTGGCTGGCGACTCCTCCGGACGAGCGCGAGCGCCTGAGCAAGCGCAACTTCTACCGCTTCCTGCGCCGGTGGGGCGGCCGCGAAGAGTTCGCTGCTCCCGGCCGTTAGCGCCCCAGCCGTCGTAGCCGCAGGGCTTCAGCCCTGCCTCACATCCGGTACTCGGCGCGACGCGGTCGCTAGTCTTCGCCTTTGCCGAGCGTCTTATCGATCCGCGTGCGCACTGAGCGATCGCCCCGCCTTAGCAGGGACCGCACCGACGCCATGCGTGATGCGACCTGCCGCCGGATCGGCTGCCACGGCGCCACGTGGCTCGGAATCGGTACCGACCAGCGCAGCGCCAGCGCTGCCCAGGACAGGCCGGCGCCAAAGCTACTGAGCAACAGGTAGTCGCCGACGTTCACGCGTCCCGTGCTAAGCGCCTCGCACAGCGCGATCGGGATCGACGCCGCGCTCGTGTTCCCGTATTCGCGCACGTTAGAGAACACCTTCTCCTCTGGCAGTCCCAGCCGCTTGGCACTCGCCTTCATGATGCGATCGTTGGCCTGGTGCGGGATGAACAGCGAGATATCCTCAGTCTTCAAGCCGGAGGACGCCATCACCTGCTCTGCTGCACGCGGCATGATCTGCGTCGCCCAGCGGAAGATCTGCGGGCCGTTCATCGTCAGGTAGTTCTCGTCGGCGGCAGCGGCTGCTCCGTTTGCGGCCTCCTCGTGGCCGTTGGCGGAGCCGTTCGGGTGCCTGCCGTTGCTGCTTGCACGCACGCGCGAGGCGCCCTTGATCGTCAGGAGACCAGCGCCGGAGCCGTCCGAGCCCATCGTCGAGCCCATGATCCCCGGCTCCTTCGCCTGGCGCAGCACGACCGCGCCCGCGCCGTCCCCGAAGAGCACGCACGTGCTGCGGTCCTGCCAGTTGAGGTAGATCGAAAGCTCGTCCGCGCCGATCACCAGCACGTTCTTGGCGCGGCCCGACTCCACCTGCGCGGCGCCCGTGGCCAGCGCATACACGAAGCCGGAGCAGGCGGCGTTTAAGTCCATCGCGCCCGCGTTCAGCATCCCCAGGCGGTCCTGGACGATCGAAGCCGTCGCTGGCATCACGTGGTCCGGCGTGCACGTCGCGACGACGATCAGGTCGATGTCCCCAGAATTCAGGCCCGCCACCGCCATCGCCTGCACCGCGGCCTTCGTCGCCATATCGGACGTTGCCTCGTCCGCTTCTACGACGCGCCGTCGCTCGATTCCGGTGCGAGAGGATATCCACTCGTCGGAAGTGTCCAGTCCCATCGTCACGAACGTGTCGTTCGGCACGACGCGCGGCGGTACGTACATCCCCCAACCGGCGATTTCGGCGTATCGGCGTTTCATTACGGCCTTCCGAGCGGACGGCTCCTGGCGCTACTCCTTGTCTATTCCGAGCGAGTCGGCCGCAATCTGCCAGATCTCGTCCGGCATGAAGAACCCGTCGCGGTAGTCCACCCAGCGGTCGCTCGCTTCGTCGTAGCGGCCATTGTAGGCCTCCTGCACGCGGTCGTAAATCTGCTTCACCACGCGGCTCATCGATGTGAACCGCTGCTCGACGCCGCGCTTCTCGGCCTCCTCGTTGAGAATCGCCACGATCCCCTCGGATCCGCTCAGCGCCCCGACGAGGTGCCGCTCGGCGCCTTCGCTGCCGACGAGCGCCGGGTCGTACGCGAGGTAGATCAGACCCCCCGGGGCGTTGGCCTGCCGCTCGATCCCTGCCTGGTGGATCCCTGCCTGCGTCGTGAACACCTCACCGATCACCGGTGCGTTGAGCGCGACGTTCGTAAGCGTCTCCTCCACCAGCGCCCGCATCTGGGGCAGTATCGTGAGGTCGAAGCCCGGGTCTCCGTAGAGGCGGATGTAGCTGGCCAGCATCTGCTCAAGCGATGTATTGCCCGTGCGCTCACCGAGTCCCGCAAAAGCAACGTTGACCTTGCTACAGCCATAGCGCCACGCGGCGATCGAGTTCGCAGTCGCCACGCCGAAGTCGTTGTGTCCGTGGAACTCCAGCTCCGCGCCCGTCTCGCGGTAGAGCGTCGAGATCAGCTTCGGGATACCCTGAGGCATCGCTGCGTGAGCGTCCGGGATGCCCCAGCCGATCGTGTCGCAGATGCGGAACTTCGCGCGCCCCTCGGTGTGGTCCAGCACCGTCTGGATGAACGGAATCACCCAGCCGTGGATGTCGGCACGCGTTGCGTCTTCCAGGTGTACCCGCGGTGTGATGTCATGCTCAAGAGCCGTCATGATCGGCTTAAGGTACTTCTCGATCGCCTCCGCCTTCGAGTGGAAGCCCAGCTTGTCGAAGATGTGGTGGTCCGATGCCGACGCCAGCATCCCCGTCTCCTTTACGCGGCCTTCCGTCGCCGCGTAAAGCTCCTTGACGTCCTTCGGGTTGGCGCGGATCCAGGTCGTGATCTGCGGGTACTCGTAGCCGCGTTCCAGCAGCTTCTCCAGCACCCAGAGGTCGCGCTTCTGGTAGATGAACGTCTCTATCGCGTGGATGCGGCCGCTGCCGTTGTCCAGCAGGTGCAGCAAATCAACGTACTTGAGGCGCGCCTCGTTCGGGAAGAACGCGAATCGGGCGTCCTGCGCTCCGTCGCGCAGCGTCGTATCGGTAAGGAGCTTCGGCTCTACGTCTGTGACCGGTACGGGGGCAGCTTCGTCTTCGAGGGTGACCGGCGGCATCTGCCCGTCGAAGTTGTAGTAGACACGTTCCTCGTTGACTGAATTCTTCGTTACCATCTACCCTTCCTGGCTAGGTATAACGTCAATAGTCATTATACTACGCTGGCGCTGTCGTAAATCGCCCTTGGAAGGGCGCAAACATACCTATCCACAGTACCGCTTGGCAGCCACCAACCGCCTTGTCCGGGTAGGCCTCGGGAGGACTTCGGGGCCTGGCCGCCCGTTGATCAGATCGCTCGGCGCAGCGTCCTTACGCCGGGCGTCTTGTACACGCTCTCGAACTCCGCGTTGAGCTTCTCGCCGACGACCTCGAAGCCGCACTTCTCGTAAGCACGCTGGGCGCCGTCGTTGCCGATGAAGACGCTAATGTCCGCGATCGACGCCCCGGCTGCGCGGCCCCGCTCGAGGATCGCTCCCATGAGGCGCTCGCTGAGTCCCCGGCGGCGGAAGTCGGGCAGCGTCGCCACGTTCTCGACGATCCAGGCGCCAGGTGCGTGCTCCGGAATGACGCTCATGATCGACATTGCGCGTCCGAACCCCGCCGCCGCTTGCTCTTTCGTCCGTCCCGTCTTCTCGTTCGCCTCGGTGCCCGCGAGCTGCAGCGTTGATTCGCCCAGCTCCTCAGCGAAGTAGCCGCACATCGCTGAAGCCGGTCGTCCTTCGACCTCCGCGACGAGGAAGATCGAGAAATGCGCCCAGTGGCGTTGTTCTGTCGCCCCGAGCGTCTCCAGGTAGTGGAGCTTACCCGCCTCGTCCATATCATCGAACATGAAGTCCCAGAATCCTTTTTCCAGATGCGAGCGAAACGCCTCCAGCGTGACCCAGGCGATGAACGGGACGTGCTCTTCCGTAGCTTCGACGATGCGTGGTTCCGCGGCGATTGTCATCACGACTCCTCCTTACAGGCGCGCAGCATTATCCCACGCCGGAAGGGGACGGCTTCAAGAGGCCGTTTGGCATCAAGCGCCCCCGCCGGTGCTTGTCAACGGTCGCCGCGCGCACTATCATCGCCCCGCAAGCTGAAGGAGGCGCCAATGGTTACCGCGAAGGCCTATAAGTACATTCTCTTCGAGCAGCGAGACCGTGTCGGCCTGATCACACTCAACCGGCCCGACAAGCTGAACGCCTGGAACTACGCCATGGGTGACGAGGTCATCGCGGCCATCGAGGCTTGCAACCAGGACCCGGGCGTCGGCGCCATCGTCGTCACCGGCGCCGGTCGCGGCTTCTGCGCCGGCGCTGACATCAAGGGCTTCGACCGCAGCATCGAGAACCGCGAATCGGGTAACGGCCAGCGCAGCGACCTCGATCCGCCGCCTCGCCGCGAAGAGCACCTCGCGGCCTTCCTGCGCCGCTCCAAGCCCCTGATCGCCGCCATCAACGGCCCCTCCATCGGCGTCGGCCTCACGATGACCCTGCCGATGGACATCCGCATCGCCTCCGAGAAGGCCCGCTTCTCCATGCGCTTCATCCGCGTCGGCATCACGCCGGAAGTGGCCAGCACGACCTATCTCGCGCAGATCGTCGGCCTGCCCAACGCGCTCGACCTCGTCCTCACCGCGCGCATCATCGAGGCCGAGGAAGCCGTCCAGATGGGCCTCGTCAACGACGTCGTAGCGCCTGACCGCCTGATGGACGAGGCGATGACCGTCGCCAACCTGATCGCCGCCAACCCGCTCGAATGTGTGATGGAGGGCAAGCAGATGGTCCACCGTCATATGGTGGAGCAGGACATCGACAAGGTCGTAGCGGAAGAGGACCGCGCCTTCTTCAAGATTCAGAAGGGCCCGGCGCACAAGGAGTTCGTCAAGGCCTTCCTCGAGAAGCGAGAGCCCCGCTTCAACCAGGCCTAAGCCGTCTCCACCAGTACCGCCTCGTACAGGCCGATCACGGGCGGTCCATCCAGCACCCCGGCGACCGACCCCTGGCGGTGGCCCTTCGCGAACGCCTCGCTCTGCGTCCAGTCCATGAACGACTGCCGGTCCCGCCACGTCGTGTGGCTGATATAGTCGCCGGTCTTGTCGCTCTTCAGCAGCATGAACTCCACGAAGCCAGGGACGCCCTTGAGATACGTCTCACGCTCCCGCCACTGTTTTTCGAAGTCGGCCTCGCGTCCTGCGTTCACCTTGAAACTGTTCATCGCCACAAACATCGCATCCTCCTACGTTGCCGTCGTATAGCTTGCGTCTGTCAGCCGCACGAGGTCGGCCACAGCCAGCTCGACGTCCATGCCGCGCGCGCCGGCGCTGACGTGGATCATCTTCAGCGACCGTGCCGCCTCGTCGATCAGGACATCGAAGCGCCCGGCCGCTACCGCCAGCGCCGAGATGCCGCCGACCTGCATGCCCGTGAGCTTCTCCGCCTCTTTCTGAGTCGCCATCCGTAGCCGTTTCTCGCCGCGCGCGGCTGCCAGCGTCTTCAGGTTCGCCTGACCGGCCACCGGAACGATCACGAGCATCGGGCGCCCGGACGGCGGGTCGCGCAGCACGACGAGCGTCTTGTATACGGTCTCCGCCGGCGCCCCGACGAGCGCCGCCGCCTCCTCGCCGGTGTGGAACTCGCCCGCGTCGTCGTAGACCGTCACGCGGTGCGTGATCCCCTTCGACTCGAGCAGGCGAATAGCTTGCGTCTTCTTCGGAGAGACCACCGGCATCAGCCGTGCCAGCTGATCTCGAAGAGGTGCACCGGCTCCTCAAACCCCTTGGCCACGAAGTCGCCGCGGGCTGCGAAGAGAAACCCCTTACCAGAGCAGAGGCCACGGATGACGTCCGACACCAGGATCTCGCCCCCATCCGCCTTCGCGGCGATGCGGGCGGCGAGGATCACGGTGGCGCCGAACAGATCGCCGTCTTCCTCGATCGGCTCGCCGGCGTTCAGACCAACGCGGACGCTGAGCGGCTCTTCAGCGGAGCGGTTGCGCTCTTCGAACGCCTTCTGAAAGGCGATCGCACACTCAACGGCCTTGGTCACCGAGCCGAACGAGGCCATGAATCCATCGCCCATCGTCTTCACCTCGGTGCCGCCGTTCGCCTTCAGAACGTCGCGCGTGATTCGCTCGTGCTCGCGCAGGACGTCGCGCCCCGCATCGTCGCCCAGCCGCGACATCATCTCGGTGTGGCCGACGATGTCTGTAAAGAGGACCGTGCGGAAGCTGGACGGCTCCTCGGACTTCCGCGGCGCCGCGTTCGGCTGGATCAGTTCGTCGACAGCATCGGCCATCGTCTCCCAGACGCCGGCCTCTGAGGCGGTGAGTGCATGGTTGCTGCCCTCGAGGGGAACGAAGCGCGCGCCGGGGATACTGCTCGCTATGGCGCGTCCCTCTTCGAAAGGCACGATCGCGTCGCCGCGCTGGTGCAGTACCACGGTTGGCACCTTGACTTCTTTCAGTCGCTCAAACAGCCCCGGCTCCGCACCCGTGATCGAAAACAGAGCGGCGGCTGTTTCCGCGTCGGCGGATACGCGCTGGAGTTCGTTGAAGGCGGCAATATCCGCGGCGGTTGCGTTGTCCGGCATGAAGAGGCTGGTAAAGAACTGTCTGTGCGCGGGTAAGTCGCTGCCCCACCCCTGCTTGATCAGGTTGAACCGCGTCCGTGCCCGTTCCGGGTCTCCGGTCAACCGCGCAAACGCTCCGTAGATCGCCAGGTGAGACACGCGGTCCGGATTCTCCAGCGCGTACTTGATCGCGACCGCGCCGCCCTGCGATATTCCGAACAGCGCCACCCGCTCGAACCCGATCGCGTTGATCACGGCGTCCAGGTCGTCCAGGAACCCCTGGCGTGTGAAGCGCTCGATGTTTCGGTCCGAGAGGCCCGTACCGCGGCCGTCGTAGACGACTGACGTGTATCGCCTGCCGAACACGTTACGATAGCCGCCCCACATGTTCGTCTTGAGCTCATACTCCAGGTGCGTAAACCACCCTAGGACCCTGACCAGCGGCGGCCCCTCGCCAACCCGCGAGTAGGCGATCTGGACGCCGTCTTTCGTCGTGCAGTAGCGAACGTCGACTGCCATGGCGCGAATAATAACAGCGGTAAGACAAGATGAGTAGGGCGCTCCACCCACTGACATGGCGTCGTCAGGGGCGCTGCTACAATTGACCGTGCTATGACCGTCGACCGCGATATCATCGTCACGCCTGCGGAAAAGCCGTTCGTCCTCAGCTCCGACTTCCAGATGACCGGTGACCAGCCGGCCGCCGTCGAGGCGCTGGAGTCCGGCCTGCGCGGCGGCAAGAAGCACCAGACGCTGCTCGGCGTCACGGGGTCCGGCAAGACGTTCACGATGGCCAACATCATCGCCCGCTACAGCCGGCCGACGCTCGTCATCTCGCCCAACAAGACGCTTGCGGCGCAGCTCTACTCCGAGTTCCGCGACTTCTTCCCCGGCAACGCCGTCGAGTACTTCGTCTCCTACTACGACTACTACCAGCCGGAAGCCTACATCCCCCGCACCGACACCTACATCGCCAAGGACGCCGACATCAACGAGGAGATCGACAAGCTC
>Ga0255058_10001530_pt1 | contig 12989 bp, 9 predicted proteins | sample Cases_109_9_MG_FD_188637 | JGI IMG/M metagenome (GOLD analysis project Ga0255058, IMG submission 188637) | Seawater microbial communities from Amundsen Gulf, Northwest Territories, Canada - Cases_109_9 | ecosystem: Environmental > Aquatic > Marine > Gulf | place: Canada: Northwest Territories... | reverse complement strand
CACTTTGAACCGACCGAGAGTGGTCAATGCCTTTAACAGGCAAATGGTAGATGAACTCATTGATTTTTGGCACAAAAGACATGACGATTCCGAAGTTCGAGTTATTATTTTAAAAGGAGCCGGAGAAAAAGGGTTCTGCTCCGGGGTGGATTTGAAAGATTGGAAAAACCTCGGGCCTAACCCTGAAGAAGAATTCTCGCCGTATAACTTACATAGGGCCCAAATGCGTTTTTCTGAAATTTGCCGTTTGATGCGTTCATGTCCACAGCCCATCATAGCCGCAGTGCAGGGGCCGGCCATGGGTGGTGGGCTGTCATTTGCTTTAGCTACGGATGTGCGTCTAGCCAGCGAGGATGCTATGTTCTGCGCCCAGTACATTAATATCGGGCTCGGAGGCGCGGATATGGGCTCCAGCTATTTTCTATGGCGGATTGTGGGATCGGGCAGGGCAGCGGAAATGTGCCTTACCGGAGAAAGGATATATGCCCAAGAAGCCTATCGGATAGGTCTGGCAAACCACATTTATTCAAGGGATGAACTGATACCCGCTGCGATGGATATGGCCAAGAACTTGGTTTCCAAATCCAAACTGGGGCTGCGTATGACAAAAGAGGCTCTCAATGCAGCGCTCAATCTCTCCAGCCTGGAAGACGCCAATATGGTGGAAGATCGAAATCAGGCATATATGATCGCCACCGGGTTAATGAACTTTGAAATTAAACGCAATTCATAGATAAAGGGATATCAAAGGTCCGAAACTTGAATAATTAGCATACACATTGAACAGAGTGATAAATAAAGCGGGGGGTGTAATTTCGCCCACCCCCCGAATTGAAAGAACCTAAGAAAACAGGTACATCAGTCGTCGATGACCCAGTCCTCGTCATCCCAGAACCAGGGATCCACCTCTTCTGCATCGATGCCGTGTCCATCCCAATCATACATGCCGGCAGCGCCGAGGCGCCGCACTTTTTTCCCGATGCGCGGCAGTTTGTCATAGGGAATGTGGGTCCAGAAGAACTGGCCTAAACCAAAGAGAACCGCATTGATAGGTTTCTGAGTGGTAATCACATTGACCACTGCGGGTTTGCCTTGTTCGGCAGCTTCAAAAGCCCGGTCCAGGGCAGATGAAATATCGTTGGGATTCTCTACGTATTCGCCGTGGCAGCCGATGGCCTCAAACATCAGGTCGTATCGCTGCTTGTCGATGAATTCATGCGGTGCCGGCTCACCTTCGGGCACGTTGTAGTAATCCCAGTCTTTGCCGTACATGAACTTGCAGCCGGGCATCCAGCCATTGTTGTTGGAGACCAGGAAAACTATTTTCCGTTTGTAGCGAACGGCCGTTTCGATGTCCATGCCCGCGTTGCCCATACCAGCATCGCCCATACAGGCAAATACCACCTTGTCCGGGTGAGCGTAGGATAGGCCGATGGCATGCCCGACACCGTGACCTACCCCGGCCTGGATGCCGGAGTCCATCTGCTGTCCGGCATATCGGGCTTTGACATAGGGCCCGAACACATTGCTGAGGGTGAAAGCATCGAAGATGTAAGGACAATCTCCGTCATAGCGTTTTTCGATGGTGTCCCAGATGCATTTGCTCAACCAAGCCAGATGGACAGGTTCCATATCCTTGCCTTTTAGGGCCCGTTCATCCAGCCGGGCAAGCCTCCCTCTTTCCACCCCGGCCACGTGGTCAACCCAGGCTCTGCGGCCAGCCGGAGGCTCCAATCCCTTTTCCCTAATATAGGCGATGGCCTGCTTGAAAAAGCTTCCGGGTTCGGCCTGGATAGGCAGATCGGTGGGCAGCCAGGGATGGATAAATTCAAGGCTGTCGTTTACCTGGATGCAGCGCTTGAGTTTCCAGCGGCCTCCCCACGAATCATAGAAATCCAGTCGAGCACCGACAAATGCGGTGAGATCGGAATCGTTGATGATGCCGGCGGTCTTGAAGGCCAGGGGGTCGTTTTCCGGAATCGTGCCGCGGCCGCCCCGGCGCCCCAAGGTGGGTACCTGGGCCAGTTTGATGAATTCCCGGGCGGATTGGGCGGCATTGTTCCAGAGCATGCCGTCGCCCACATACATCACCGGCTTGTCCACAGAGTAAATCATTTCCACTGCTTTGGCCACCTCGTCAGGATCAGCGTGGGCAAGAGCAGCCGGCTTTTTAAATGCATCTTCCAAATACAGATTGTGGCCTAAGACGCTGGGCGGAGTGGCAAGATTAAAACATTCCATCTCTATGGCACAAGGCCCCCGGGGAGATTCCATCATCTCGCGAAATGCTTTTTTTACGAAGTATTTATAATTGGCGCTGGTAGTCAAACGGTAGGCCCACTTGGTGATGGGTTTGTAAAGTTGCGAGGCATAACATTCCTGGAGCGTATAGGCCCCGTCACTATGCTGTTCGTGGCCTCCGCAAATAAACAGTACCGGGCTATTGCTCCCATAGGCTTGCTGCACGGCGCTGGTCAAATTACTCGTACCCGGGCCCACTGTCCCCAGGGCAACGCTGGGTTGTCCCGTGGCCCTGGAATAAGCCTCAGCCGCATATCCGGCGGCCTGCTCGTGGCGCACGGTGATAAACTTTATTTTGGGATTTTGAATAATGGCATCCACCAAGGGCCACATGTGGCCGCCCCAAACACCGAAAACGAATTCGCAGCCCACCTCTATCAAGGCTTCGGATATATATTTTCCTGGAAAGTCAGCTCCGAGATCAAAAGTGCCCGCTGGAATTTTTTTTGCTATTTCTTCCATGTTGCTCTCCTTTCGTAGAGATTCTCAATTGATAGCTAGTAACTGGTTTTTGAGAGAACGATAGCAATCTATCTCTTCCCAATCTCTGCAGACAAAAATTTACGCTCACCTCCTTTCTCTTTTAGCCAAATAGTTTTTTCTCACGAGTTGCTTGTGCGGCTTCATAGGATCCGGATTTTACTTAAAGGTGATCCCGATTAACAGTAGCAAGTTTTCAAAAACGGATTCAAAAAAACAATAGTAAGCCTATCGTTTGATGCTTGCGCGAATAGAATAGAAGAGGCTTCCAAAAAACAACCAAGGGTGAAAAACAGCACAAACCGCTCCTTCATGCCAACAGCTACTTGAACTTATTATCAACCTGCTACAATGTAGGATATTAGTCAAGCTTTTTTTCGGAAAAAATCAGAACAATATTCCAAATCTTTAATATTGCTTTAAAAACAGGGCGTTACAAATTTAAATTAAAATTTAATACACACCGGCAATGGGCTCTTACCATTCCGAAAAGATTGCACATCCATTTGATGATGGACCGGAGAATACGTTAAATCCGGTATGCCGCCATTTATCCAAAAGTGAAATCATATCCCGGGTGATCTTGCCTTTTGTAAAAAGCGAACTTTCAAAACTCAAAGCGGAGGTCTGTGAGATTGAGAGGCGTAATTTACAGTTTGAAGTGGGTTCACCTATTGGAAAAACCGAGACCAATTGGGGGACACAAAAGCAAGAAGCTGTGAGTTTAGGGACATAAAGACCCCAAGGGGTAAAAAAAGATGGGTTTTATTCTTTAGGCGGGGGGGGACCCCATTTCATGCAGGACCCAGCAAAGTATATTTGACAGGGGCAACTCTTGTGCATCATTGATTTCCACCCCAGTGCGTAAGCATTTTTTTTTGTTGTCTGGGTTGCATACCCCCACCGGTTTAGAGGGTTGTTCTGTTTTTCCGGTGAAGATTTGGGAGGTTTTCCGTCTGCAGGCATTTTTCACCCCAACTTTAAATATCGTTAAATTACATATTTAAAATTAGTCATAAGATTGAAATTGTCAAAAGTAAATACAAAAAAAGTTCTCAAAAATGAGAGTCATGATTGTCACCTGAGCTTGAAGGGGATTCTGTGCGGGATCTGATGTTTCTGCCCGGTTGCTAAGCTCTCACTTTCCGAATTCCTGCCAATACCCACTTCAACGATCTCTTGCCGGAATAAAGCAATATAGCAAGCAATGTGACCACACCGGTCATAATGATGGCAAACGCGCTGGTTATCCCAAGGAACGGAATGATGTTGATGGACAGGGAAAGAAAAAGCGCTCCCAGGAAACAGCCTATAAAGGAACCCCGTCCCCCAAAGAGACTAGCCCCACCCAAGACGGCGACCGCAATGCTTTTGAGCGTATAGTCGGTCCCGGCAGTAGGCATTCCTATCCCGACTTCCGAAGCCAGGAAGAGGCCCGCAATCGCGGTGACCAGACCGGAGAGAAGGTAGGCACGAATATGGACCCTCCTGCTATGGATTCCGACCCGCCTTGCTGCCTCCTCACGAAAACCGACAGCTCTTGTGGCGAGACCGCCAGCACTTCGGTAGAGCCAGAGGTCAGCAAAGACTGCACCCCCAACAACAAGAAGGAAAGCCCATGGGAGCAAACCATAGTGCATCGTTAAGATACTGAGGAACTCCCGGCTAACTGGTCCTGCAGGTCTGGGGCGCAGGTAAAGGGCTATCCCCTGAAGAATGCTCAATGTAGCAATTGTGGCGATAACAGGCGTAATGCGCAAACCCCTGACAAGCATTCCGTTCCCGAAACCCACCGATAGACCAGCAACCAGACAAATCATGGCTCCACCAAACAGGATTAAAGGTGGGTTTGCACCCACAATCAAAAAGGAGGCCAAAACCACCGTAATGCTCATCAAGGACCCCACGGAAATGTCGAACCCCCCGACCAAAAGCACGTTCAGCTGTGCCATCCCGACGAGTGCAAGCGGTATGGTCTGTCTAAACAAATGATGAAAATTAAGCACGCTGAGGAATCTTGACGATTGCGTAAACGTGTACCCGCCAATGATCGTCATTAGCGCTAAAATTGCCGCTAGCGGCATCCAGTCGGACTGGAGAAAACGGTGGAAATGTTCAGCCCCTTCTTTTATCTCAGCAGTGCCGCCCGCAACCGCTTCGTGTTTAGGCGTTTTGTCTTTGGAAGTAACGAGCGCAGAAACAATATTTTTTTCCGTGAGGTTGGTCCCGCTCAACTCCCGTACAATTTGGCCACGCGATACAACCAGCACCCGGTCACATAGCCCCGCCAGCTCGTGTGGATCTGAGGAATTGACAAAAACCGAAATTCCCTCCTCCGCTTTGGATCTCAGGACCGAATAGATGTCCAGCCTTGCCTTTGCGTCTACTCCCCGTGTCGGTTCATCCACAAGGATTACCCTGGCCGGATACGAAAATGCCCTGCTCATGACCACTTTTTGTTGGTTGCCCCCCGAAAGGAAGCGCACCGCCAGCTCAATGGAGGGAGTGACAATGCCAAGGCGATCAACCAGATCCATTGTCGCAAGGCGCTCTCTATTGTCGGCCACTACGCCCCATTTGCTATGGTTTTCCAGCACGTGAACCCCCATGTTCTCCCTGATACCGAGCACAGAAAAGAGAGAATCCCTTTCTCGGTCTCCACTGAGTAAGATGATTCCTGCATCGAGCATCCTTTCCACTGAATTGAGGCTAAGCGGTTGCCCATTGAGGCTTACCTGTCCGCTGGCAGTTTCTGAACCTGCAAGCGACCGGAGTATTTCGCGCTGCCCATTACCCTCCGCTCCGACGACTCCGAGGATTTCCCCTACGTACAATTGTAGACTAACAGGCCCAAATCTACCCCGCCCATCAAGGTCTTCAGCAGACAGGGCCACCTGCACCTTTCCATACTCAGGCATCCGTTTGGGCGGAAACTCCATCTCCAATCGGTTGCCGACCATCAGCTCAATAACACGGTCCGGAGTTAGGCCCTCTGTGAGGAAGGTCCCGCGAAACTGTCCATCACGCAAGACCGTAATCCTATCGGCCACATCGAGCACCTCAGAGAGCCGGTGGCTGACGTACATTACTGCAGTTCCACCGGCGGCAGCCAGGCGTATGAGGCGGTGCAGAAATGCCACCTCCGGGGGGCCAAGGGCGCTAGTAGGTTCATCAAAGAAAATAACTTTAGGTCGACAAATCATAGCCTTGATGACCTCAAGAATCTGCCGCATTCCAATAGACAAGTCGGCCACCAGTGCGTCAGCATCCATGGTGAGTTCGAAGTCTTTGATCTTCCCTCGAGCCCAATCGCGCATCTGGGAATATCTTGGCCGTTGATCCGGGAGGGCTGAGAGAAAGAGGTTTTGAGCAACGCTTTGCTCTAGGATCAAGGAGGTGTCCTGGTAGACAGTCCCCAGACCCACACTGCGCGCAGCTGCCGGATCTGCAAACTTCAAACCTTCGCCATTGATCTCAATCGTGCCGGTGTCAGGGACAACCACTCCACTAGCAATGCCAACGAGGGTGGATTTTCCGGATCCATTCGCTCCTAGCAGTCCGTGGATTTCGCCAGCTTCGCACTGGAAATCCACCTTGTCCAAGGCCTGGACGCCAGGATAAGCTTTAGATATCCCTCGCATAAGAAGGGCGGAGCAATGGGTTGTGTCCATTCTTAAAAACCGATCTTCATATCAGCTCTCCCTGAGCCGATTTACCCGGCATGGACGGCTATTTTGGCAAGGAAGGCTGAGAAAAAGTTAACAAGCCACCGCCTCTGGCGGTGGCTTGTTAAAGGAAAATATCTTTTTTATATTTTTGGCTCAGCGGCAAAGCCGCTTCGCTAAAGGTGCAGGTTTCGCCCGCGTTACCCACCACCAGAGGTGGTGACTTATAAGTTAGTTAAGTCCAAATTACTTTTTGATAGGGAACATCCGCTTTATAACGCCAGGCGGTACAAGCTCACTCCCGCCAAACTCATCCGGCTTTGATGGGTCATAAACACCCTTTTTTATCTCAACGAAAGGAACCGCAAAGTTGATTTTGCCAGGAATGGTTTTCCCTTTCTTTTTGTTAATAGCGGCGGTCAACGCGACCCTGCTATTCCAGTTAAGCCCAGTGGTGAAGAAAAGCCTGAAGTTGGGATTGGTAGGTTTGAGCCGTTCCCAGTCTGAGAATAGACCGTTGTCAGCAGTCCAGGTGGCAATCATCGGTAGCTGCTTCCCCGCCTGCTCATACGCACGTACAACACCGCGCGTAGCATTCGCGTAGTCATAATGGATGATGTCTATCTCCTTTTCAGCAGCCAGCAGACCCGACATAGCCTTAAATGCGCCTTGCTGGGTCCAGTATGTGTCCGCCTTGACAATTCTCCAGCCCGGGTACTTTGCGAACACCTTCTCGGCGGCTGAATGCCAAGCTTCGCCCTGCGGATTGCCGGGAGTTCCGGTCAAGAGGACGGCGGTCCCTTTTTCACCAAGTGTCCGTATAGTGAGATTGGCGTGTTCAGCGCCGAGGTTGGATAGATCGGCATTCACTTGGGTCGTATAGTCCTTCCCAGCCTTTCCACCAATCATCCCGCCCGTGTAAGGGACCACCGCGATACCCCTGCCTATAGCCTCTTCCATGACGGGGAACATGGCAGCTCCGAAGTCGAAGTAGCCGACTATTATGTCGACATCTTGGACAATGAGGCCGCGCATGTTGGCGATTGCATCCTCCAATTTTCCGTGGGCATTGGTGTAGATAATCTTCTTAATTTCAGGGTAGGCCAGGGATTGGAGAATAATTTCCATGTGCGAGAACTGGCGCCAGACATTATCGCCGAAACCGTCAGCGATGCCCACTATCAAATCCCCATGCCCAGTCTCGCACACTTGCTTTTTCCAGCACTTAATGGCTAGGTCCTGCATATCTGCGGGGAGTTCCATTCTAACCTTGGAAAGGGCTTCGATGATTATGGGATCAAGGTTGGCCACCGGCACCTTGGTGAAAAAAATCTTCTCTATTGTTTCCTCAAGCGGTGAAGCCGCTAGAGCCGCGTTCTGACCGATCAACCAAAAAAGGCAAACCCCCGCCACCAGAGTCATCAGCAGGGCCTTGCCAGACCAATAAATATAACGTGATAACATTTCATTATCTCCTTCTTTTTTTTAGGGTTTTCGCCAAATAGCTTTAGTTCCTTGGATTATCTTGTATTCCTCGTTGCTCTCACCTCCTTTCCACCCAAAATTTGGCAGATCACAAATGCATGGCAGTTTTCACAATCCACCGGAGCGGTCCGGGGTCTGCAGCCGGAATCCTCCGAAAATCCGCCACGACTTCAACTGCATCCCTCGCAAATTAGGTATCGCCATCGCGCAAACGAGAACGACGCCCTGTATAACTGATTGGATAGACGTGGGCAAACCCATGGCGCGAAGCATGTGATTGAGGAATATGAGGAACATAGCGGCCCCCAGGGTCGCTATCATGCTTGCTGGACCGCCAGATAGGAATGCGCCACCCAGGACCACAACCACAACTGTAGAAAGCAGATAAGGGTTGCCAAGGTCAAGACCGGGTGACCGGACAAAGGCAGCAAGGAGAACCCCGGTCACCCCATACAAAAAACCGGCTACCGTGTAGGCGCCAATTTGGTATCTCTTCACGGGAATGCCCACAAGCGCAGCGGCGTTGGGGTTTGTTCCAGCAGCCACAAAGCGCCTGCCAACCGTAGTGCGGTTCAGAATAAACCAAAAAAAGACAATCAGGCAAAAGGCAACAAAAGAGAAGCTATTGAATACGAAGATTTTTTTGCTGGCCCAGGTGGCAAAGACGGAAGGAACCCGCGACTCTGGGAGTAGGGTGCCGCGGAACCAGTAACTGACGCCCGTCACCACCGTCCCCACTGCTAGAGTCACGACAAGTGGGTTCAGGCGAAAAAATGTTACTAGAAGACCGTTCGTCAGGCCGATCGCCGACGCCACACTCAATGCGACTGCAAGAGCGACTGGCAGATTGGCATCCGCTCCGCCTGACACTTTTAACACCATGAAGCCCCCCATGGTAATAACAGCGGGTATTGAGAGATCGATGCCCGCCGTCATTATCACCAATGTCTGGCCCATCGCGGCGATGGCAAGAAATGCGGCAAGCGGGACGACGCTAGAAAGTGATGACGGTAAAAGGATGCGGGGCACAGAAAGCGCGGCCAGCAAAACCAGCAACACAAGTGCAAGCCATATGGCCATGTATCGAATCTCAAATTGCCGTTTTTTAGAAACCCTATGCATTTAATAAGAAGTCCCTTTTCGCGAGCGGGATAAGAGAAAATTTGAGGTTGTGTGCTGTAACAGGATGCATCCCAATATGTAGTCGGGACGGATATCAAACAGGAATCATACTGCGGCAACAGACGACATTGGATTCAGATACCGGATACCGGTCGTATTGTCAAGACAGAATTTTGTGATAAATTGGCTAAAAATCCGGGGGTTTTGGGCATAGGAAATGTATTCTCGAGTGTGGCTTTTAAAAATAGGCCTCTGCAGAGTAATCCAGATCCCTGATCCTCCAGAGGCGGACAGGCTCCATACCGAACCATCTGGTCGCCCTTGTTGGGTACATGGGAACACATTGCGACGAGTGATAGCATCCAGCCCCAGAAAGATCTTCCTTCCCTGTTCCGATTTGAGATTCTACGTTTCTAAGCAGACTCTTGAGCTATTTTGCGTCTTAGACTCCAGAGTGGAAATTTACCGCACGTAATACTTCTTTCTTCCTCCGGAGGTAAGCCTATTTTGGCCTCATTAGCGTATTTCATTTTCTTGGCAATTTCTGCTACCCTTGTGCCAACCAGTCTTATCCGCAACATGCCTGCCGAATCATCTAGGGCACCATGTTCCATGTAAGCGGGTCTTTTGCCATATGCGGCTTCACTTATCTTGGCCCAACCGCGTCCCACCGGGATCATCATCCAATTAATCCCTATAGCCTCCATTGTCATAAGGGCAAACTCTTCTCCAACACCAAACCAGCAAACAGTCATCGTCCCAAAAACTATGTTGCGAAAATCACCAGTAAAAAACACCTGATATCTGGCCCTAGATGTGAGTTTAATGAGCTGGGGGGGGATGGTGTGGGTCCACACAGGTGCACCCCAAATCATGCCGTCGGCCTCTGCCATTTTGTCAATAATTCCATTTGCATCATCTTCAAATTTGCAGGGAACCATATTCTCAATGCAATACTGACAGTGCTTGCAGGACATTATCTTTTTATCCGCAAGCGTAATAAATTCGGTTTCTATATCTGCCATCTGTGCCGCAGATTCCAATGCAGCTTGAACCGCTTTATCACAGTTGCCATCCTTTATGTTTGTTCCGGAGATTCCCAATATTTTTGTTGTTTTTTTCATTGCAAATTATACCTCCTGTTTTTCTTTTCCATGAATAGAGCGTTCAGTTAAAAGGTCTGATTTTGGCTGTTTTGGAAAATCCAAAACCAATTGCAAACGACCAAAAGCAGCAGGGATTGACCTGGTCGTATATTTTCTGTCTTTTCTGGTACTCCGACTGCGCGGGAATATCTTCACTTAAAGGAACATCAATTCTCTATCCCTGCCAGTTCAAGAACACGTGCCTTATACTCTTCCAGGTTTTTTCTGAGATCGGCATTGACAACCAATTGCTGGTTGGCGGTAGGGGCCCCGCCCTGTGAAGATTCGGCCACCAGAATACACCCAATGCCTGTGAGATATTCCATCATTCTCATCATCTTCATTCTTTTTTCAGTTGGCACATCAGGGTTAGCCTTGAAATATTTTTCAATAAGAGGCCCGAGTTCCGGATGTTCCATATCCTTTTCAGAATGCATACTCATTACCAACCCTCCGGAGATGTCAACGCCCATGCGGGCACCGAACCAGAGGGCTTTGCTTGCTTGATATTTGCCAACGTTGGCGTATAACCCATCAGGAAAAAAGTTTCCCGACTCGGAATTGTATCCTTTCATGGCCGCTCCCAGAATACATCCGTATGAGAGTTCGCTCTCATGGCTCATCTCTGACAACTTATCCCGTATATGTCCGACCTTACCCACTCCGTTAAACTCTGCGATAACTGCTGATCCACCTATTAGAAGATCTCGGTGACCGCATTTGCAGGCAGAAGTTACACAACGAAAACACGGCCCGAGTCTTCCAACCAGCTTTGCAGTAAAATCGTACTCCCCGCACATAAAAACCCTGTCCCAGGGCACAAACACATCTTCAAAAAAAATCTGGCAGGCGTTATAGACACCATAACGAGCATTCCCGAAATCTGTCCCCTTGGCATCTGGCGTAAACCTTCGGAAATCAGGTGAAGGGAACTGGTGCAAAAGCGTTAATCCCTTTGTGTTCGTAGGAATGGCAAATGAGACTGCGTATGCCTTCTCATCTTTATTCATGCCACGAGTGGGCATTATTAATGCTTCATGTGAGATAGATGCCCCTGATATAAGCACTTTGGCTCCACGGACCACGATGCCATCTTTTTTTTCTTCAACTACTCGCAGATATGCATCAGAGTTTTCCTGTTCCGCGGGCCTTTTACTACGGTCACCCTTGGGGTCGGTGATGTATCCGGCCACTGCGAGGTCCTCTCGTTGGACCCTCGTCCAGTACGTACGAAACTTTTCGTGGTAGTTCGTATTGTTGGTTTTATCCATCTCATACGTAATTGAATCAAGCCCGTTTGCAATGTTTCCGGAAACGCAACGCGCTCCTACACACATACCATGATAGCGCATCAGGTCGCGCATGAGGTCCAAACGTTTTACAAAATCGCCTGCATTTTGATAAAGATGAGTGAAGTAGTTTATGTGCTCTCCTGTTATGTGTGAAGTCGTGGTTATTTTGTCCTGATAATCAGGATCATTGGCAAAGTCATAGCTCAGTGCCACAGCCTCAATTGCAGGGCCGGTTATTGGGTGTTCAAGCTGATTTTCAATTTTTTTTCCAAAACAATAAACATTAATCTCCATATCTTTTATGCTGTCTCTATATTGTTGACCGGTCATTAAAGCCATTTTATTGCTCCTTTATAATAGTGTTTACAATATCCATCTTAGCGACTTCTATCGATTAGAATAGATTTGGCAAACCTTCTCCCCAATTCTAAAACCTTCGTCAGTATTTCTTCATTTTTCTTGACCGCCCCTCTGTCAAAAATTCCGAATACCGGAAATTCTTCAAGAATCTCGTAGCCTAATGCCTCTAGTGGAAGACGCATAGCTTCGATCGTAAATCCCATGTCTTTTTTATTGTTTTGCTCACATACAGCAACGATAACAGCTTTTCTTTTTTGCCCAGCCAAACGACTCGACCAGCCTCCCGGACGATTATCATCAAAATTATAAAAACAGTACAGACGATCGATGAAGGCTTTCATCCATGCAGTGATATTATAGTGATGGGTTGGAGACAGGAGGATTAATCCTTGAGATTTTGTGATTTTCGGATATAGAAGATGCATACCGTCATTTAGGCCTGTGCATATTTTATCCTTTCTGCATTTCTCACATCCGATACAAGGTTTGAAATAATAGTCTCTCAGTTGTATTCCTTCTGTCGGAACATTCTTTTCTTGAACACCATTTAGGATATGCTTCAATAGCACATCGGAATTACCATGAATTCTGGGGCTCCCGCCGATTGCCAGAATTTTCTGTTCCGGTAAAATATCTACAGACACTTTTTTCATCAAGTTATCACTTGCATTCATTTCTAAATCCCTCACTATTCATTTTTTTCCATGCAGCTAAGCGCCGCGCCACGCAACAGGCGTATTCCCAACCATACTTAGCAAGCGAGCATTGCCAATTGTTTAAATTTCTATCGGATAACTAATCGTGATTCCCGATTGCGTTCTATCAGACTTTCCTCCATCACAATTTAACCTTTAGGTAGGTCTTTCGATAAACCCATAAATATAAGGCGGCATTAATAACAATTACTAAACAAGCCAAAATGATTTGAAATCTTCTTGTTAATTTATCGGGATAAATAACTGGAATCAAATAATGCTCAATAAAGCCTTGATTATATATCTCCTGCTCTCCTTTTGCCCTAAGCCAATTTTCTATTGGTCAACGGTGTCCAGAATTTAGGATCAAAAAACAGCATAAATTCTCTTCAATGCCTCCATACCTTCTATCCATGAAGTGTTTGTATATAAGTTGTTGCGCAA
>Ga0255058_10001529_pt1 | contig 12990 bp, 12 predicted proteins | sample Cases_109_9_MG_FD_188637 | JGI IMG/M metagenome (GOLD analysis project Ga0255058, IMG submission 188637) | Seawater microbial communities from Amundsen Gulf, Northwest Territories, Canada - Cases_109_9 | ecosystem: Environmental > Aquatic > Marine > Gulf | place: Canada: Northwest Territories... | reverse complement strand
ACTGGCCTGGGAGCTAAACGCCCAGGTCGATTCGGAAGGCGGACAGGTCCGTGCGGCGACCCTGAGCCTCGAAACCGAGCGCGGGAGCCTCGCCGGCAGTGGATCCTTCGCCTGGAAGAGCGGCGCCACGGACGCCAGTTTGCGGCTCGACTATGCGGACCTTTCTCCTTTAGGCCCAATCCTGGGGCTGGCGCTCGGCGGCAGCCTGGAGGCGGCGGCGAAGGTGACATCGGCCGGGCCGGATCTCGACGCCGAGGTCACGGGAACCCTCGCCGATTTGGTCCTGCCGGACCCGGTCGTCCAGGCCCTGGTGGCGCCGACTCTCGACTTCAGCGGCAAAGTCGGCCTCGAGGAGACGGGATCGCTCTCCCTCACGGCGCTGCGGCTTGCCACGCCGGCGGCCATCGTCACCGGCGACCTCGGCCTCGGCCCCGATCTTTCCGATCTCTCGGCGACATATCGCGTGGAGGTCGCGGATCTCGCGGTTCTGAGCGAGGCGGTCGGTCAGCCTCTCTCCGGTTCCGCGATTTTGACCGGCCGTGCATCGGGCAGCATCGAGGCCCTGGAGATCGCCGGTGTCCTCGAGGTGCCGGAGGGCTCCGTGGCGGCTGTGCCCGTCGAGGCGATGAAAGTCGAGTTCACGGCAGCGGACGTTCCCGCGCGGCCCAGCGGACGCCTTGCCGCTGCGTTCGGGTCACCGGCGGGAGAGGTAAAAGCCAGCACGGATTACCTCATCGAGGAAGATATCCTCGATCTCACCGCCCTCTCCCTCGCCACGGACGGCCTGAAAGCCGAAGGCCGCGCCCAAGTGCCGCTGACCGGCGCGCCGCTTACGCTCGGGCTCGACGGTCGGGTGGACGACCTTGCGCGCTGGCTCACGCTGGCCGGCCTGGAGGGCGACGGCATGGGCACGTTCCGGCTCGACCTGTCGCCCGATGGCGCCCGTCAGGCCGGCCGCCTGGAGGCCACGCTCGAGGATGCCAGGCTGGATCTGTCGCCGGAGGAGACCCTGACGTTCGAGGAACTGACCGCCACCATCGAGGGCGCCGACCTGCTGGGCAGCCCCAGCGCGAAGGTCCGTTTTGCCGCCCGCGACCTCGCGGTCTCCGAGTTGGATCTGGCGACGGTCGAGATCGAGGCGTCGGGCGGCCCGGCCGGCGGCGACTACCGCGTCACCGCCGCGGGCGACTGGTACGGCGAGCTGAGGTTGGACACGGCCGGCCGGGTCGCGATCGACGGCGACCGGATCCAGATCGAGGTCTCGCAGCTGACCGGCCATGCCTTCGAGGAAGACCTGGTAATGCAACACGCGGCTCGGTTCGCCCTAGACGGCGCCTCGATAGAGATTTCGGATCTCGACGTCGCCTACGGCCAAGCCCGTCTGCGGGCGGCGGTGCGCCGCGCGCCGGGCCATCTTTCCGCCGATATCACGGTCGAGAATCTTCCGGTTGCGGCATTGCGTCCAGTCATCGACGTGCCTCTCGCCGGCGGCCACGGCGACGCGAGCTTGCGGATCTCGGGGACGGCCGAGGCGCCGAGCGGCGAGCTGACGGTCGAGGTTCGAAAGGTACGGATCGCCGAGCTTCCCGCCTTCGATCTCAACTTCCAGGGACGCTGGGCGGACGGGGTTCTTACCTCGTCGGGACGGCTCACCGGACTGACGGACGAGGATGTGGCCGTTTCTCTCGACCTGCCGCTCCGGCTGGACCCCGAGACCCTGATCCCCACGGTGCCGCCGGACCGGCCGCTTGCCGGCGAGCTGGTCTGGCAGGGTCCCGTCGGTCCTGTTTGGGCCCTGGTGCCGACGGATCTGCACGAGCTGAGCGGCTTGGCCGACGTGCAAGTCTCGTTGGACGGCACCACCACGGCCAGGAGGCTCGGAGGCGTGGTCGAACTGCGAAAGGGTCGCTACGAGAGCCTCGAGGCGGGAACGCTGTTGAGTAAACTGGAGCTGACCGCGGATCTCGCGGAAAACCGCATCCAGCTCACCCGCCTGAGCGCCAAGGACGGCGCAGCCGGGTCGCTGCAGGCAAGCGGCGTCATCGAGGTTACACCGGACCAGGGCTTCTCGGGCGAACTCGAGGCCAAATTCAAGAAATTCGCGCTGCTGCGGCGAGACGACATTACGGCCGTCGCCAAGGGCGACATCAAGGTGACCGGCTCGGCGCATCAATCCCTGGTCAAAGGCCGTATCGAGACGGACTCGGTCGAGGTTCATATTCCCGACCGCCTGCCCCCGGACGTGGTCGACCTCGCCGTCGTCGAAGAAGGCGCCCCTGTCACGGAGGCCCCGGCAAACGGCGAGCGCGCCGGGACGCCCGGCGGTCACCGCATGTCGTTGGATCTCACTATCGATATTCCCCGCCGGGCCTTCATCCGTGGGCGCGGCATCGACTCCGAGTGGGCGGGCAGGCTCAAGATCTCCGGAACCGCTGATACGCCGGTGATCAAAGGTAAACTGAACCTGGTGAGGGGACAGGTCACGGCCCTTGGTAAGACTTTCCAGCTCGACCGGGGAAGCGTGGAATTCCTCGGCACCGCGTCGATCGACCCGGATCTGAGCCTCGTGGCACGCCGCGAGACCGATGACCTCGACGTCACCATTTCGGCGTCGGGCCCGCTGAGCAATCCCAGGCTCACCTTCGGTTCGGTGCCGGAACTGCCCGAGGACGAGATCATCTCGCAGGTCCTGTTCGACAAGTCGACGAGCCAGCTCGGGGCAGTCGAAGCGGCGCAGTTGGCGGCCTCGGTTGCGGAACTCACCGGCCAGGCCGGCGGCGCGGGCGGCATACTCGGCCGGGTCCGCTCGACCCTCGGCATCGATGTGCTTCGTCTCGAGTCCAGCGAAGCGGACGACTCCTCGACGCCGGACGTCGCCGCCGGAAAATACCTGACCGACGACGTTTATATCGGCGCCAAGCAGGGCGCGGAGGCAGACTCCGGCTCCGCCGAGGTCGAGGTGGAACTGACCCCCAATATCTCGATCGAGTCCGAAGTGGGCCAACAGGGCCAAAGCCAAGTCGGCGTCAAGTTCAAGTGGGACTATTGACCGCGCGGCAACTACTGCCCTTCTCGGGCTAATCGGCGCGGCTCGCCACGTGGCCGCACTCGCAGTAACGTCCCGGCAGACTGGCTCTAGGAGGTCCGGATGCTGATTTCACCCGCGTTTGCGGGCCACTTCATGGCCGACGACGGAAACACCGGGGGCGGCGACACCCTACTCATCATCCTGGGGGTTGGCCTCGTACTGGGCCTGGCCTACGTGGGTCAAAAATAGTGGCGCCGGCGTTTGCTGGCCCGCCAAGGCGAGAGCGAATCGCAGGAGCAGTGAAGACTTCCATGCGGACCGGTTCGTTTCGGTACAGGACCAGTCCTATTGTCTGATGTGGCTGAACCGCAGCCTCATGCCAACGTCGCTGACCTACCGGGTTACCGGTCCGTGAGGTCCGCACAAGGCGCGGCTTGGCGCCACGCCGCACGTCAGCCAGGATGAAACGCGCCGGAGAGCCGCGTCGTACCGAGGGGGCGATAGGGAACCCGGTCAGGAAAGACCCAGGAACAGGCCGCCCAAGCCCAGCAAAAGGATGACACCGCCAATGATCCCGGCGACCAGTCCGACATTCTTGTTCTCAAATTCCTCTGACATCGCACCCCGAGCTCGCTCTTGTTGGACTCGGCGCCCAGCATAATCGAAATGTCACCGAACTCAACAGCCCCGATGGCCCGGTTCAATACCAAGTCGCGATCATTATCACCCCTTTCATGGGGCGGAGCGGTTCGCCGGGCCGGCCTCATTTTGGCGACGGCCCGGAATGTGGCAGCGGTCGAGTCCCGCTGCCGGCGCACCCCCCCCTTAGGAGTGGGTTTTCAATGGCTTGGCGGCTCGCTATGTATAGGATCAGCCAGAAGGCCCGACTTGCCAACAGGTTTGAGAGTTCGCGACATGAGCCCGCCAAGGCGATCCGTCGTGGTGGCTGTCATCGGCGGCATGATGGCCGCTGCCTACCTCCATAGCCAAGACGTCGTGGATCTGAGCTTTGGGTTCCCGCGAGGCGGTCTCGTCGAGGGCGTCATGATGGCCATGACCGGCGCCTTGGCGGGCTTCGGGGTCTTGCTGGTCTTCCGCCTGCTACGGGATTTGGCCGAGCGCCTCAAAAAGTAACGCTTTGTTCCCCCATGAAGGCGCCAGCTCGGCGGATTGGCCATAGGGCTTGTAATCTGCTCAATGTTGAGGCGACATTGCTCGACGGGCGGCTTATAATTATTCAGTAATGCGGGTCGCAGCTCGACGTCGCCGGTGGTTGAACTTGGCGTTCTGTGCCACATTTGGCGTCACGGCCGCTAGACTGGCGGATCCGGGCCAGCGGATCAGGAGGCATGAACATGGCGAATGAGAAGCCGATCTCCGATGCGGATGTCTATAGGTCCGTTGTACCGACCGTCCACACGATCGGCGTGGCGGACCTCACGGACGCTTTGACCAAGGGCATTGCCGACTTCAAGGCTATGCCGACCCACTTGGTCCACTTCTGCTGGATCTATCCCGTCGTCGTTTTCATCGGCGCCAGGTCTTATGCGGGATCCGACGTGCTGCCGCTCGCCTTCCCGCTCCTGACCGGATACACCTTGATCGGCCCGATCGTGGCGACCGGCATGTACGAGTTGAGCCGGCGTCGCGAGATGGGGCTCGATATCTCCCGAATGCATGCCTTCGAGGTCGTGCGGTCGCCGTCGATCCGCTCGATCGCGTTTCTCAGCATCTTACTGATGGTGATCTATTTGGCCTGGATGTTGACGGCGCAGGGCCTTTACCGGCTGTATTTTGGGGCCGCCGAGCCTAAGTCGATCATGGCATTCATCGACCAAATCTTCACCACCGGGGCCGGTTGGGGACTCATCATCGTGGGCTGCACCGCCGGCTTCATCTTCTCCGCCGTCGTGTTCGCCTTGAGCGTGATGTCCTTTCCGCTGCTTCTGGACCGGGATGTTGGCCTGATGACGGCGGTGGGAACCTCGATAAGAGCCGTGATCAGGAACCCGATTACGATGTTCATTTGGGGCCTCATCATCGCGGTCACCCTGGCGATCGGCTCCATACCCTTCTTCGTCGGCATTGCCATCGTGATGCCGGTGCTCGGACACGCGACCTGGCACCTCTATCGCAAGACCGTAGAGCCCTGACGAGCCCGGTCCTTGTGCCGCGCACCACTTTATGCCGCGCACCAGGTGCAGGCTGAACGAACTATTCGCCCAGCAAGGTGAGATGAACGGCGCGCTAGCGCTTTGACTTGCGCCCTAGATCCAAGGGCATTTTCTGCCGGGCGGCCCGATGCCTGATCCGCCTTCCCGGCTGGATCGGACTCTCCTAGGATCCTCCCACGAAGAATATGTAGCGCGTGTCGAAGGTGTAGTCCGATTCGAGCGCCATAATGGCGATGAACACCATCACCAACACCGGCGGGACGATAATGGCATAGAGCAGCGCCAGCCGCTCCCACATCATGTGCATGAAAACGGCGACGATGAGCCCGGCCTTCAGCATCATGAATATCAGGATCAACGACCACCTGAGGTAGCCCTCGACGTGGAAGTAGTCGACGAGATAGGAGCAAGTGCTGAGAACGAATAGCCAGCCCCAGATCTTGATGTAAATGCCGAGCGGATGTTGCTGGCCTTCTGCGTGTGCATCTGCTTGCGCCATGTGTTCGTCCTACCAAAGATAGAAAAATGCAAAGATGAAGACCCACACCAAGTCGACGAAGTGCCAATAGAGGCCCATAGTCTCGACGATCTCGTACCTGCCCTTCCGGCTGGTGAAAAAGCCACGCTTTTCGGTGTCGAAATCGCCCCGCCACACCTTCCGGGCGATCAGGATCAGGAAGAGCACGCCAACCGACACGTGAAAGCCGTGGAACCCGGTAATCATGAAGAAGCTCGAGCCGAACTGGGCCGCGCCCATCGGATTGCCCCAGGGACGCACGCCTTCTTCGACGATCAGCTTGGTCCACTCAAAGGCCTGCATGCCGACGAAGGAAGCGCCGAAGGCCGCCGTGATCAACAACAAGATGGCGGTTTTGGCGCGATCATTCCGATAGCCGTAATTGACGGCCAAGACCATGGTCCCGCTCGACGTGATCAAAATGAAGGTCATGATGGCGATCAGGATGAGCGGAATCGGCTCGCCCCCAAACGACAAAGCGAAAACCTCGCTGGGGTTTGGCCAAGGCACCGTGGTGGAATTTCGCACCGTCATGTACGACAGCAGAAAACAGCTGAAGATGAAGGTGTCGCTGAGGAGGAAGATCCACATCATCGCCTTGCCCCAGGAGACGTTCTTGAACGCCCGCTGGTCGGACGACCAGTCGTCGACGAAGCCTGACATGCCGTCGGGCCGTGTGACGGTACCACCCGTATCTGTCACCGCAGATTCTGCCATATGCTCCTAGTCCCCTCTCACGTAAACAACAAGAGCGCGAATAAGACCAGCCAGACCACCAGCAGGAAGTGCCAGTAAACGGCGCACAGCTCAACGCTCAAACGCACTCTGGCCACTTCCGCACCACGCCACACCTTGGATACGGTCCTGCCCCAAGCCACCAAACCGCCCAAGAGGTGCACCGCGTGCACCGCCGTGAGCAAATAAAAGAAGGCGTTGGCAGGGTTTGTGCTGGCGTAGTAACCCGCGGCCTCGAGTTGCCGCCACGCCAAATACTGCCCGATCAGGAAGGCGAACGCGAAACCGCCGCCTGCCAGCAATCCGGTCTTTACGCCGTCCATCCGCCCTTGACGCGCGTTGATCGTTGCCCAGTGCCAGGCGGCGCTGCTCAAGATCAGGATGACTGTGTTGGCCCACAGAAGCGACGGATCGGACAAGGGGCGCCAGTCGTCAACCGCCATCCGGTCGCCATAAGCGACGATGAAGAGGGAGAACACGACCGTGGCGACCGCCATGATCAGCCGCACCGCCACGGTCGGCGCTGGCAGGGAATAGACGCTGCCCTCGGTCAGCTCGGCGGCCCGGGACCGGCTGTTCAGCCAGGGCTTTTCTGTCAACTGGCTGAAAAAGCTCACGGGCGTCCGTCCTGCAATCCCGTTATCCCAAAGCCGCGCGAAGCCGACGGCCAATCCACCCGCGTCATCGCCCGCCCCTATTCGGCAGGATGGGCGGCCGGAACGGCCAGGCCGACGCCGCCCTCGGCGTTGGGGACCTCTTCCTGCGGTACGTTCTGCGGGATGAAGTCCTCTTTGGCGCCCGGCACGCTGTAGTCGTAGGCCCAGCGATAGACGACCGGCAGCTCCGGACCCCAGTTGCCGTGGCCCGGCGGGGTTTCGGGCGTCTGCCATTCCAGCGTGGTGGCCCGCCAGGGATTGCTGTCGGCCTTTTTGCCCTTGTAAGCGCTCCAAATCATGTTGAACAAGAAAATCACCTGGGCCACGCCCACGGTCAGGGCAACGACGCTGACAAAGGCATTCAGGGTTTGGGCCGAATCCGGGATGAAGAGGGTATCGCCCATCTCGTAATAGCGCCTCGGCACGCCCAGGAAACCGAGGTAATGGAGCGGCAGGAAGATCGAATAGGCGCCGAGGAAGGTGATCCAGAAGTGAATCTGACCCAAGGTCTGGTTGAACATGCGGCCGGTGATTTTTGGGAACCAGTGATAGATCGCCCCGAAGATCACCAGAATCGGCGCGACTCCCATCACCATATGAAAGTGGGCGACCACGAACATGGTGTCCGAGAGCGGGATATCCACGACAGCATTGCCGAGGAACAGGCCCGTGATCCCCCCGTTCACGAAGGTGACGATGAACGCGATGGCAAACAGCATGGGGATCGTCAGGTGGATGTTGCCGCGCCACAGCGTCAGGATCCAGTTGTAGACCTTGAGGGCGGTTGGAACGGCGATGATCAGCGTTGTCGTGGCGAAGAAGAACCCGAAGTAGGGATTCATGCCGCTGACGTACATGTGGTGCGCCCACACGACGAAGCTGAGGCCGCCGATGATCACGATCGCCCAGACCATCATGCGATAGCCGAAGATGTTCCGTCTCGCATGGGTCGCGAGCAGGTCGGAGACGATGCCGAATCCGGGCAGGGCGACGATGTAGACCTCGGGATGGCCGAAGAACCAGAACAGGTGCTGGAACAGAAGCGGACTGCCGCCATCGTAGTCGCGCAGCTCCCCGAACTCGACGATGGCCGGCATGAAGAAGCTGGTCCCCAGGAGCTTGTCCAGCATCATCATCACAGCGCCGACGAAGAGGGCCGGAAAGGCCAACAGCGCCAGGATGGTGGCCACGAAAATGCCCCACACCGTCAACGGCATGCGCATCAGAGACATCCCCCGCGTGCGGGCCTGCAACACCGTCACCACGTAGTTCAGTCCGCCCATGGTGAAACCGACGATGAAGAGAGCCAGGGAGACGAGCATCAAGATGATGCCCCCCTCCGACCCCGGGGTGCCGGAAAGGATGGACTGCGGCGGGTAAAGCGTCCAACCCGCGCCCGTCGGCCCGCCCGGTACGAAGAGACTCGACACCAGCACCAGGACGGCAAGCAGATAGATCCAGTAACTCAACATGTTCACATAAGGGAAAACCATATCGCGGGCGCCGACCATCAGCGGAATGAGATAGTTGCCGAAGCCCCCCAGGAACAACGCGGTCAGCAGGTAGATCACCATGATCATGCCGTGCATGGTGATGAACTGATAGTAGGCCTCGGCGGAGATAAAATCGAAGGAGTCCGGGAAGCCCAGCTGCAGCCGCATCAACCACGACAAGACCAGCGCCACCAGTCCAATTGCAATCGCCGTAAACGAATACTGGATGGCAATGACTTTGGCGTCCTGGCTGAAGATATATTTCGTGACGAAGCTCTTTGGATGGTAGAGATCCACTTCCGCCACTTCAGCAGGCGCGACGTCCTCGACTGCGGTGGGTACGAAATAGGTCATCACATCACCCTTTTGTTCTTGTCTATGCGCCTCAATTGGCTAGATATTCACTGTGCCAATGCGCGTTCTACGGGAGCCGCTTCGTCATCGTTGAGAACCAGTTTCGGTTCGTTCGCCGTGCCGTTTCTGGCTTCAGCCATCGTTTCCGCGAAGGTCGGATGCTCTTCCACCCACGCCCGATAGTCGCTCTCCTCATCCACCACGACCGTGCCACGCATTGCATAGTGACCCACGCCGCAGAGCTCGAAACAGAGAACGTCGAAGGTGCCGGTTCTCGTCGGCGTCAACCAATAAAAAGTGACCGCGCCTGGAACCATATCCATCTTGGCCCGGAACTGGGGTACATAAAAATCGTGCAGGACGTCTATGGAGCGGAGCAACATCTTGACCGGCTGATCGAGTTGCAGGTGAAGCTCGTCGCTATCGACCAACACGTCGTCTTGGCCATTCACGTCAACCGGGTTCACACCAAAGGGGTTTTCAAAGGTGATGTCCCGGGTATCCGAGGTGCCCATCACCCCGTCCTCTCCTGGCAAACGGTAGGTCCACTGCCACTGCTGGGCCAAGACCTCGACCTCCACCGCGTCGTCCGGAACCGAGACGAACTGGCCCCAGACGAACAGGCCGGGAGTCAACATGGCCGCCACGCCGACCGTGGTCAGTCCGGTCAGCCACCACTCCAGCTTCTTGTTCTCGGGCTCGTATTCCGCCCGTCGTCCTTCCTTGTAGCGATAGCGGAACAGGCAATAGACCACGAACAAAAGGATGGCGACGAAAACCACTCCGGTGATCCAGAATGTCACGATGATGGTGTCGTCCACGTAACCCCAATTGGAGGCGATCTCGGTCCACCACCAGGGGCTCCAGAAGTGAAACACGACGGTGCCAACCACGACCAAGAGCAGTATGACAGCTGCAACCATCCCGCAAATACCCCTACTTATGGATCGGCTGATCCCGAATTCCGCCGAAAATCGGCGCGATTGTAGCCGCTCAGTACCGAACGATCTAGCATTAAGGTCGTCGGGATTTTCCGCCGGGGAACGAGCAGGCTTTTCGGCTTAATCCGTCGGTTTCGGCCGAGTTTTAGTCCTTCTTGCTCCGCCGGCAGGACTCTCACGTCCGCCAGCGCGGCGAGGATCCTAGAACAGGTTCTTCACATCCGAGGAAAAGGTCGGGAAGGCGAAGAGGTCGTCCTTCAACCTGCTGGCCCCAATGCCATGGCGCATGGCCAGCGCGAACAGGTGGATCAAGTCCTCGCTCTGGTGGCCAACCATATGGGCGCCGACGATCCGGTCTTTCCCTTCATCCACCAAGACCTTGGCCCAGGCGACGGATTCGGCATAGCTCTTGCCGGAGAACCAGCCGGTCATGTCATTGACGGAGACTTTGACGTCCAAGCCCTGTTCCCTTGCCTCGTCCTCCGTCAGGCCGACGGTGCTCAGCGCGGGCACCGTATAGATGCAGCTCGGGACCACGGTGTAGTCCGGTTTGACGGTCGGGCCGTTGACGATGTTCCGACCGACGATCCGCCCCTCGTAGGTTGCCAGGGGGGATAGCTGGGCCGAGGTCACCAGGGAATCGCCACAGACCCAGACCGACGGATTCGACGTCGAGCGCAGGTAGTCGTCGACCTCGACGGCGATCCGGTCGTGTTTGACGTTTCCGGCGTCGAGATCGAGCGTGTCGACGTTGGCGATTCGCCCGGCGCCATTGACGACCCGATCGGCCTCGACCGTCTCTTCCTGGCCAGCGTGTTCGTAGACGACGCGAAGCTTGCCGTTCGCCCCATTCACCCGGGTTATCTCCTTCACCTCGACGCTGGTCTTCACCGCGATGCCGAGCCGTTCGCTCTCGCCTTGCACCGCAGCCACCGCATCGGCCTCGACCCGCGGCAAGAGGCGCGGCAAAACCTCGAGGATCGTGACTTTGGTCCCGGCCCGGGCGTAAACGTGGCTGAACTCCATGGCGATCACGCCGCCACCGATGAAGACGACCTCACCCGGCTGAGTCACCTCCGACAGGACCTCGTTGGAGGTGATCAGGTGTTCGGCCCCCGGAATCGGCAAGGGGCGCGGTTTTGAGCCGGTGGCGATGACGATGTTCTCGCCTTCCAAGACCGTAGCGTCCACTTCGACGGCGTTGGGACCCACGAACTTGGCGGTGCCCTTGAAAACATCGCCCCGTTTCTTGGCCGAACTCTCCATGGCCCCCGGGACGTGGCTGACCATGTCCTTCTCCCGCCCGATCAGCTTCGCCCAGTCCAGCTTCGGCGCACCCACCTCGATGCCATGGGCGCCGGCGATGGCGATCTCATGGAGCGCATGGGCTGCGGCGACCAGAACCTTCTTGGGCGTGCACCCGCGGTTCGGGCAGGTGCCGCCGAAATCCCATTCTTCGACAAACGCGATCTTCTTGCCGGCGTCATGGGCGATGGCCGACACGCCGAATCCGGCATTTCCGCCGCCGAGGATGACGACGTCGTATCTTTCCGCCATGGCCTAGCCTCCCTCCCTGCCTTCGCCCCGATCTGTCGCGAGTCGCCCGTCTCGGATGACAAGCCGCTCACGCCCATCGATTAACCGACCACAGTGGTGTCATGTCAAATAATGATGATTCCCGCGCTTTATCGGTTACGGAAACGGCTCATCGATTGCCGGCCCGGAAGGTACGCGGCATTTCCCTCGGGCGAGACAGCGTCCGTCCTTGCCGAGTTGAACCCCAGCGACAGAGAGGTACTGCGAGGGCAACGCCCGTGTTGCAAAATCTTTGATCAGTGTGCCCTGCACGGCCGGGCGGCGGCTCAGGCGGCCCGATCGACTCCTTCGGATCGCGCCCGCAAGCGCTTAGCCGCTTCCTCGAAGACGCGGCGAACCGAGTCTTCGCTCAGGCCATCGTGCTCCATGAGCATCCGCACGATAGGGTCTGCCAGCATGTCGTCCAAGGCCGGCTCGCCGGAAAGCCAAGGCTCACTACCTTGCATTGTGGCCCCCAATCAGGGTGGAATCGATCATCACGGCTTGGCTCCACCCTATATTGAGCAACTGTGTCAAATTCGCGGCAGAGCGATCACTCCTTTGCGAGTTTTTACCGGGCGGCGGCCACCTTACCGTAGGATGGAATTCCCACTGGCCGCCATCAGGGGCCTTGCGAGGAAGCGACGCCAGCCCATGTCAACCAGTGCCATGACCCGCGACGAGATGGATGAGGCCGCCTGCTGGCTGGTGGCGGCGCGGCTGGACGGCCGGCCGGCGAGCGCCTGTCCGCTGGCCCCGCGCCTGGCCACCGAGGAGGCCGGCTATGCCCTGCAAGCCGCCGGACACCGTGTCCTGGCGGAGGAGGGCTTCGGTCGCCTGGTGGGCTACAAGATCGGTTGCACCAACCCGGCGGTGCAGGACCTGCTGGCGGTGCCGGGGCCGGCCTACGGCGGAATCTTGGCGGCCGGACTGCATTGGGGCGAAGCCGAGATCGCGCGCGCGCCGCTGCAGCGCCCGGGGATCGAATGCGAAATCGCGTTCTGGATCAATCGCGCGCCCGAGCCGGCCGACGCGCCCTACGACCGGGAGAGCATCCGCCCCTGCGTCGCCGCCTGTTCCGCCGCCATGGAGATCGTCGACAACCGCTACGGCGATTTCCGCAGCGTCCCCTTCGGCCTGATGATCGCCGACGACTTCTTCCATTCCGCGGCGATCGTCGGTTCGCCGGTCGCGGCCTGGCAGGACTTGGACTTGGCGGCGCTCGGCGGAACAACCCTTCTGAACGGCAGGGTTGCCGGCACCGGGAGCGGCGGCGACGTGCTCGGCCACCCCCTGGAGGCGCTGGCATGGTTGGCCAATCGACTGATCGAGCAGGACAAAACGCTTGAGGGCGGCCAGGTGGTGCTCACCGGCACCATGGTCGACCCGATCTGGCTGGAGGCGGATGTTTTGCAGGCGGGGATCGAAGTCGAGGGGCTGGGCCGGGCCACGGCATACCTCGCGTGACTTGCCATGGCGAGGCCAGGGGACGAGAGTCTGTTCGGCGAGACGAGGCG
>Ga0255058_10001528_pt1 | contig 13011 bp, 11 predicted proteins | sample Cases_109_9_MG_FD_188637 | JGI IMG/M metagenome (GOLD analysis project Ga0255058, IMG submission 188637) | Seawater microbial communities from Amundsen Gulf, Northwest Territories, Canada - Cases_109_9 | ecosystem: Environmental > Aquatic > Marine > Gulf | place: Canada: Northwest Territories... | reverse complement strand
GCGCGATCGGTCGGCATCCTCGGCGAAAGCCAGGCGAACCGTTACGCGTATTGGGGCCTATCGAAGAGCTTTCCGGGCTTCATGCCGATCGCCGACCGAGCGTGGGTGCCTGCCGAGGCGAAGCCGAATGGGATCCCCTGCGTCGAGATCGAGTCCATCGTCAACGGCGATGTTCGCCAGCGGCAGTCGACAGCGGATCTCATCTACACGCCGGTTCAAATGCTGCAGTTCATCGATGCGGAGTTCCCCGAGGTACCTCTGCAAAAGGGTTTGATCGTCCTGACCGGAACGCCGGGCGGGGTGGCGATGTCGACGCCGAGGTGGTTGGTGCGGTTGAGCAATCTGTTGGGGCTCAGCCGTTTCCGAAAGTTGTCCACCAAGCTGAACGGCGATACCTCGCGCTTTCTGCACGTCGACGATACCGTCGTCGTCCGCGGCCAGGGGCTCGGCGAGGTCAGCATCACGATCGTCCCCTAGGCCCCGACCCGCAATCCGACCCTGGTCAATGCTCAGCGCTGGCGCAAGGCGGAGTGGGCGGCGCTGAGGCGGGCGACGGGGATTCGGTACGGGGAACAACTGACGTAGTCGAGACCGAGGCGGTCGCAAATCGCGATCGAGGCGGGGTCACCGCCGTGCTCGCCACACACTCCGGTTTCGATGTCGGGCCGGGTCTTCCGGGCTCCGGTGATCGCCAGGCTCATGATCTTGCCTACGCCGTCCTCGTCGAGAGTCGCGAATGGATTCGCTGGAAGAATCCCATCGGCCAGGTAGCGATTGAGGAAGCTCGACTCGGCGTCGTCGCGACTCATGGCGAACGTGGTTTGAGTGAGGTCGTTGGTTCCAAAGGACAGGAACTCGGCGTACTCGGCGATTTGATCCGCGGTCAGCGCCGCTCGCGGCACCTCGACCATGGTGCCGAATTGGTATTTCACCTCGACGCCTTGCTCTTCCATGACCGCGCGAGCCTCCGTCTCGAGCACGGAGCGCTGCTGGCGAAGCTCGTTCACGTGACTCGTGAGCGGAATCATGATCTCCGGAATCGCGGTGACGCCGTCTCGGGCAACCTCGCAGGCGGCTTCGAAGACGGCCCTCACTTGCATCCTGGTGAGCTCCGGAATCAGGATGCCGAGCCGCACGCCGCGAAGCCCGAGCATGGGGTTGCTCTCCCGCAGTGAACCGACTTGCTGCAGCATGGTCTGAGTGTCGGCGAGCTTCCCGGTGAGCTCTTCGACTTCGCCGAGGCTTCGGGCGTTGATGGTCTGTATCTGAAGGTCAGCGAGCTCTCGCGTGAGGTCCTCAAAGCTCGGCAAGAACTCGTGCAGCGGTGGATCGATGAGACGGATGATCACGGGAAGGCCGTCCATGGCTTTGAACAAACCCGCAAAGTCGGCCCTCTGAAACGGCAACAAGGCATCCACTGCCTCTCGTCGTTCCGCCGGTGATTGAGTCGTGATCAAGCGCTGCACAATCGGCAATCGCTCCGGCTGGAAGAACATGTGCTCGGTTCGGCAGAGGCCAATGCCCTCCGCTCCGTAGCGTCGAGCGCGCTCTGCGTCTTCCGGATAGTCGGCGTTGGCGCGCACGCCCAGACGCCGAAACTCGTCGGCCCACTTCATTAGCTTCGAAAGCCATGGGTCCTCGATATCGGGCACGGCGGTCTCGAGCTGTCCCGCGAAAACCTCCCCCGTCGTCCCGTCCACGGAAATCCACTCGCCCTCCCGCACTTCGACACCGCCTGCTTCCATGGTGCGCGCACGAAGATCGATACTGACCTCGGAGGCGCCCACCACGGCCGGTTTACCGAACTGGCGCGCCACGAGCGCAGCATGGCTGGTGCGGCCTCCGCTCGAGGTCAGGACGCCCTGCGCAGCGAGCAACCCGTGCACGTCATCTGGCTTCGTCTCGGGGCGAACCAGCAAGACCTGACGCTTGTCGTTCTTGGCCCAGCGCTCGGCCAGGTCGGGGTCGAATGCGACGATGCCGGTTGCAGCGCCCGGCGACACGTTCAAGCCATGCGCAATGACGTGGTGCCCTGCCTTCGCTTCAAGTGAGAACTGCGGATGCAAGAAGAACTCGACTTGCGTCGGCTCGACCCGCAAGACCGCCTCCTCGCGACTCAACAGACCTTCCTCGGCCATCTCGACAGCGATGCGGACCGCGGCCTGCGCCGTCCGCTTCCCGGTTCGGGTCTGCAAGATCCAAAGCTCGCCGCGCTCCACGGTGAACTCCATGTCTTGCATGTCGCGGTAGTGACGCTCGAGTCGATGTGCGATTTCCTCGAACTGTGCGTACATCGTTGGCATTTCACTGGAGAGCTGCTGGATCGGCTTCGTGGGTCGAATCCCCGCTACGACATCTTCGCCCTGCGCGTCGGTGAGATAGTCTCCCTCGAGGGCATTCTCACCGGTCGTGGCATTCCGGGACATCGCTACTCCGGTCGCCGACCCTTCGCCGAGGTTGCCGTACACCATCGTGACGACGTTCACGCCCGTTCCGAGATCGTGCGGAATGTTGGTAGCGTTGCGATAGTCTCGCGCCCGTTTCCCATTCCAGCTGTCGAAGACGGCTTGAGTAGCCATGCGGAGTTGGTCTTCTGCGTTGGCCGGAAACTCGATACGCGCGTGCCTCCGGACGATTTCCTTGAAGTCGTCTACGATGGCCCGGAGGTCGTCTCCCGTGAGGTCGGCGTCACTCTTTGCCTCGTGGCGGTCACGGCGGCCCGCGAGCGCATCCTCGAAGGGCTCGTCTCGCACACCCAGGACGACGGTGCCGAACATCTGGATCAAGCGTCGGTATGAATCGAAGGCGAAGCGCTCGTTCCCGGTGAGCCGGATCATCCCTTCGGTCACCTCGTCATTGAGGCCGAGATCGAGAACCGTGTCCATCATGCCGGGCATCGAGAACTTCGCTCCCGAGCGACAGGACACCAGCAAAGGGCTCTCGGGGTCGCCAAAACGCTTGCCGGTCTTGTGTTCCATCGTGCGAAGCGCGGCTAAGGCCTGCTCCCAGAGCCCGTCGGGGAGCTCGCCGCCGGCGGCAAGGTATGTGTTGCAGGCCTCGGTGGTGATCGTGAAGCCCGGTGGAACCGGCACTCCGAGCCGGGCCATCTCCGCGAGGTTTGCCCCCTTTCCGCCGAGCAGACCGCGGACCCGATCCCAATCGCCGCCGACACTGGCTTCCGCCTGGTCGAGCTCATCGAGCGTATATACCCACTTCGTCGTCATAGGCCTGGGAACTCCACGACGATACTAGCGACAAAGCGCTTCTCTGCGGGAGGAAAAATGGCGACCTGGTACTGTTCGCGCGTGGCGGTGCTGGAGTCAGAGATCTTCGAGTCCGATCGTCTCGTCGCGAAGGCGCTCGGCACGTATTCGATTCACAGCAGGTGAGCCGTGCTGCGAGTTCGCCAACCTTTTGCGAGACAGCGCTCCCCGGACGGCCTATTCTCCCCGACGTCTGGAGGTGGGCATGCGAGTATTCGGCCGGTGGTTTCTGAGCGTTGGTTTGGTCCTGAGCACATTTGGGTGCGGCAGCAGTGGCAGTGGAGCCGGCGGCGGCGCGGGCAGCGGTGGGAGCGCAGGGGCCGGTGGTACGGCTGGAGCCGGCGGCTCAGGAGGAGCGACCGGACCGACAGCCACCGTGAGCGGTACGGTCGCTATCGGCGATGATGCCGGCGGCATGCCCGCCGCGGGCGCGACCGTCTCGGTTGTCGGCACGTCCATCAGTGCGACAGCGGACATGTCGGGGAGCTGGTCACTCGAGGCGCCCGAGGGCGAGGTGTACTTCCAGGCTTCCGCATCGGGTTCTTGGAGCTCGATCGTTCGCGGCGATGTGCCGTCCGAAGGTCTCGTCGATGTCGAGCTCGAGGTCGTTCCCGATGCGCTCGTGGCGGATGTCGCTTTGGCGTTGGGCAGAACGATCGACGAGGCAAAGGGAATCGCGTTGCTCGACTTCAACACGATCGTTCCCGTTGACGGTCAAACGGCGACGCTCAGCGAGGCGTCCGAGTTTTCGTTCGCCTTCAATGGAGTTGGCGATCCCCAGCTCACCGACTCGCTCATCCTCGGGGGCGACAGCCAGCTGATCTTCGCCAGCGTCGAGCTCACCGCGGCGCTGACCGTCGCGCCGGAGGGCGCCTCGCCTGGGGAGCTCTGCGAGGTCCGGTTCAGGGCCACTCCGCCCATCTTGGCCAGGAGCATCACAGAGGTCGACGTGAACTGCATGCTGACCGTAGGCCCCTGAATTGAGGCCCATGGAGTTGCCTTGGGCACGGATCGGGTTGATTGGCTGCGCCTTCGTTTACGTGTTGGGCTGTGGCCCGGCTCCCACCCGTGAGCCGGCCGTTCCTGCACCATCGAGCGGAGCTGAGGAGGCACCCCAAGTCGTCCCGGCGCCCGTCGTCGACGAGTCGAGTGTCCAACCCGGGATCAACGCACACTATTTCGCCCCCGATGGGTTCGATAAGGTCGTCCGGGCCCTCGAAGCAGAGAGTCGTGAGGTTGTCGTTCATCGCGACGAGATCGTCGACGCGATCGGTCTTCGCGAGGCAATGGTCGTCGCCGACATCGGCGCGGGCACGGGCCTGTTCACCACCGAGATCGCCAAGCGGGTGGGGGAGCACGGCGTGGTGCTTGCGGTGGACATCGTCCCTGCGTTTCTCGATCGGCTTCGGGAGCGCGTGAAGGAGGAGCAGCTCACGAATGTGACCGTCGTCCAAGGAGGGGAGCGGGCGACCGCGTTGGAGGACGCCTCCGTGGACCTAGCGTTCATGTGCGACACCTACCATCATATCGAGTACCCCCAAACGTACATGGGCTCGCTGTTCCGGACGTTGCGCCCGGGGGCGACCTTGGTGCTCATCGACTTCGAGCGCATCGAAGGCAAGACCAGGCCCGCCACCTTGCAACACGTCCGCGCTGACAAGCAGACGGTGATCGAGGAGGTCAGCGGGGCAGGGTTCGTGCTCGAGTCCGAAACCGACCTGCTCGACGAGAACTACTATCTCCGCTTTCACCGCCCCTAGAGCCCCGGGTCGAAAATGACGATTGGAGCGCGCCCGGTTAGCCGGTATGCTCGGGCTACCCCAAATTCCCCACAAGGAGGCGCCATGAGGATAGGTGAGCCAGTCGATCGACGAGTTCCGTGGGTACGCGAGGTCACCAACCTCAAAGAGGCCCGCGACATTCGTTCACCCGGTCCCCAGCTCAGAGAGCTCCGGAAAGGGGCGAAGGCCCTCGGAGACGAGCTGCGCGCAGGCCCGAAGGTCGTCGCCGTGAAGACGTTGAACCTGACGACACTTCTCTACCCGACGACCTTCGCCTTCAACCGTGCGGTGCCGCTCCCATGGCCGTACGTCCAGATGTTTCACCGCTGTCTCCTCGTTCAAGTGATGGCTGAGGGAGAGCTGAAGAACATTCTGTTCAACCCGACCGACTACGAAGCATCGCGTGCAACACCCTACTTCGCGAAGATGCTCGACAAGGTCGGGGAGCGTGGCGCGAAGTTGATCACCACGCAGTACGGTCACGTCGACGAGCAGCTCGGCAAGCTCGGGCTTTCGCCGGGGGACATCGACATCATCGCATTCGATCACTTCCACACGCAGGATCTTCGTCCGCATCTCGGGGACGGGACGCGGGCACCGAGATTCCCGAATGCGCATCTGGTGGCTTCCCGCAAGGAGTGGGAAGACTGGGGCGATCTACACCCGCTCCAGCGCCCGTGGTTCGTTGCCGACGGAAAGAAGGGGGTCCCCGAGGACAAGGTCGTTCTGACCGATGGGGACGTCACCCTTGGCGACGGCTGCTTGCTCCTTCAGACGCCGGGTCACACGACTGGCAACCAGACGCTCTTCGCGCACGCCGACCAAGGCGTGTTCGGCTGTAGCGAGAACGGCACGAGCGCGGACAACTGGGCTCCGACGCAGTCACGTATTCCAGGACTGAAGAAGCAAGCTGAGCTGTACGACTACGAGGTCGTCCTCAACACCAACACGCCCGAGCTTTGGGCCGATCAGTACACCTCGATGATCGTCGAGCGAGAAATGGTCGACCCGGTGCCTGGACGACCGGAGTTCGTGCAGATGTTCCCATCGAGCGAGGTGACTCCGTCAGCCTTTGCCCCTGGTGTCCGCCCGTCGATGATCTTCAAGGACCGAGACAGCGGCCAGCTTCAAACCACCCGGCGGAGCACCTCCCGCCACTCGGGCGTCCACCCCCAAGCGGTCATCTAGGACGCGTTGACGTTCAGTAGAGGACTCATGGAAACGACCACACACGAGATTGCGCCCGACATCTTCCGCATCAGCACGTTTGTGCCTGAGGTTGGACCGAGCGGGTTTACGTTCAACCAATTCCTGATCCGGGCGGACGAACCACTATTGTTCCACACCGGACCCCGCGGGATGTTTCCCGCTGTCAACGCAGCCGCAGCGAAGCTCATCCCGGTGGAGTCGCTGAAGTGGATCACATTCGGACACATCGAATCCGATGAGTGCGGTTCGATGAACCAATGGCTGGAGGCTGCACCGCAAGCCGTGGTGGCACACGGCGAAACCGGTTGCATGGTCTCGTTAAACGATCTTGCAGACCGACCTCCGAGGGCTCTGCAGAACGAAGAGGTGCTGGACCTCGGAGGCAAACGCGTCCGTCATCTGGATACGCCGCATGTACCCCATTGCTGGGAGGCTCGACTGCTTTTTGAGGAAACGACACGGACTCTTCTGTGTGGGGATCTCTTCACGCATCTGGGCAACGGTCCCGCGGTCACCTCGACCGACCTCGTAGGACCCGCAGAAGAGGCTGAAGCCCTCTTCAAAGCAACGTGTCTGACGCCGATGACGGGAAGCACGATCCGCTCGCTTGCGAAACTCGAGCCAGCTGTGTTGGGAGTGATGCACGGCTCCTCGTTCAATGGAGACTGCGTTCAAGCTCTCAACGACTTGGCGAAAGTGTACGACGACATGCACGCCGCCTCGGAACCAGCTCAGCCCTAGGCGACCAGGGTCATGTCGACTTGGTCGGAGCGGACTGGGCGGTACCGCACGTGGTGGGCCCCCTGGGGACACGCAAGGCGTCTAGAAGGCGCGTCGTTTCGGTCAGTTACGAAGCAGACCGCGCAAACCCCAGCTCGACAGAGTTGCGCGGTGTGCCTCCTAAGTCCCCAGGATCAGGTCGTTTGTGGGGGGCTTGCGTGTCCCCTGAACCAGATGACGGCTTCTTTTAGCGATTCGTCCATGGGGCGTGGTTGCCATCCTAGCTCGGTTCTCGCTTTGGTGTTGTCGTAGTCGCCCATGATGCGTTGGAGCGCGATGCTGCTCATGGTCACGACGGTGTCCTTATTGAGAGCGTGCATGAGCTTCTCAATGATCCAGGTGCTCCCCGTGAGCGCCCACATGGGCACTTCGAGTCGTGGCGGTTTGACGCCGGCAAAGGCTGCGGCTTTGGACGTGGCCTCGGCGATATCCATCATCCGGTCAGCGATGATGTAGCGCTCGCCTACCTTTCCGTGTTGCTCGGCCAACAGCATGCCGTCCGCTGCGTCCTTGACCCCCACCACGCTCATTTTGGTGTTCCAGTAGACCGGCATTCGCCCAGCGGCCGTCAGCTTTAGGAGCTCGCCATGCGGGGTGGGTTGACGATCGTGACCACCAAACGTGGTCGCGACGTTGCACACGATTCCGGGCAGGCCCTTGTCGCAGAATTCCAGTAGCTGCCTTTCGGCCGCGACCCGGGTTTTCACATAGGGGGGTGCCTGGTCCTCCCAGTTGAACTCATCCGCTTCCGAAGCGATCCCCGAGGGGTTCAAGCCAATGGCGACGATGGAGCTGGTAAAGACGAAGCGTTTGATGCCCATCTCGAGCGCCACCTCCATGACCACCCGGGAGCCCTCCACATTGGTTCGGTAGAGTGGCGTGCTGTCGCGCAGCCAGGAGCGAGTATCGACAACACAGTAAAACAGGCTGCTGCAACCGGTCATGGCCTTACGCAGCGCATCCCGATCGAACACGTCTCCGGTCTGTCGCTCCAGATCGAGGTGATCGGTCATCGCGGTGTTGCTCGAAGGGCGGGTCAAGATGCGCACGGGTCGCCCGGCCGCCACCAGCGCCTTGACCACGTGGCTTCCGAGGAAACCGCTGGCGCCCAATACCAGGGCTTTGTCGTCTGCCATGGAAGAGACCTTGCTTCCTGATTCTGCTCTACGTCAAGCAGCGGTTCGCTTCCGCAGTCACCGAAAGTTCTGGACGCTCCAGACGTTGCCGTCACTGGCCTTCGCAAAGCCGCACGCAACCTGCTCGTAGCTCGAGTTGCTCATGTTGACGTAATGGCCGTGTTTTGAAAATCGCTTGCCCGGTCCTTCGTCCCACATGGCCTGGAGGCATCCGTCGATGACACCTCCGGTGGAGGGCCATCCCGGGCATTCGTTTTGTGCCAAACCTTCCGGCTTGCAGACGTCTCCGTTGAAACCTGCGTGGATCCCGCGCTTGCTGTCGTACTTGGCGTGTTTGTTGGCGCAGCCCTCGCCGCCTTTCCACCGCTCGAGCGGAGGCAAGCATTGGCATTTCCAACGCAGCTGGTTGATTCGCGCAACGCAATCCTTGTGGGGGTTGCCCGTGCTGGGAGGGGGCTTCGGCGAGCAGTCTGGACGCGGCGCGCGTAGCGGGCCTTTGCTGCAACTCACGGAGGACTTCAACGCGTCGTCATGAGTGGGTCCGCGATCATCCTGCGGAATGAGCTCACCGAAGCCCACAAGCGTGGCACACGCCAAGATTACCATCCCGCCCCTCACCATGGTCCTAGATTAGAGGCCACTCCCGAGCTTTGCTAGTTCAGCGCGCGGGAGCCGCTCTTTTCAGACCAGATCGAATCCCAGCCTTTGCGGTATTCCCTCGTGGTGACTTTCGGAGGGCCGCTTGCTTTGGGCGCGGCGATGGCGCCGTACTGCGTCTCGACGTCGAAGAGCACCGGTGAGTCGGAACGGCGGCGGAGGCTCACGACCTCGCCGTGAATCGGCTTCCCCTCCTCGAGGGTCCGCAGCGTGCCGAGCCGGATCTCGTCCCTACGGCGCCGCAGGACACCGAAGGACCGGCCGTCGTCGGAACGCGAATAGAGGAGCGCCACGTCATCGTGGGCCCCGGTCTCTTTAGGGCCTTCCGCCATATCACTATAATTAAGGCCGCTTGGCACCGAAGTCTAGTCCCCGGGTCCCCCGAATCCGATCACGGCTTCGCGTCCCAAGCCACCTCTGCCCCGCATTCGAGCATGCGAGAACCCATGTAGGGGTTTGAGACCTTGTCTGTCGTTTGAACCCACTTTCCGTAGCCCTCCGTCATGGCGCACTCATAGATGTAGCGCCCTTCACTGAGCCTCGAATCGGCTCCGACCAACGCGATTGTGGCGCGGCTCACGTCGCTGAAAGCCCTCCGGACGGCGTCGGGGTCATCTCGATTGGCGCGTTGGAGACCCGCCCCTGCTGTGGACAACGATTCGAGCATCGGGCGAAGCGATGGCGGCGCACTCTTGGACGCGTCTCTGGCCGCTTGCTCGAGGCGTTGGGCATCGTCGGAGACGGCCGCAGTTTGGTCCGTCGCGAGCTTCGAGCGGATGTCGTCGTAGGTGGCGAGCGCACGATCGATGCTGGCGCGAGCTTCAGGGGTCAGCTCGACCTGTGGTCCCTCGGGCGTTGACGGCGTCTTGCTGCAACCGACGAGCGCCAAGGCCATCGCGGCACACGCCACCGCCAGCATTGTCCGAGGTACGAACGGATCGGTACTAGTCATCGTCGGTCCTTTCGAGGTGTGGTGGTTCTACTGGAGAATCCGTCGGGAGTCCTCTGCCTTTCCAGATGGCGAAGATCGCCGGGTAGACGCTGAGCTCGAGAAGAAAGGAGGTCACGAGGCCGCCGACCATCGGTGCGGCGATTCGCTTCATCACGTCGGCCCCGGTTCCCGCGCTCCAGAGGACGGGCATGAGCCCGATCATCGTGGTCATCACGGTCATGACTTTCGGACGAATGCGCTTGGCGGCGCCCTCGACGATGGATTCTCGGAGGTCGACGAAGCTTTGGAGCCGCCCCTCGTCCTGCCGGCGTCGGTAGGCCAGCGTCAGATAAAGCAGCATGACGACGCCCATCTCCGCGTCGAGACCTGCAAGCGCGATGAGCCCGACCCAGACGGCGACGCTCATGTTGTAGCCGAGCAGGAACAGCAGCCATACCGCGCCGATGAGCGAGAACGGGACCGCCAGGAGCACGATGGCGGTTTCGACCATCGATTGCGTGTTCCAATAAAGAAGGAACATGATCAGCAAGAGTGTCAACGGTACGACCCATACGAGTCGCTCCTTGGCGCGCTCGAAGTATCGGAACTGCCCCGCCCATGCGAGCCACACGCCGGTTGGTAGCGTCACATGCTTCGCGACCGCATTTTTGGCTTCCTCGACGTAATCGGCGATCGGCCGGTCCGTGTCGACGAACACGAAACCGACGAGCTTGCCATCTTCGCTTCGGATCATCGGTGGCCCGGTGACGAATTCGATGTCTGCGACCTGGGAGATAGGCACGTGTGCCCCCGTGGCGGTCGTGATCAACACATCGTTCAACAGGTTGGGATCGTCTCGAAACTCGCGTCCATAGCGGACGCTGATCGGGTATCGCTCGCGGCCTTCCACGGTTTCGGAAACCTCCATGCCGCCGACCGCGGTCATGATCACCTCGTTGATGTCGCGAACGGTCAGCCCGTAGCGCGCTGCCTCTCGTCGTTTAACCATGAAGTCGATGTAGAACCCGCCCGTCCCGCGTTCTGCGAAAGCGCTTCGCGTCCCGGGAATCTGCGAGACCACCTTTTCGATCTCCAGCGCGGCGCGCTCGATTTCCTCGATGGAGCTCCCGAAGACTTGGATGCCGAGCGGGCTTCGTATTCCGGTGGCGAGCATCTCGGTTCGGGTTTGGACGGGCATCCAGAAGATGTTCGGCATCCCTGGGTAACGGAGCTTGGCATCCATCTCTTCGACGAGCGCTTCCCAGGTCAGGCCCGGGCGCCACTCCGAGCGAGGTTTGAGCACGATGGTGGTTTCGAACATCGAAATCGGTGCAGGGTCGGTCGCTGTCTCTGCGCGGCCGGATTTCCCGAACACGGACTCGACCTCCGGGAAGCCCTTGAGCTCGCGGTCCATTGCTTGGAGGATATTTGCTGCTTCGGTGACCGACATTCCAGGGGGAGCTGTCGGCATGTACAAGATCGTGCCCTCGTTGAGGGGAGGCATGAACTCGTTCCCGAGGCGCATGAAAGCCGGCACGGTCAAAGCCATCGCGAGAGCTGCCGCGACGAGGACCGTCTTGGGATGATCGACGACCCAGCGAACAACCGGGGCGTAACCCCGCACGAGCCAGCGATTGAGCGGGTTCTGTTCCTCGTGACGGATCCTCCCGCGAATGACGAGCGCCGCGAGCGCAGGAACGAGAGTCACCGCGAGGACCGCCGCGAAGCCCATCGAGTAGGTCTTGGTGAATGCCAAGGGCTTGAAGAGCCGCCCTTCGGCGCCTTCGAGGGTAAAAACCGGAAGGAATCCCACGGTGATCACCAACAGCGAAAAGAAAATCGAGGGCCCGACTTCCTGCATGGCGGCGATGGTCACTGCGCGACGTGAGCCTCGTCTGCCGTCGCGGTCCCAGTCTTCGAGCTTCTTGTGAACGTTCTCGATCAAGATGATCGATCCGTCGACCATCGCCCCGATGGCGACCGCGATGCCCCCGAGCGACATGATGTTCGCCGTGAGCCCTTGGTACAGCATTGGGATGAACGCGAGAATGACGGCCAGGGGTAGGGTGATGATCGGCACCAGCGCGCTCCGGGCGTGGAGCAAGAACAAGAAGATGATGATGCTGACGACGATCATCTCTTCGATCAGCGTCGTGCTGAGAGTGTCGATTGAGCGCTTGATCAACTCCGAACGGTCGTACGTGATGACCACTTCCACGCCTTCGGGCAGGCCCTGATCGACGTCCTCGAGCTTCTTCTTCACCCGATCGATGACCGAAAGCGCGTTCTCGCCATAGCGCATGATGACGATGCCGCCGACGACCTCTCCCTCGCCATCGAGCTCGGCGATACCGCGTCGCGTCGCAGGGCCGGCGCTGACGAACGCCACGTCTTCAATCAGGACCGGAACTCCATCGGCCCCGAGCTTGAGGGGCAGCTCGCGCAGATCGTCCAGGCTTTGAATGTAGCCCCGCCCCCGAACCATCTGTTCGTGTCCCGCGATCTCGATGGTTCGACCGCCTGCGTCTTCGTTCGAGGCGCGAACCGCGCGCACGACGTCACCGATGGAGATGTCGTATCCCCTCAGCCGGATAGGGTCGATCTGGACTTGGTACTCCTTGACGAATCCGCCGACCGGGGCGACCTCGGCGACGCCCGGGACGCTCTCGAGGGCGAAGCGAAGGTGCCAATCCTGGAGGGCCCTCAGCTCCTGCAAGTCGAGATTCCCAGTTCTGTCGACCAGAGCATACTGAAAGACCCAGCCCACTCCCGTGGCATCCGGCCCAAGCGCCGGCCGGACTCCGTCGGGCAGGTCCGCTTCAGCGGAGCTCATGTATTCGAGCACACGACTTCGAGCCCAGTACATGTCCGTTCCGTCCTCGAAGATCACCGAGACGAACGAAAGCCCGAAGAACGATTGACCACGGACAGACTCCACTTTCGGAGCAGCGAGAAGCGATGTCGAAATCGGGAACGTGATCTGGTCCTCGACCAGGTCGGGGCTTCGGCCGGGCCATTCCGTGAAGACGATCACCTGGGTGTCGGAGAGATCGGGAATCGCGTCGAGAGGTGTTCGCAAGAGAGCATACGCGCCCCATGCGCCAAGTGCTGCGACGACCGCGAGCGTCATCAGAGGACGACCTGCGCTCGCGGCAATGACCCGCGCCACGAAGGAGGGCTGCGACTCGGGTTCAGTGGCCGGCATGATCCGCTCCGCTGCCCCAGTACTCGATGGCCGACCGGATGCGACTCTC
>Ga0255058_10001527_pt1 | contig 13011 bp, 14 predicted proteins | sample Cases_109_9_MG_FD_188637 | JGI IMG/M metagenome (GOLD analysis project Ga0255058, IMG submission 188637) | Seawater microbial communities from Amundsen Gulf, Northwest Territories, Canada - Cases_109_9 | ecosystem: Environmental > Aquatic > Marine > Gulf | place: Canada: Northwest Territories... | reverse complement strand
GTCGGTACAGCCTGCTGCAGTGTTCGCCGCTCACGGGGCGAACGCACCAGATACGTGTCCACGTGCAAAGCGTCGGCTTTCCGCTCGCCGGCGATGAGCGTTATGGTGACGCGGACGCCAATCGCGAGGCAATGTCATTCGGCCTGCGGCGCTTGTTCCTGCATGCCCAGTCGATCGCATTTCCGGATGATCATGGCAACGAGTTGCATTTTACGGCGCCATTGGCTGATGACCTTGAACGCTTCCTCACGGTTGGCCTGGTCGCAGCCCGGCGCGCGGCACGCGCCTGACAGGCGATCAAACCCATCGGGCCTAAAGGCCCTCCTACAATGTCGATCGAGGCCTGTAGGAGAGGCTTTAGCCACTACAGGGTGCATACCAAATCGGGCCTTTAGGCCCGATGGGCCAATATCCGGACGTCAGCGTTTAGGGCAACAGGTAGCCCAACTCCAGCAGCCGGTCCGAGACCCAGATCATCGGCAATCCGATCAACGCCGTAGGGTCATCGGTGTCGACCGACTCGAACAGCACAAACGCCGCACCCTCGAGTTTGAAGCTGCCGGCACAGTCGTAAGGTTTGTCGAGCCGCAGGTAGGCCTCGGCAAGACGGCGGTCAAATTGGCGAAAGCGAACGGTTGTTCTGTCCTGATGTTCATAACGTGTGCGATTGACCGGATCGAGAATACAGACCGCTGTCAGGAACTGGATAGCGTGACCGGATGCGGCCAGCAGCTGTTCAACGGCCTTTTGGTGGCTGCCGGGCTTGCCGAGAACCTGACCATCGAGTACCGCCAGCTGATCGGCGCCGATTACGAGTGCGTGGCGTGCGTTGGCGGATACAGCCTCGGCTTTTTTCCTTGCCAGATGAGCCGCGAGATGCTCCGGATCCAGGCCGCGGTCATTGGACTCATCGACATCCGGCGAGACCGCTTCGTACTCGGTGAGAAAGCGGTCGAGGAGGCCGCGTCGGTAGGGCGACGACGACGCCAGGACAATGGCCGGCGCAGATGGATTTTGCATAAAAAATCAGTAGCTTGGCCTGAGTACGGGACAGTTTACCGAGTTTGCCGCCGGGCACCCGTACATTTGCGCCGAAAGCAGGCGCCATGCTTTGACAGTGGCCGCCCGTGTCCTTATCATGCGCGCGCCATGGACAATCCACTGCGAGATCGCCGCGTCCCGTCGGAGTTGGCAGAGAAAAGACAAGTCATTGAAATTTCTAATAAAATCAGTGATTTTGTACGACTCGAAGAGATTGTCGCGAAGGACCTGTCGGCGCTGGAAGCTGATAAACTGCCGCGGCACTGGCGCGAATCGCTGGTAACCGGGCGGCTGGCCTTCGGCTATGGCGGCACACGGAACAATTTTCCGGCGCTGGAAGGCAACCTGGCGGTGACTATCGACGCGGTCTGCCAGCGCTGCCTGGAGCCGTTCCGCTTATCGTTGGCGACGGAGTTCAGGGTATTGCTTTGCGATGCCGGACAATCGCCCGGTGAACATGACGGTTACGAGTTGTGGGAGCTTGTCGATGACACAGTGCGACCGATCGACATCGTCGGCGAAGCACTGGTCATGGCGATGCCGCTGTCCGCAATGCACGGCACGGCGGACGGATGCTTGGAAATCGAGGCGGATGCGGTCGGTGTTGTCGAGACTATAATGCCGTTTGCGGCGTTGAAAACGCAACTGCACGACAAAGGCAAATAATACGATCTTCGTGATCGGACGGAATTGAATTCGATGGCTGTGCAAAAATCGCTGTCGTGAAGTGGAGAGAGCTATGGCTGTTCAAAAAAGTCGAAGGACACCCTCAACGCGCGGCGCGCGACGTTCGCATGACAAGCTGAAGAAGCCGGCGTTGTCGGTCGATCCGACGTCCGGAGAAACCCACCTGCGACATCGACTATCGCCCGATGGGTTTTATCGCGGCGAACAGGTTGTCGCTCAGCCTGAACACGACGACAAAGAAGAATAAGTCAACCTCCCGCGTGGCCCGAACGGAATCATCGGGCCCCACCATTGTGGGAATAACGGCGACCATATCCCTTGACGCGATGAGCGGTGACCTCGGTGCCGAGGTTGTCGTACGCGCTGCTGCCTCGACGTTGCAAAAACACACGAGGCTCGAATTATTGTTGGTCGGTGATCGCTTTGAACTCGATGGCCTGATCAAACGAATCGTTGGCGATGAAGCGCGCATGCGGGTCGTTCAAGCGACAGAAATCGTCGCCATGTCTGACGCGCCAGTGGACGCAGTACGCAGGAAAAAAGATTCGTCGATGCGAGTCGCGATCAACCTGGTCAAGTCGGGTGAAGCACAAGCGTGTGTCAGCGCGGGCAATACGGGTGCGTTAATGGCAACAGCCAAATTCGTGCTGAAGATGCTGCCCGGCATCGACCGACCGGCGATCATCGCGGAACTGCCGTCAATCGGTGGATCGCTGCATATGCTGGATCTCGGCGCGAACACGCTCGGCACGGCCGAGCAGTTGTTTCAATTCGCGGTCATGGGTTCGATCGTAGCGGCCAACGTCAAGGGCATTGAGCATCCGCGTATCGCAATACTAAATATTGGCGCTGAAGACACCAAGGGTCACGATGCTGTCAAGGATGCGGCGCTGCTGTTGCATGCGAGCACCCTGAACTACATCGGTTTTATCGAAGGTAATGAGCTCTTTTCCGGCAAGGCCGATGTTGTCGTAACGGATGGTTTCACCGGGAACATCGCGTTGAAGACAGTGGAAGGGACCGTGGGGCTCATGCGCCAACACTTGCTGCGGGCGTTTACGCGTCATTGGTTTGCGAAGCTGCAGGGGCTGCTTGCACGCCCGGTATTGAGCCGGCTCGCGCTCGATACGGATTCGCGAAATTACAACGGTGCGACACTGGTTGGGCTTAATGGTATTGTGATAAAGAGCCACGGCAGTGCGGATTCGTACGCGTTTCAACATGCTATCGATACGGCTGTCGTTGAAGTTCAAAACCAGGTGCCTCAACAAATTGGTAGTTTGCTGCGACGAGAAGCTGCATGACTTATTCGAAAATAGCCGGTACCGGCCGCTATCTGCCGGAACGCGTTTTAAGCAATTTCGACCTTGAAAAAATGGTCGATACCACTGATGAGTGGATTCGGACTCGTACCGGTGTTGAGCGCAGACACGTTTGTGCCGAAGATGAGACAACGTCAGATATGTGCGTTGAGGCGACTAAGGTAGCGATAAAAGATGCTGGCATCGATGTCAGTGACATTGATTTTGTGATCGTCGGCACGACGACACCGGATCTGATTTTTCCAAACATCGCGACGTTAATTCAGCATCGCCTTGGTATTCCGGCCTGCACGGCATTCAGCATTGAGGCTGCCTGCACGGGATTTATTTATGCGCTGACGACCGCGGATAAATTCATCAAGGCGGGTGAGACAAAATGCGCATTGGTCATCGGTGCAGAGTGCATTACCAAACTCGTCGACTGGAATGACCGCAATACTTGCGTCCTTTTCGGTGACGGTGCGGGGGCTGTCATCGTCAAGCCCTCGGATGAACCGGGTATCATCTCCTGTCACCTTGGCGCCGATGGTCAATACAAGGAATTGCTTTATTACCCGGTCGGTGCGTCAAAGGATCTATACAAGGCTGGCACGGACGAAGTGGCGATCTCGATGAAGGGCAACGAGGTATTCAAGGTAGCGGTCAAGACCCTTGGCAATGTCGCCAGTGCAGCCCTGGAAACTGCTGGCATCGATAAGAGCGAACTGGACTGGCTTATTCCACATCAGGCCAACATGCGCATCATTCAGGCCACGGCGAAAAGGCTTGGTTTGCCGTTGGACAAGGTTATTCTTACCGTACAGGACCACGGCAATACGTCGGCGGCATCAGTACCGATGGCGTTTGACGTCGGTGTTCGTGATGGTCGTATTCAGCGCGGGCAGCTGGTGCTCATGGAGGCGTTCGGCGGCGGCTTTACCTGGGGTTCGGTCCTGATGCGCTATTGATTCGCGCGCGGGCTCATTGAACGGTTCGTTACCACAATTGACTTTTTTCATCTTGCGATGTTCGCCGACGCATGCGTTGGTGCAATTGCTGGCGTTTTCGATCGAGGCGGTCACGCCGGATTGCAGCGTCGATCTTCGTACCGTGTTGCCTGTCGAAATCGTCGCGAAAGTGACAGAAGTCATCGTACGCTTCACGAACGTGTTGCAGTTCGCGTGCTACAAGCTCGAGAATAATGACGTCGTCGAGATAACCGATTACGGGAATGTTGTCTGGCAGGATATCCTCCGGATCAGCAAAGTAAACGAAAGTGGCCAGCAGGCGCTCCCTGTCGGTACTGGGCAATTGCCACTCATCGTCGGCCAGCATCTGCATCAGTAATTCCAGTTGCGGCAATCGGTTTGCTACGAAATCGGGTAACGGATCGTTGCGACGAATTTCGTCGAGGACATCGCGGATCGCTTCGATGATCTCCTGCTCTTCCGCGTCGCGAACAGCCTCGCGTGATTGCTTCAATGCCTTGCGAAAAAACCGCAGGTCACGATCGCTGAGTTCGAAGGAGAGTTTAATGCCCATTCGCGAAATCCATGATTGCTCGCGGGGGGACAGGCTACCCGTCGATCTGCGTACGGTCAATCGCTCACGAGATCTCAGTCACGGCGCGTGCTGCGGCGATGGTTTACCATAGGCATGACGACAAGGCATATGGCAATGAAACCGAAGCTCGTTATTGGCAACAAGAACTACTCGTCCTGGTCATTGCGGGCCTGGTTCCTGTTACGTGAGGCGGGTATCGACTTCGATGAAAACAGAATATTGCTTGACACCGCCGAGACCGCTGCGCAGATAGCGGCATTCACTCAGGCGGGCAGGGTGCCGGTATTGCTGCTGGACAAACTCGCAGTGTGGGACACCATGGCGATTGCCGAAACGGTAGCTGAACGATGGCCCAACAAGAATCTGTGGCCCGGCGACGCCGATGCGCGCGCGCACGCGCGGAGCATCAGCGCGGAAATGCATTCCGGCTTCGAGGCTTTGCGCGCCGGAATGCCGATGAACTGCCGCGCGATGGGACGCAAGGTTCCGTTGCCGGATGAGCTGACACGGGATGTTGACCGTATCATCGCGATCTGGTCTGACTGCCACCGTCGTTACGACTCGGATGAAGGCTGGTTATTCGGCGATTTCTGCGTTGCTGATGCAATGTACGCGCCGGTGGTGTTGAGATTCAGGACGTATGGCATCAACCTGCCCGAGTCGGCGGCGCTCTATCCGCGTCGATTGCTGCAAAGTGCCGCGATTCAGGACTGGCTGGCGGCGGCGGAATCGGAAATTGAGGTCCTCGACCGGGAAGAGACGGGTCAATGAACAGACTGGCAATTTTAATCGCGGCATCGTGCATCGTTCTGACGAGTCCGTCGTTCGCAGAAGTTTACGAGCTGCCGCCTGATGGCTATGACGTCGTCGGAGCCGTTTCGACGATCACGTCTCGCTATGAGGATACGCTGATTGATATAGCAAGACGCCATGGTGTTGGTTACCAGGACATTGTGCGTGCCAATCCCGATGTTGATGTCTGGCTGCCTGGCGAAGGAACAGAAATTGTTCTGCCGACGCGTTTCGTATTGCCGCCAGGTCCACGGCACGGCATCGTCCTCAACCTTGCCGAGTATCGCCTGTATTATTTTCCGCTGACGGCGCCGGGCGAAGCGGCAACCGTGATGACCTACCCGATCAGTATCGGTCGCATGGATTGGGAGACGCCGCTGGGCGTGACGACGGTCATTGCCAAGGCGCGCAATCCGGTCTGGTATCCGCCACAGTCGGTGCGCGAAGAACATGCCGCCGACGGGAGGGCATTGGCAAGGGTCGTGCCGTCGGGCCCGGACAATCCACTGGGACGATTCGCGATGCTGCTCGCCTTGCCCGGTTATCTTATTCATGGCACGAACCGACCGGTGGGCGTCGGCATGCGCGTCACGCACGGCTGCATCCGAATGTTTCCTGAGGACATCCAGTACCTGATTCATCGCGTTCCGATCGACACTCCGGTACGCATCGTCAATGAGCCTGTCAAAATCGGCTGGTTTGGCGATGAACTCGTCATGGAAGTGCATCCGCTGCTCGAGACGGCGTTACCGCCAGCATCGGCAGGTATGCCCGGCGATGTCCTGTCCGGCGCTGATCCGTCGGGCGATGCAGCCGCCATCGAGGCTATAGCGGAAGCTGAAAATGTGATAGTAGCGGCTGCAAAGAACCCATTGACCTACGCGACCGAGCAGTTCATTGCCGCGACGAATACGCACGCAGGCCGGCTCGATTGGCTACGGGTAGAGGCGATGGTCGAACGTTCGGATGGCATTCCGGCCGCCGTTGGCCGGGCCATAAAAAACGCCGCGACAAGCGCGGCGCCTAGGTAGATCTTCGTAGTCTAGCGCTACTTCGAGCTTACTTTCTGGAACATCCGATCCATTTTTTCGCTGTTTGCTTCGCAGCAAGCCTGCGCTTCGGATGCAGCTGAAAGCGCCCGATCCGCAGAACTCTGGGCATCGGCGGCAGCCTGTGTAGCGCGATCGGCGGCAGCACGAGCGGCTTCAGCAGCTTGATTAGCGGCCGCAACGTCATCTCCACCTGTCGTGGCACAGCCTCCGGCCAGTCCAAGGAAGAGCGCCAGTACGCTCACTTTCAGTACGGTCTTATTCATTGTCCAAGATTCCTGTGTTGGGAAAAACTGCAGGCGCATTATTTCCCAAATAGTCCGACGCTGCAATGAAAATGCATGTTTTATTAGCGGGTGTCGTCCAACAGCGACAAAAGTCGTGGCTCGCAGGGCCATTCATCGAATAAATGTCTGAACGGCGGCGGCACCCGGGCACGGCCATTGTTGGTGACTGTCCTGCGAGCAACCGTGAGCCGGCAATCAGTCGCTGAAACGGACAGCGGCGCTCTGGATGTTGCTGATTCTCGATGGTTGCACCGCCGCGAGTCGCAGCATGTCCATTGCGTACCCGGGACCTTCGTTGTCCAGGCTTACCAAGGGCAGGTAGCGAAAGTGCACATCAGCGGCGCCGGTCTGCGCCAATGTGGCGTCCGCAATTTGCCAGTTACGACCGTCGTGAATCTCCGTCCAGGCGTGGCCATATGCGTACGTATTACCATCGTTCTGGGCCAGCAACACGCCCAGGACGACACGTGCCGGGTGGCCAGTGGCTCGGGCGAGCGCGGTGAGCAATACGGCGTGTTCTGAACAATCGCCCTCTCGGCTCAGCGCAACCCGTGATGCCAGGTCAAAACTGCGCAGATAGGTCTTGTTGGCGATATGCCGAAAAACGAAGTCCGTAAGCTCGGGCTGCGACGGGCGCTCTCCATACCTTGCTTGCAGGTCGGCAACGAGTTCTGTCAGCGCAGACTCGTCAAAATCGATAACGAAGGTCGCTATACGGTGATCGGCTGTCGGTGTGCCGTTGCGCGTAATGCCTTCGCCGAATGATATTGTGACCAGATTGCCGTCAACCTTGAGGACCTCGAGGTCCCTGATACCGGCAAGCGCTGACGCGGCGTGCGCTGCGTTTGGAACGTGCAGGGTCGCGTCGATCCGGCCATCGAGCGGCCCGGTCTGTGACACGGCGCGCACCGCGGGAATCGAAAACAGGTAAATGCCTTCCTCTGCAATTGCCATGGCGCTGCCGCATAGCAGCACCAGGCACGAGATCGCTCGTCGCAACACGCTCGTGTCGCAGTTATTGCGGCGCGCCATCAACCCAGACGCGATCCATGCGGAACTCTGCCGCCCCCATTTGCATGCTGCTTCTGAGTATTGATCCGAGCCGGTCAAACTGCGCCGTCATCGACATCGGCCCCAAGACAACTTTGCCTTGCCGCTCGATCTCGTGGTCATCACGTGACAGGCTGGCTTGCAGGAACTGTGTGGGATCGATTTGCGGCGCCCAGATATCGACGGTTGACGTTAGCTGTTGGCTGGCAAATAATTCCTTCGCTATGCGCATCTGGCCGAGGTCACTGACGGGCTCAAACTCACCGGCAATCGTATGCGCGAGGGGCTTGCCCTGAAACGTTCCGCTGACCGACCAGTTGCCGTCGTCGCTGCGGCCGAGTTCAAGGTTCGTGACTAGTTCACCGTTCTCTACCATGACCGTATATTCATTGATCAGACGACCGTCAGGTGTCGAATAGCTGAGTGTCGAAGAATCCGTAAAACTAATGGTCGAGTTATCGACGGGAATCAGCGCGGAGTCCATGGTGCGAACCTCGGTATCGCCGTCAACATCGAGCGTATAGGTCATCCAGGCGACGCCGACCGGTTGGTTGCCGAGATTCTGCTGCAGCACTTCCACGTAGTATGGTTCGGCTGAACTCTGCGTGTGCCTGGCCGAGCGAACGAATTGCTCGAAAGCGCGTGCAAATGTCTCCCGATAACCCAGGGAATTATGTGAGCAGGCCTGCGGCAGGCCATTGTTTATCGCGGCTCGGACTTTGGTGAAGCCGATCAGCGCATTGGGTGCTTCGCCGACCGTATAAATCCATTCGAGCGCGATAAACGGCACGCCGTCAATAGCGCCGGCGTCAAGAAAGTAGATGCTCTTGTTGTCCACCGGCCCGTTGGCACTCGATGTTGCATCGATATTCAGGTTGGCGAGGGTGACGACCAGCGTTGCGAGGTCCATATCGTCATTGAACACATAACATTCGAGCGGCGATTCCGCCTTGATATCCGATGCCAGGTACCAGCCGCCATCTATCGCTTCGGGTTTCTCGGGCTTGCCCGCGAGTTTGAACTTGTAGCGGCCGTCGGCGACGTCAACCGATCGGGTTCGTATTCGCAGGGATTCCTCGGCCATCGCCTGTTGCAGCCATGCGGGCCATCCGGCGGTGCCTTCAGCCGTCTGCGCTAATGAGGGGATCGTGCCTAACAGCAACACCGCCACGAGGCATGTGGCGCTGTGTGAGATAGCGTATCGAATTGACTGCGGCATGGGACTCTCCTGGCGCTTGTTGCAAATACCGGTGCTTCGATCTGGTAAACGGTACAGCGTTTTGGCGCACCGCACTGTTGCCCAGTTCGCAGTTTCGGTGGCACCGTGTCGCACAAAGAAGGGCTTGCACTAAAGAAAGCACTGTATATAATCACAGATACTGTGAATGCATACAGGACTGCTGAAATGCGCCCATTGACCCCAAGGCAAACGCAAATCCTTAAAATGATTCAGGATTTCATCAAAGAGACAGGCATGCCGCCGACGCGTGCCGAGATTTCCCGCGAGCTCGGTTTCAAGTCTGCCAATGCGGCCGAGGAGCATTTGCGTGCATTGCAGCGCAAGGGCGTGCTCGCATTGCTGCCGGGCGCCTCGCGTGGCATTCAGCTCAAGGATTCCTTGCGTGAACAGATGGGGCTGCCACTCGTGGGTCGGGTCGCGGCTGGCAGTCCCATCCTTGCACAGGAGCATATCGAGACACATTACAAACTCGACCCCGCGCTGTTTAATCCGAAGCCGCATTACCTGCTGCGCGTGCATGGCATGAGCATGAAAAATGCCGGCATTCTCGACGGTGATCTTGTCGCCGTACACCGCACGCCCGAAGTTCGCAGCCGGCAGATCATCGTTGCCCGGCTCGACGATGAGGTGACTGTGAAGCGTTATCGTCAGGACGGTAAGCTGGTTTGGCTGTTACCTGAAAACGAGGAGTTCGAGCCAATACAGGTCGATCTTTCCAAACAGGAGCTTGTCATCGAGGGTGTTGTGGTTGGCGTCATTCGTGACGGCATGTCGCTGCATTGATCGTCTCCGGAGAGACGCATGCAGCCCGATTCGCCATCCCTGGACAAGTTGCTTGAGGAGAACCCGCGTGTCTGGCGCGGCCGCAATGGCGATCGCAACCAGGCACGCATGCCGATCGGGTTATCCAGCGGTTATGAAAAGCTCGATCGCCATCTGCCCGGGGGCGGTTGGCCGCAACAGGCCCTGACCGAAATTCTGAGCGAACAACATGGCATCGGCGAGCTGCAGTTGCTGATGCCTGCCCTGGCGAGCTTGAGCATCGAAGACCCCGGCCCCGATCATGCCAAGCCCGGCTGGATCGCCTGGGTGGCGCCGCCGTTTCAGCCGTATCCCCCGGCATTGCAGAAGTGGGGCGTCAATCTTTCTCGCATGTTGATTGTGCGCCCGAAAAACGACAGCGAGATACTCTGGTCTGCCGAACAGGCCTTGTCATCAGGTACGTGCGCCGCTGTATTGTTGTGGCCGGAGACGCTGGATGATAAGGCCAGCCGGCGCCTGCAGCTGGCTGCGGAAAAAGGCAATAGCTGGGCGATCGCGTTTCGTCCCCTCACTGCCGGTTCCGAGCCGTCGGCGGCGGCATTGCGCATCGAACTCCGTGCTGACAGGGAAAGCACACGCCTGACGATCCTGAAGAGCCGTGGTGGCAGTCCTGCAGTGCTCCATAATGTCGTTTAGGGCATGGCTGCAACAGGAAAATTGCCCGTCACGACACGGGACGCCGCCCCGACTCCTGCAGACAAACCGCGAGTAAACCACCCCCAGTACGCTTTAGCGCTGACGGAACCGACGTTCGCGCAAGAACTGTTGCTTGCAACGCCTGTTCGACGGCTCTGGTTTTGTATTTATCTGCCGAATCTGCCGCTTGAAGCAAATGGGCCAGGCGATGGTGTTCGGGCCGTTGTCGAGGAACAGCAGGGTATTCACCGTGTGTTGCTTGCGGATGCCGATGCCCGTGCGGCCGGCGTCATGCCCGGGCAGTCGGGCAATGCCGCGCTTGCGCTCCTGCCGACGCTTAAGCTTGATGAACGTAACCTGCTACGCGAACAGCAGGTACTCGAATCGCTGGCCACCTGGCTCGAGCAGTTCACCTCATTCGTTTCCATCGCAAGTCACAACGTACTGCTACTCGAAATAGCCGGTAGTTTGCGCTTGTTCGGTGGTTTGCAACGCCTGCGGCAACAGGTTGCCACAGAGCTCCGGCAACAGGGCTTCGATGCGGCGCTGGCGATTGCGCCGACCCCGCTGGGCGCGACCTGGTTGGCGAGAGGAGGGCGCCGGGCCTGCATTCGCGAGCCGGCGAACCTGGCAACAGCAATCCGCAGCTTGCCACTCAACAGTCTTGATTGGCCGCGCACGCTCTGCGAGGCGCTGACCGGTATGGGTATCACGAGTATCGGCGATTGCCTGCGCTTGCCGAGAGAAGGGTTTGCACGGCGCTTCGGCGCAGGGCGTCTCATTGAACTCGATCGTGCATTGGGACGTTTACCGGATCCACGGATTTCCTGGCGTTCTCCCAAGCGGTTTTGTGCTGATTACGAGATGATCGAGGAACAAAGCGACCGCGAGCGGTTACTCGCAATCTGCCGTGAATTGCTGCTGTCACACGAACGATTCCTGCTTGCACGCCAACTGGGCACCCAGCGTGTGTTGTTGAGCTTTTTTCATCTCAAGGCCCGTGCGACGCAATTGTCGCTGGGCTGTGCGGAAGCTGATCGTTCGGCCGATCGCTGGTTTGATTTGCTGTGTATTCGTTTCGAGCAACTGAGCTTGCCGGAGCCCGTGATTGCGATTCGGCTGCACGGCGGAAGTACACAGGCAGTGCAGGCCGAGACGGCGCGCCTGACAGACAGAACATGCCCTGAACGGCGTTATTCCATGACACAGCTTGCCGAACGAATTGCGGCCCGTATCGGCGATCAGTCTGTACACGGCATCGAGATGGTCGCCGATCACCGGCCACAGTTCGCATGGTGTGCAAGAAACCTGTTTGCCGCGAAGGTGGCCGATGTATTGTCCGCAGTCAGGTGTGGCCTGCGGCGGCCCTTGTGGATGCTTCCTGAACCGGCGTTATTGCCTGTCAAGCAGGGGTATCCGCTGCATCAGGGTCGTTTGACGCTGATCGAGGGGCCGGAGCGACTTGAGACCGGCTGGTGGGACGAAAACGGCATTGCGCGTGATTACTACACGGCAGTCAACCCACGCGGTATGCACTTGTGGATTTTCCGTAACCGTAAGGCAAGCTGGTATCTGCACGGCATTTTCGGATGACGTGGCCGTAAATGATCGGAAAAACATCCTCGATGTCCCACTCGTCTCGCGACGATTCCCCAACCCCGACATGCCGCTACGCAGAACTGCATGCACTCAGTAATTTCACATTTCTGCGAGGTGCATCTCACCCCGAAGAGCTTGTAGAGACCGCTGCGGTACTTGGCTATGAAGCACTCGCTATCACTGACGAGTGTTCAATGTCGGGCGTCGTGAGGGCGCATATGGCGGCGAAGGCCTGTGGTCTCAAGAAACTCGTCATCGGATCTGAACTGCGTTTGAGAAGCGGCCGCAAGTTGATCGTTCTGGTGCGAAGTCGAAGCGGTTACGCGGCGCTTTGCCGGCTTATTACCCTGGCTCGGCGTGCCGCGGAGAAGGGCCGATACGCACTGACGCGCCAGGTATTCGAGGGCGGCCTGCCGGATTGTGCCGTGATCTGGGTGCCGGATGAGCAGCTTGTGCTCGACGCTGAGGATCACTGGATACGCGAGACGTTTCGAGATCGATTATGGATTGCCGTCGAATTGCTGGCCGATGGCCGGCAACGGGAGCAACTTGAACGTCTGCGTACAATCGGCCGCCGCCTCAGGCTGCCGCTGGTCGCTTGCGGCGACGTGCATATGCATCGGCGTTCGCGCCGGATCCTGCAGGACACGGTGACGGCAATACGCGAGCGTGTCACGGTCGATAAGGCGGGTTTCATGCTGTATGCGAATGGCGAACGCCACCTTCGTTCCCGAGAAGTGCTGCAGCACGTTTATCCTGCGGATCTGCTTGCCGAGTCCATACACATTACCGAGTCGATTGACTTTTCACTGGATGAGCTGCGCTACGAATATCCGGACGAGATCGTTCCCGAAGGTGAGACGCCGGCGAGTTATCTGCGCAATCTGACTGAGCGGGGTATGCGCGAGCGCTGGCCCGAGGGGACACCACGGAAAGTCATCTTT
>Ga0255058_10001526_pt1 | contig 13014 bp, 9 predicted proteins | sample Cases_109_9_MG_FD_188637 | JGI IMG/M metagenome (GOLD analysis project Ga0255058, IMG submission 188637) | Seawater microbial communities from Amundsen Gulf, Northwest Territories, Canada - Cases_109_9 | ecosystem: Environmental > Aquatic > Marine > Gulf | place: Canada: Northwest Territories... | reverse complement strand
ATCATCGGCTCTGGCATCGCCGGCCTCTACGCCGCCATCCTCGCGCGTGAGCACGGCTCGGTGCTCGTCCTGACGAAGGGCAGCATCGACGACTGCAACACGCGCTGGGCGCAGGGCGGTATCGCCGCGTCGATCGGCCCCGGAGACTCGCCCGAGAAGCACCTGCGCGACACGATCGAGGCCGGCGCCGGCCTCGTCGACGAGGAAGCCGCGCGCGTCCTCACAAGCGAGGCGTCAGACCGCATCGCCGACCTCGTCTCCCTCGGCGTGCCGTTCGACACCGTGCACGGCGAGGTCGCGCTCGCTACCGAGGGCGCGCACTCGACCCCGCGCATCCTCCACGCCGGCGGCGATTCCACCGGCGCCCATATCGAACTCACGCTCGCCTCCGTCGCCCGCCTCGAAAGCATCACCGTCCTCGAATACACGATCGCAACGGAGATCGTGATCGATGGCGGGCGCGCAACCGGCATCCGCGCGCTCAACACCGCTTCCGGCGAACGCACCACCTATGACTGCCGGGCGCTGATCCTCGCGACGGGAGGCGCCGGCCAGATGTACCAGACGACCACAAACGCGGAAGTCGCAACCGGCGACGGCATCGCGATCGCCTACCGCGCCGGCGCGGAGATCATGGACATGGAGTTCGTGCAGTTCCACCCGACGGCGCTCCACCTGCCCGGCGTCCAGGCGTTCCTCATCTCCGAGGCGGTGCGCGGCGAGGGTGGCCTGCTCCGCGACGCGAACGGCGAGCGCTTCATGGCCGCCTACGACGAACGCGCCGAGCTGGCCCCACGCGACATCGTCGCCCGCGCCATCCGTGACCGAATGCTGGCGACGGACTCCGACCACGTCCTGCTCGACGTCACGCACCTCGACCCCGCGCTCGTCACTGCCCGCTTCCCGCAGATCTACCGCTTCTGCGCCGACAACGGCCTCGACATCACGCGCCAGCCGATCCCGATCGCCCCGGCCGCGCACTACACGATGGGCGGTGTGCGGACGAACACCTGGGGTGAGACGAACGTCGCGGGCCTCTACGCCGCCGGCGAGTGCGCCTGCACCGGCGTCCACGGTGCCAACCGCCTCGCCTCCAATTCACTGCTCGAGACCGTCGTCTTCGCCTGCCGCGTCATCCAACGCACGATCGACGCCCCGAACGGTCGCGCCGAGCCAGCACCGGACGCGGGGAGCCTCCACCCGGTGCCGAGCGACGCCCCGGGCGCTGGCGACGTTCCACCGCTCACGCGCGGGGCGCTACAGTCGCTGATGTGGCGCGACGTCGGCATCGTCCGCGACCGCGACTCGCTGGCCCGCAGCGCGTCCGTCCTGGTGGCCTGGCAATCGGCGCTGACCGCTCCCACGGACAGGCCGTCGCAGGAGCTGGCCGACCTCTTGACCTGCTGCCGCCTCGTGACCGAGGCCGCGCTCGTGCGCGAGGAATCTCGCGGCGCACACTACCGCAGCGACTTCCCGGAACCCAGCGAAGACTGGCGCCGCCACCTCGTCTTCCGCCGCGGGGAGGCGGCGTAGGGCGCCTCGCGCAACCAGGGCGTGTCTGCTAATGGCGAACGATCCCTTGTTCCTCGATCCCCGTCTCGCCGAGTTGCATGACTTATACGATCCGTGGGAGCAAAGAGCCGAACTCAACTTCTACCTGCCGCTCGTGATGTCAGCCGAGAGCGTGCTCGATGTCGGCTGCGGAGCGGGTGGGCTGCTGCGCCTGGCCCGGCAGGCCGGGCACACCGGCCGGCTGTGCGGGATCGACCCCGCCGAGGCGATGCTACAGCAGGCACGTATACGGCAGGACATCGAGTGGGTCCTCGGCGAGGCTGCCTCGGGCGCCTGGGATCAGGAGTTCGACCTCGTCGTCATGACCGGCCACGCCATCCAGGTGATCATGGAGGACGACGAGGTACGGGCGTCGCTGGCCGCGATCCGGTCCGCTCTCACCGAGCACGGCCGCTTCGTCTTCGAAACTCGCAACCCGCTGGTCCGAGCATGGGAAAGCTGGATGCCAGACGATGTGGTCGAGGCTGTAGACGACGCGGGCGCCGTGGTCCGCAAGTGGCACGAGATTGAGACCGTGGACGGCGACGTCGTTTCCTACACGAACACGTTCACCAGCCCCGCCTGGGACCGTCCGCTCATCCTCCAGGGCAGGCAGAGGTTCCTCGATGTGGACTCGCTGTCCTCGTTCCTGTCCGGTGCTGGCCTGGCGATCGAGGAGCAGTTCGGGGACTGGGACCGGAAGCCGCTGACCGATTCCAGCCCAGAGATCATCACCATCGCACGGTGGGGTTAACCACGATGCGGCGCAGGGCGCTTTACGGGATTATTCACCCTATCATTTCGCAAGCGTGGGCAGACGCCGGATCCCCGACTTCATGGCCCGGTCTTGTTTATTTGTGGACGGTGTGGACAAAGGGATTGTCGCCTTCAGGCGGGCGGGCAATAATGCCATCAGCTTCTCGAAACGAGTCGCAGCGCTCCGGGGAAGCGACCCAGGGTGGAAGGGAAACCGGAAGCTCAGGGGACCGGACCCGGCAGCGTGCAGGACCAGCGAGAAGGGACTCGGCTGGACGGCTGATGGGCAACCAGAGGCCCGCCCGACCTGAGACCTGGATCAAGGCTCTCGCGCGGCCCCTCTTCCGGGAAGCTTTTCTTTTGCCCTCCGAAGCGAGTTCCTCACCGCCGCTGTCTTCCGGCTCCACCGAATGTTCATTTGTTGACCGTGTGGAAAAACGTCTTGTCGCCTTCTCCCGGCTGCGACATACTCGCGCCAGCTTCTCGATTCGAGTCGTAGCGACTCAGGAGCAAGGGACTCGCCGGAGTCACGGGGCAACTCGCGGTTTCGGGCCGCAGACCTGGAGGCCTGAAGAGTGCGGTTCCGGATCGGGAAGCTACTCTTTTGCTCCCGCGCACCCTCCCCGCGTAGGAGCCCTCGCGACCGGGGACAGGGCGGCGACCCGCCTCTGTCCCCATTCTCTTCGCCGCAACCGCCCCCCACCTGCCAACATCCACTCCCGTACAATGCCCGTATGCGAACCGCAGACGTCGCCGCCCACCTCGACGACCTCTTCCACATCGACGACTACCCGCCCGAGGACTTCGCCGAAATCGTAGACTTCTGCGATGACGCGGGCATCTCCCTGGCCGAATACGCGACGCCAGGGTTCATGCGCCGCCACAACGGCCTCATGCTCGCCAACGCCTACGAGGTCCAGCCCGTCTACACCCTCGTCTTCCCGTCCGACGACGTTATCGCGGAGGTCGAGCGGCGCGCCTACGGACGCCCCGCGCTCATCTTCACTCACCACCCGATGGACTTCGAAACGTCAGGTCGCGGCCTCATTCCGATCTCAACGGCCACGCTGGAGCGAATGCGCGCAGGCGGCATCTCGCTCTACTCCGCCCACGCGCCACTCGACTGCCACGATGCCGTCTCCACCTCACGCGCCCTCGCCCGTGCGATCGGCGTCCCCGCTGCAGAGGAGTTCGCCGGCTTCCTGGGCGGCCACGCCGGCGTGATCGGCGAGATCGATCCGGTCGCGCTCGACGAGTTCCTTGGCTGCGTACGGCGAGGCTGCGAGATCGAGCGCCTGGACACGAAACCGGAGCACGCGAACGTGCGCCGCGTCGCCGTCGTGGCCGGTGGCGCCGCCTTCCCACCGCTCATGCAAGAGGCCGTGGACGCCGGCTGCGACACCTACGTCACGGGAGACTTTCGCGTCCGCCATGGCGGGCCCTGGGCGGAGGAACATCGGCCCGAGTTCGACGCGTTCGTGGCCGATGTGCCGCTCACCCTCATCGGCGCGTCACACTTCGGGACGGAAGCGCTCGTCCTCCGCCACGACGTCATCCAGATCTTCGCCGGACTCGGCCTCGAAGCCGAGTTCGTGCCCCAGGACGACCCGTGGCGATAACGCTCGGTCCCGAACTGGTCACCCGGCTCGTCGGCGAAGCGCTCGCCGAGGACCGCGCCGACGACGACGCCACAACCTCTGCGCTCGTCACGCGCGGCCAGCGCGGCCGTGGCACCATCGTCGCCAAAGCGCCCGGCGTCGTCGCCGGTCTCGCCTTCGCCCATCGTGCCTTCCGCCAGATGGATGCCGACGTCGCCTGGCAGCCGTCCACAGCAGACGGAGAGTCCGTCTCGGCCGGCACTACCGTCGCCACCGTCGAGGGCTCGCTCGGCGCGCTGCTGCGGGCCGAACGAACTGCCCTCAACTTCCTGACTCACCTCTCCGGCGTCGCCACAGCCGCGGCGGCCGTTGTCGGGCTCCTGGAGGGCACCGGCTGCCGCCTCCGCGACACGCGCAAGACGATACCGGGCCTGCGCCTCGCCGAGAAGTACGCCGCCCAGGCCGGCGGCGCCGAGACGTTCCGCACGGACCTCGCCGACGCCGTAATGATCAAGGACAACCATCTCGCCGTCGTCCGCGCCAGAGAACTCCGCATCGCCGACGCCATCCGTATGGCCCGGGAGGCCAACGCCGATCTGCGCATCGAAGTCGAAGTCACTTCGATCGACGAGGCGCGCGAGGCGATCGAGGCCGGCGCTGGTGAACTGCTGCTCGATAACATGGCGCCCGCGGAAATCCGGCCGATAGTCGAACTCGCCGCCAACCACGATCCGCGCCCTCTCCTCGAGGCTTCCGGTGGCATCACCGCCGAAAACGCACGAGAGTACGCGGAGGCTGGCGTCGACTTCATCTCGATCGGCGCCATCACGCACTCCGCCACGGCCCTCGACCTGAGCCTCGACGTCAAGACCGCCTAGACAGCGATAAGCGCACCAATATCGGGTAATAGGCACCGGAATGTCCCGGTATGTGACAAGATACTCTTGGCAGCACCGTTTTTCACATCTGTAATGCGGCCAAAAGCGCGGAGTTAACCCCTCTGGGCGCATTATGTCCATTAGCGCTTCACCGAATCTTTACTTTGGGGGGGAAATGAGCCTGCGAAGACGAGGCCCAAACGAAGACTGGGAAGGCCCGCGGTTGGCGGGCCGGGTTCGTGTACTTGCCTGGGAGCCTCTCCCGCTCGGCCGCCGCGCCCTCCTGGCCGCCGCGCTCGTCATCGCTTATCTCGTCCTAGCCAGCGCATTCTTATCCGGCGACGTCAGCCTGGCCACGGCACAGGCTCAGCATGCCGATGCCTTTACAGGCGCAGGAGTCAGCTCGGTCAATGTGGCGGCGGCGTGCAACAATCCAGGCTACGACGCCACCCTCCTCAGCCCGTCCGTACCAAACTCTAGCGACACCTATACCTACGTCATCGACGGCTGCCAGCCTGACCACGACGTGGGTGCCGCCGAAGTCGGCATCCAGTGGGAGGACATCGACTACGTGAAGTTGAGCGGTTGCTGGCAGACCGACCACATCAAGGACGTGCGCACCAGTGCAGGCTTCGTCGAGATGATCGCCCCGGACTACATCTTCGTCGGCGGCATCAGCGATGATGACATGCCGCTCACTATCGAGGTCATCCTCCCTCTCTCACAAAAGAGTGGCGAACAACGCACCTGGATCTGGGTGCATACCGGCCCCGACGACAGCGATGGCTGGACCTACAGGGTCGGCGGCCCGTTCTGCGAAAAGGCGTCGCCAACACCAAGCCCGACGCCGACGCCGTCTCCAACACCAATCCCGACGCCGTCTCCAACACCAACCCCGACGCCGTCTCCAACACCAACCCCGACGCCGCCGCCAACGCCGAGTCCGACACCGCCGCCAACGCCGAGCCAGACGCCGTCGCCAACACCAACCCCGACGCCACCGCAAACGCCGAGCCCGACACCACCGCCCAGCACCGATCTGACGATCGTCAAGACCGACTCGCCAGACCCGGTGACGATTGGCGGTGTCCTCGCTTACACCGTAACCGTCAACAACATCAGCGCCATCGCCGCCGAGGATGTCTTCGTCACCGACACACTGCCCGCCCACGTCTCGCTGATCTCGTCCACCCCGAGCCAGGGCTCCTGCGACGGCACCATGTGCGCCCTTGGCACCATCGCCCCGGGCAACTCCGCTGTCATCTCCTACATCGCTCTCGTCAGTGAGGGCGCCGAGAACCCGATCGTGAACGTCGTCTGCGCCATGACCCGCACCATGGAGACCGCTAAGACGAACAACTGCGATGAGGAAGAGACAGAGCTAGAGACGCCGCTCGCCGCAACCAGCACGCCGAACGGCATCCCACCGATGGGCGGTAGCCCGCTCGGCGGAAGCGGATCGGCCGGGCTTTCGCTCATTCTCGTGCTCGGCATCGGGCTTGTCGTCATCGGCGCCAGCGCCGGCCTCGCCGCCAGGCGGCGCGTCACGAACAGCCCGTAGAAGTCAGTCTTCGAAGTCGGCTGCGGGGCAGTCGGGCCCCTCTTGCTAGCCGGCCGCGCGCTCGGTCAGCAGCTCGTCAACGTAGCGGGCGATGATGTCGCTCTCCAGGTTCACGCTGTCGCCCGGCTCGCGCCGCACCAGGTTCGTATGCTCCTGCGTGTACTGCACCAGCGACACTGAGAACGACTCAGCGTCCTTGGCGACGACCGTGAGCGATGCTCCGTCTACGGTAATCGGCCCCTTTACAACGCAGTGGCGCAGGATCTCCGGCGGCGCCTCGTAACGAGCGATCAGTGCGTCGTCCTCCGGGGTCAGCGACACCAGCGTCCCCGTCGCCTCGACGACGCCACGCACAAGGTGCCCGGAGAGACGCGTCGCCAGAGTCAGCGAGCGCTCCAGGTTGACCGCAGCGCCGTCCGCTAGCTCACCCAGGTTGGAGCGCCGGTAGGTCTCCGGCATGCAGTTGAACGTCAGCAGCGCGCCGTCGATCGCCGCGACGGTCAGGTCGACACCGTTGATCGCAATCGAATCACCGAGCGCCGTCCCCTCGAGGATCGTCCCGCACTCGATCACCAGCGTTCCCTGGTCCGCACGGCGCACCGTCCCGACCTCCTCAATGATCCCCGTGAACATGGCGCCTTGAAGTTACCACAAGCGTGCGCTCCCACTCATGCTCAGGCTCTCGAAGCACGCGCCTAGACGGGCAGATGCGCGCGCACCAGGTTCAGCGCCGCGCCCGGACGCCGCACCGTCACCGCGCCCAGCGTCGCCAGCGCCGGCAGCGACCGCGCGAGCCGCAGCAGCACCTTCGACGGGTAGTCGATGTCGGCGTGCCGGTCCGTCAACGCCTGTAGCCCCGGCGACCGCAGCGCTCGTACCAGGCGTTCGATCTGTGCACTGCTCATCGCCAGGCCGAAGTGCCTCAGGTGCCGCGACTTGCGTAGCTCGCGGCCGATCTCGCGCTTCCAGCGCCGTTCATACGCCACCAGAGACTTCGCGCCAAAGGCGTCCCGCTCGAACGCCTCGCGAACGCTGATCGCCGCGTGCCGCGCCGCCACGAGGCTCGTGTAGATACCGCCGCCAGAGAACGGCTTCACCTGCCCGGCCGCATCGCCTACCAGTAGCGCGTGGTCTCCGTACGATCGTGGAGCGAAGGCCAGCGGGATCGTCCCCCCGTACATGCGAACGGGCTCCAGGTTCGAGAAGAGATCCGGAAAAGCCTCAGCCATGCGCCGGTAGACGACGATCGGCTTCACAGCGCCGGTCGTACCGATGCCGACACGCACGATTCCTCGCCCGTCAGGACCTTCGCCGGTCGGAATGATCCAGCCGAACCAGCCGGGCGCCAGGTCGTGCCCGACAAACACGTGCACGTAATCGTCACGCCACCTCGCGCGCGCATCGGGCGAGATGCGGCCCTCGATCCCGAGGTTGTACGCGTACTCCGTCGGTCGCGGCATGCCCAGCGTGCGCGCCACCCGCGAGTGCGTACCGTCGGCGCCGACCACCATGCGCGCGGTCAGCGTCCAGTCTCGGCCGTCCGTCTGCGCCGTCAGCCGCACGTGACGGTTCTCGCGTTCGACGCGCGTCATCCGCGCCCGGACGAGGTCGGCTCCAGCCGCCTGCGCCTGTCCGCACAGCGTCTCGTCCCAGGCGACGCGGTCGATGGCGACCGCCTGCGTCGCGGAGCCACCCAGCGCCACCTCGCCTCCGTCCTGCGTGTGCACGAAAGCGCCGGTGAGACGGTGGAGCACTGCCTCGTCGCCGATCTCAGCCTCACGCAGCGTCCGCAGCGAGATCAGCCCGGAGCAGTGCGAAGGCACGCCGATCGCGCGGTGCTCTTCCAGCAGCCGCACCCGCAGACCAGACCTCGCCAAGTCCCGCGCCGTCCGCGACCCAGCTGGCCCAGCGCCAACTACCGCAACGTCACAATCGAGCTGCATACGAGGCGATTATAGGTGGGGTGAGCGCTATGAGCTTGTCGGAGGCGCTGGCGCGGCAAATTGAGTCATGACGTCAAGGTTCGCGCGGATCTCTCTGTTCTCGATTACTATCAGGCCCTCGGCTGAAAGAAGGTCGAGGTCGCGGCGAAGAGTCCGAGACGAGTAACTCCTATACAGTCCATAGAGTGGATGCCCACCTCGCCGGAGCACCGCCACCGGCACTGTCTCACGGCCCAGACCCAGAACTAGGCTATACATGCGGGCGGCCTGATCGGCCGAGGCCGCACTAAATATGACCTCGCGAGAGTAGTCGCGAAACGCCATGAGTCTGACCTCGTGAAGGACCTCAGCGTGCACCTCCTCCAATTCCTCCACAAGCCCGTTGAGAGCGAATCTCAGGAACGGGGTCAGGTCGCCATTCGTCTCAAAACGAACGTAATCAAGCATGTCTTCGTACTCTTGCCGTCGTCTGTAGTAGAAGTTGGCGAGCGAATAGAACCCTCTGGCGTTTATCCCGCCCCTGAACAACAGGAAGCTCTCAACCGCCCGGCTCGTTCGACCGTTGCCGTCCTGAAAGGGGTGAATACTGATCACGTAGAAGTGAGCGACGATCGCCTGTATGGCGGGTGGCCATCCCCGCGGCGGTCCCTCATGGAACCACTCGATGAACTCTTGCATCAGCCGCGGTACGGCATCAGCGTCTGGCGCTAGGTAGGTGCCTGCGCGCACCGGTCCCGCCCTGTAGTGTCCTGGCCGATTACCGGGATAATCGATGCCGCGTGTCGTGAGATTATGGATATCCTTAATCAACTGCTCAGAGAGCGGTCTGTCAGGCTCGATCTCCTCGGCCACGAAACTCATGACTTCCTCCGCGTTACGGGCCTCCTTTTCCTCTCGCTCTCTGCTGGCTGGCAATACCCGTTCCCCGGGCGGCGTCGACATGATGAGATCAACTTCATCCTCTGTTAGCTCCGCGCCCTCTATCCCGGTCGTACCTCTGACGGCTCGAAGGATATTCAATCGGTCGAGCTTTCGCTGTACATCAGGAGTAATCGGCACGTCCCGGATGACACGTGCGAGAGCCTCCGCCCGAGCGACCGCCGTAACGACGTCCGGAGAGGCGACATCGAGTCTCACGTCAAACGTTACATCCCAGCGAGGCAATGCAGTGTCCCTCCTCGTGTCATGGACAATGTCCACTTTTACGTCCAGCCCTAGCCGCTCGTTCTCTATATGATATTACGCCATTCGGCAAGCCTGTTGTCCAATATGATGTCCACATCCATGTCCACCCGCACGCCGACTACGGCACCACCAGCACCTGGCCCGGCTTGATCGCGTTCGGGTTGCCACCGATCGTGGCGCGGTTGGCATCGTAGAGCGCCTGCCAGCCGCCGAGGCCCAGCTTCTGCGCAATGCCGCTCAGCGTGTCGCCGGCCTGCACCGTGTACGTCGCCGGGCCGGACGGTGGCGCAGGGGCGTCCCCGCGCAACGCCCGCACATCCGTCTCCAGCCGGTCCAGCCGCGTGCCGACGGCCGCCATCTCTCGCGTTAGCTCCTCGTACTCCGCGCTCGACATCTCTTCCTCCTCCGCTTCGTCTGCGTTCATCCCGGCGGACGCGACCGCATCCCACATCCCCTCCGACATATGCTCGTAGCTCCAGAAGCTCACCCCACGTGAGCCCGCCTCAGCGGCGCGGCGGACGAAACCTCGCACCTCGTGCGGCGCAGGGAACGGCGTCAGCCCCTCGCGGTACAGCCCGGCTACCGGGAACACCCGCTCCGGTGGCACGCCCAGCGCCGCGTAGTCTTCGTACGTCCAGGTCAACGCCCGCTCGTGGGGCCAGCGGAAGGCGTTCCAGTACACCTGCGGCGCTGTCCCGGTGCAATGGCGCTCGAACGCCTCGTACGGAAAGGAGCGGTGGTAGCGGGCGATGGCGAACGTACTGTAGTACAGCGGATACGACGGCCCCAGCACCTCCCGCACGCGCTGACAGATCTCTCCGGCAGCCTCCGGATGGCCCTTGAACTCGCTCTCGACGTCCAGCACCAGCAGGTCGGCCTCACCGTATTGCGCCGTCTCGATCGCCCGTTTCGCTTCCCCGGCCGGGTCGCGCCCGTAGAGATAGCCCCAACCACCGACGGCCAGCCCGCGCGTCTTGAGCGCCCGGCTGATGTCGCGAAAAGACGGCCCCTGCGCGAACCAGCGGCCGCCGTCGAACGCCTTGACGAGCGCGCCGCGGCAGCCCGCGGACCGCAGCCGTTCGGCCACCCGTCCCACGTCACCGCCGTCACAGCGGCGCCAGTTCCAGATCCAGACCCACTTGCCGGCTAGCGATTCCACCTCCGCCACCTCCTCCCCGTGAAGCGCAGGATCGCAGCCGAGGGCTGCAAATCCAAGGGGCAACCGGCGGCGCGGCGCTTGACGGCGCCCCCCTTCCTGCGATACTAAGTGCCTGCTCAGATAAAAAGGAGGCGCCCCATGGCCGAGACCGGCAAAGCAGCAATCTACACCGACGTCGGTAACCCGTTCGAGATCCGCGAATACCCCGTGCCCGACCCGGCGCCGGACGGCCTCGTCGTGCGCATCACGTCCGCGGGCATCTGCGGCTCCGACCTGCACGTCTGGCGCGGTGACATCCGCATCACGATGATGGGCCCCGGCCCGCGCATCCTCGGACACGAGATGACCGGCAAGGTCGCGAAACTCGGCACCAACGTCAGCACGGACTCGCTCGGCCAGCCGCTCAAGGAAGGCGACCGCATCGTCTACCCCTACTTCACGCCCTGCCGCCGCTGCTACCAGTGCCTGCGCGGCGAGTTCGCGGCCTGTCCGCTCAAGTTGACGCCGATCCCCGTATCCGACAACGCACCCCACTTCTTCGGCGCCTACGCCGAGTACTACTACCTGGGCGACGCCGCCTTCGTCTTCAAAGTCCCCGACGAGCTCAGCGACGAGATGGTGACGCCCGTGAACTGCGCGCTCTCCCAGGTGATCCACTCGCTCGGCAAGGCGGGTCTGCGCACAGGCGACTCCGTCGTCATCCAGGGCGCCGGCGGCCTCGGCGTCAACGCTACAGCCGTCGCCCGGGCGATGGGCGCCGGGACGATCGTCGTTATCGACGGCGTGCCGGAGCGCCTCAAGCTCGCCAAAGAGTGCGGCGCCGACGAGGTGATCGATATCAACGAGGCGACGGCGGCGCCCGACCGCATCTCGAAGGTGATGAGCCTCACGTCCGGTCGCGGCGCTGACATCGTCGCCGAGTTCGTGGGCGTGCCGGAGGCGATCCCGGAGGGGCTCAACATGGTGCGCGCCGGCGGAACGTATCTCGAAGTCGGCAACATCAGCCTGGGTAAGACCGTGGCGATCGACCCGTCGTCCCTCGTCTGGCAGAACAAGAAGATCGTCGCCACCGTCATGTACGACCCGGCGACGCTGTCTGTCGCTCTCGACTTCCTCATCCGCAACAAGGACCGCTTCCCGCTGGCCAACGTCGTCTCCGATACGTTCACGCTGGAGCAGGCCGACGAAGCGTTCCAGAAAGCGGAGTGGGAAGGCAAGCAGACGTCCTCTTCTCGCGTCGTCATCACCCCGTAACGGCTACAGCGACTTACTGAGGTCATTTAACGCTGCTGACAGGTCGCGGCGCTCTGCTCTGATTTGGTCGTGCTGGCGGAGCATCGCAGCCTCCTCGATGTGGCCCTTTCCCGCCCATTCGAGGACGCGGCATTCCTCTGATTCCAGCGCCGCGAGCCGAGCGCCGTAGTGTTCCGAGCCTGCGCATCCCTCTCCGCGCGCTTCTCCATCAAGCCCCCTTTCGGGACGCCCTTGACGACAGAACCAGCGAGCCCAGTAACTTGACATGTTATTTTGCCCGGCGTAGAGTCGAGGCCGCCAAAGCTTCTATCTTGAGAGGGGTGAAACTATAGTCTCATCAATGCGTTCACACGCCCCGCATGATCTACCACCGCATTTTGCCGGTGGTAGAAGAGCGAAGGGGAAATCCACAAGATTGATCGAAGGGGGATCGAAGAGATGAAGATTCGACACATTGCTCCGTTGGCGCTCATCGCCGTTATCGTCAGCGTCCTGTTCGCCTCTGGCGGATCGCAAACGTCCTTTGGCGGATCGCAGACGTCAAGCGCGCAAGAACTTGAAGAATTCCGTGGCAGGCTCACCACCTACTTTGCCGACCTGGAGGAGGCCTATCCGAACGTCGTCGCCGCAGGCGGGCCAAGCGAGCTTTTGGAGCAAGTCGCCGAGGCACGACAGCTGATACCGGGGCTCTCGGCAGAAGAGCTTTGGGTATTCCACGATGCCTTTTCCCAGTATCCCGCCTTGTGGGATATCCCAACCACGATTAGCCTTGCTTTCGAGCCGGCGGCTCAGGTCGCCTCGTCGCAGGGTAGTACGGGTAGCCTGATGAGCCACTCTTGCCCCGCTCCCGGTCCAGGGCTTGCATTCACCGGGCCGCAGAAGCACATCGAAAATTACTTCGCGTTAGAGGGCCTCGCGCTATTGGCCGACGCCGTCTTAGAGGCGCTCCCGCAGGATACCCTCGCTGCGATACCACGCGTAGCTGCCGCCGCTCTTTGGGCCCTCGCCCAAACACCCGCCTTAGTTCAATTAGGCCTGAACGAAGTTAACGACGTATGCGAGCAAGATAATCACCGGGCAATTCTGCACGACGTAGTCGGGCCCAGGGTTGACGTCGCAGTCTCCTCCC
>Ga0255058_10001525_pt1 | contig 13016 bp, 15 predicted proteins | sample Cases_109_9_MG_FD_188637 | JGI IMG/M metagenome (GOLD analysis project Ga0255058, IMG submission 188637) | Seawater microbial communities from Amundsen Gulf, Northwest Territories, Canada - Cases_109_9 | ecosystem: Environmental > Aquatic > Marine > Gulf | place: Canada: Northwest Territories... | reverse complement strand
CAGCGACTACTTTCGGGCTGAGACCGCCGAGACCGAAGAAGAGGCCGATCGCTGGTACGACGACAAGCTCAACAACCGCCGCACACCGGACCTGTTGCCGCGAGACGAGGTGGCGCGCGCGATCGTCGCGGAGGTGAAGGCTGGGCGCGGCAGCCCGCACGGCGGCGTCTTCCTCGACATCTCCTCACGACGGTCGGCGGACTACATCAAGCGCGCGCTGCCCAGCATGTACCATCAGTTCAAGCAACTCGCCGACGTCGACATAACGGCTGCGTCGATGGAAGTCGGCCCGACGATGCATTACACGATGGGCGGAGTCCGCGTCGAGCCCGACACCGGTGCAGCCACGTTGTCCGGCCTGTTCGCCGCCGGCGAATGCGCAGGCGGCATGCACGGCGCCAATCGCCTCGGTGGAAACTCGCTCTCAGACCTGCTCGTGTTCGGCCGGCGCGCCGGCATAGGTGCCGCTGAGTACGCGCTGGGCCTCAGCTCGCAACCGGCCATTGCCGATGCCGATATCGCTGCCGTCACCGATGAGATGGACGCGCACTTTGGCGGCGACGGCGCTGAGAGCCCGTACGCAATCCAGTCGGATCTGCAGGACGCGATGCACACGCTGGTCGGCATTATCCGCACCGGTTCTGAGATCGAGAAAGCGCTCGGCAAGATCGCTGAGCTAAAGGAGCGCGCCGCGAAGGTCAGCGTCACCGGGAGCAAGGCGTACAACCCGGGCTGGCACCTGGCGATGGACCTGCGCTCGCTCTTGACCGTTGCGGAGGCGATAGGCCGGTCCGCGGTGGAGCGGACGGAGAGCCGTGGCGGCCACACGCGCAACGACTACCCGGAGGCCGATCCCGAGTGGGGCAAATGGAACCTCTCGCTGAGCCAGAACGCGGACGGGTCGATGAAGCTGGAGAAGACACCACTGGCGGAGATGCCGACGGAGCTTGCGACGCTGTTCGAGGAGGCGAAGTAGATGGCCCAGGTAACGTTGCAGGTCTTCCGCGGCGACGCCAACGGTGGCGAGTTCGTCGACTACACCGTCGAAGTGGACGAGGGGCAGGTCGTTCTCGACGTCGTGCACACGGTGCAGGCGACGCAGGCTCCCGACCTGGCAGTGCGCTGGAACTGCAAGGCCGGCAAGTGCGGCTCCTGTAGCGCCGAAGTCAACGGCAAGCCGTCCCTGATGTGCATGACCCGCATGAACACGCTGGATGTGAGCCAGCCGATCAGCGTGGCGCCGCTCAAGACGTTCCCGCTGATCAGAGACCTGGTAACGGACGTCTCGTTCAACTACGAGGCGGCGAAGCAGATCCCGGGGTTCGCGCCGCGCGCGCCCGATGCCGACGACGGATCGTATCGCATGATGCAGCAGGACGTCGAGCGCGGACAGGAGTTCCGTAAGTGCATCGAATGCTTCCTCTGCCAGGACGTCTGTCACGTCATCCGAGATCACCCGGAGAACAAGCCAAGCTTCATGGGCCCGCGCCAGTTCGTGCGCCTGGCGGAGCTGGAAATGCACCCGCTGGACACGGTTGACCGGACTGAGTTCATTCGCAAGACTGCCGGCATCGCCTACTGCAACATCACAAAGTGCTGCACCGAGGTCTGCCCTGAGAGCATCCACATCACGGACAATGCGATCATCCCGCTCAAGGAGCGCGTGGTGGACAAGTACTACGATCCGTTCCGCTGGATCTTTGGCAAGCTGACCGGTCGCGAATAGCGCCCGATCGGTCCTGATCTCGGCGGACGTAGACGTCTAGCCCTAGTCGGACGGCGATGCTTCCGCGGAGGCTTCGGCCTCTGGCCTGGCGACCGGCGCCGTCTGCTCGGCGCGCTCTTCCGCGGCGAGCATGTCCTTGAGCGCGCGCAGCGCTACCTCCACCTGCTCGTCGTCCGGTGGCTTTGTCGTGATCGACTGAAGCGCCAGGTTCGGCCACATGAGGACCTTCGTGACCGGGTTCGAGGAAAACGCGCCGCCCAGGCGGATCACCTCATAGGCGATTGAGGCGATCGCCGGGATCAGCACGATGCGGGAGACGACGCGTAGCCAGAGGTCGGGATTGCCGACGGCGGCGAAGACGAAAACGCTGACTACGACGACTGTGAGCAAGAAGCTCGTTCCGCAGCGCACGTGCGCAGTCGGATGACGCTGTACGTGTTCGGGCTCCAGCGGGTCGCCGGCTTCGAGGGCGTGGATGCTCTTGTGCTCGGCTCCGTGGTACTGGTAGACGCGGCGTATGTCAGGCATGAAGCCGATCGCCGCCACGTAGCCGACGATGACGCCGAGCCGGATGAGCCCCTCGACGGCGACTACCGCAAGGTCGCTGCCGAGCAGGCCGTGCAGCAGGTCCGCGAGGAGGAGCGGTCCGGCGAAGAAGATGCCGCCGACGATGAGGAGCGAGATGACGACCATAACCCACATCGCGCCCGCGGGTTCTTCTTCCTCCTCGCCAAGCTGGACGCTGGACGACCACATCAGCGCGCGCATGCCCAACGCCAGCGTCTCCCAGAGCACGATGACGCCGCGTATCAAGGGGATGTGCCGCAGGACGCCCGAATAGAGGCTGCCGAGTGTCTCCTGGCGCGTGGCGATGCCGCCGTCGGGACGGCGACAGGCGATCGCCATCGTCTTCGGCCCGCGGATCATGACGCCTTCGATCACGGCCTGGCCACCGTAGTACACGCGCTTCCTCGGCATCGTCGTATTCAGGATAACCGCTGGCCGACGTAGCCGCAGAGCGGCAGCTTGGAAGGCCTGCGGTCACGGGAAATGAATGAGGCCCCGAGTCTCGGGGCCTCAGAGCATGTTCTGACGGGATGCCTACTTCATGCCGTAGCGGCGCCTGAACCGCTCGACGCGGCCGGCGGTGTCGACGATGCGGTGCTCACCGGTGAAGAACGGGTGGCACTTGCTGCACACCTCGACCTTGACTTCGGGCTTGGTGCCGCGGGTTTCCCACGTGGTGCCGCAGGCGCAGGAGAACACTGAGTCTACGTACTCGGGATGAATATCGGTCTTCATTTAGTACCTGGTTCCTTACTCCGCACCCTCGCTGACGAGGATGCTTACCTTCTTGCGTCCGCCCTTCTTGGCGTATGGCGAGAACTTCACGTGGCCGTCCTTGAGCGCGAAGAGCGTGTGGTCGCGTCCCATGCCGACGTTGATGCCGGGATGGATCCGCGTTCCGCGCTGACGAACGATTATCGTTCCGGGCCGGACGACCTCGCCGTCAAAGCGCTTCACGCCGAGCCGTCGACCCTTTGAGTCTCTGCCATTCTTGGCGCTTCCGCCGCTCTTTTTGTGTGCCATCTCTATTCAGCCTCCTCCGGCTGTTGCTTTTCTTCCGGCGCAGGCTGTGGTGCTTCCTCGGTCTTCGGCTCTTCAGCGTCTGGCGCAGGCTGCGCGGCTTCCTCCGCCTTCGGCTCATCAGCCTGCGGCTGTTCCTTTGCCTCCGGCGCCGGTTGCGGGGTTTCCTCGGCCTTCATCTCTTCGGCCTTCGGCTCTTCAGCTTCCGCCTTTGGCGCCGCCTTGCGCGGTCGCCGCGTCGTGGGCTTCTTCGCGGAGGGCTTTGCCGTGGTGGCCTTCTTCGCCGTCGTTCGGCGGGCGCGCTTTGGCTTCGCTGCCGTCTCGGCCGGTGCCTCAGCGGCGGGTGCCTCGGCTTCCGGCGTTGCGTCCTCGATCGCGGGCGTCTCCTCAGCGACGGGCTCAGCCTTCGGCTTGCGGCGGCGCTTGGGTGCCGCGCGCTTCGGCTTCACGGCGGCCGCCGTGAAGCTGCCTGCCTCGGTCACGATCTCCTTGATCTGGAGACGTGTGTAATCTTGTCGGTGGCCGTGGCGACGGCGGTATCGGGTCTTGTTCTTGTACTTGAAGACGAGGATCTTGCGGCCGCGGCCGTGCTCGATGATTTCGGCTACGACCTTGGCCTTGTCGACTTCAGGCGTGCCGATGCTGACGTCCCCGTTGCCGCCGACAAGCAGGACGCCAAGGTCGACGGTCGATCCGACGTCGGCCTTGATGCGGTCAACATCGAGCATCTGGTCGGGCTCGACGCGGTACTGCTTTCCGCCTGCGCGAACTATGGCGTAAATGGGAGTCCTCCACGTTCTGAGATGGCGCAGACACGCCGTCTCCTCGTCTGTTTTGAGATGTGCCCGGGCGCCCGACGGCCGCCAATAGGCTCACGAACTGGAATTGTATCGTCCGTACGTGCCGTATGTCTAGCTACGAGCGCTCAGGAGACGTCCGGGTCGATCCTCGCCGGGGATTCCCAGGCGAGGCCAGGCTTAGGCGGCGCGACCGGCTTCTCCGGCTCCGAGTCCTCTTCTTCGGTACCCCCGCCTGCCTTCTCGTCGTCGGACCGCGACTTGTCTTTGAGTTCGGTACCCTCTAGCACGCTCGTTAGATACTCGCCCTCGATCATCTCTTCCTTGAGCAGTACCTTAACGATCGCGTCGATCTTGTCGCGGTTCTCGTTCAGCAGTTTCTTGGCAGTGTCGTAAGCACGGTCGAGGATCTGGCGCACCTCTTCGTCGATCTCTTCGGCGACCTTCTCGCTGTAGTTCCGCTGCTCGGAAATCTCACGGCCCAGGAAGATCATCTCTTCCTTGCGGCCGAACGTGCGTGGGCCCATCCGCTCGCTCATGCCCCACTGGGTGACCATCTGGCGGGCGAGGCTAGTCGCGCGCTGCAGGTCGTCCGAAGGGCCGGTCGTCGACTCGCCGAAAACGATCTCCTCGGCGACGAGGCCGCCAAGGAAGGCGGCGAGCATGTCGTGGAACTGCGAGCGTGAGTACAGGTGGTGCTCTTCTTCCGGCAGGAAGCGGGTGAAGCCGCCGGCCTGGCCGCGGGAGATGATGCTGATCTTGTACGGCGGGTCCGCGTTCGGCAGCGCATAGCCGACGAAGGCGTGACCAGCCTCGTGGTAGGCGATGATTTTTCGGTCCTTCTTGCTGATGACCCGGCTGCGGCGCTCGGGGCCGGCGATAACGCGGTCGACGGCCTCGTCCAGCTCGGACATCGTGATCTTCTTTTTGCCCCGGCGGGCGGCGAGGATGGCGCCTTCGTTTATGAGGTTCGCCAGGTCGGCGCCTGAGAAGCCCGGCGTCTGTTTGGCGACCAGTTCGAGGTTGACGTCGCCGTCCAGCGGCTTGCCCTTGGAGTGGACGTTGAGGATCGCGTTGCGGCCCTTGACGTCTGGCTTGTCGAGTGTCACCTGGCGGTCGAAGCGACCGGGGCGCAGGAGCGCCGGATCCAGGATGTCCGGCCGGTTGGTGGCGGCGAGGACGATGACGTTGGTGTTGGTCTCGAAGCCGTCCATCTCGACGAGGATCTGGTTCAGCGTCTGCTCGCGCTCATCGTGGCTGCCGCCGAGGCCGGCGCCACGATGCCGGCCGACGGCGTCGATCTCGTCGACGAAGACGATGCATGGCGAGTTGCGCTTGGCCTGCTCGAAGAGGTCTCGTACACGCGACGCACCGACGCCGACGAACATTTCGACGAACTCAGAACCAGAGATCGAGAAGAAGGGCACGCCGGCCTCTCCGGCGACGGCCTTGGCGAGGAGCGTCTTGCCGGTGCCGGGCGGGCCGACCAGCAGTACGCCCTTGGGGATGCGCGCGCCAAGAGCCGCGAACTTCTCCGGGTACTTGAGGAACTCTACGACTTCCTTCAGCTCCTGCGTCGCCTCTTCGAGGCCGGCTACGTCCAGGAAGCTCACGTTACTGCGCGTGCCGGTGAACATCTTCGCCTTGCTCTTACCGAAGCTCATGGCCTGGTTGTTGGAGCCCTGCGCCTGGCGCAGGAAGAAGAAGATGATGGCGATGATGAAGATAATGGGCAGGAACTGGAGACCGATGTTCAGGATGTTCTTCCAGGCGCTCGCTTCCTTGATGTCGACCACGGGGTAGGCGTCAGAACCGGGTTCGACGCCAGCATCCTGGAGGATGCCGCGGACGGTATCGCCCTCTTCGAACTTTGTCGTGTACGTGAGGTCATCGTTACTCAACTCGTAGTTGAGCGTCTCGCCGTCGACGTCTACCTTGACGACCTCGCCGGCTTTTGCCTGCGTTATGAACTGACTCAGGTCCTGGTCGACTTTGTCGCTGCCGCCGCCGCTAAGGACGGTAAAAACGATCGCGACGATCGCGACGAGGATGAGCAGGTATATGAAGCTATTTCGTAGCCAGCGTCCGTTCATTCAGGCTCTTTCTCTAGAGGGATCGCGAAGCCCGACGGCCTGCGCGTCACTATCTGAATTGTATCACAGGGCACTCGGCCGCCCGGCCGTCTAGTAAGTGTGACGGGCCGGGTGCCGAATCGGTTGCAGTCAGTCGTCGGACGACAGCTTTCCCGCCTGCGCCCAGTTGTCCTTCTCGATGTCCTCGAAGACGATGATGGTCGCTTCGGGCGTCGTGTGAGCGATGTTGACCATCGCGTCGGTGATGACGCGGGCCAACTCTTTCTTCTGTGCCTCTGTCCTGCCTGTCCACATCTCGACGCGAACGATGGGCATGGCGTACCTCCCCTTGTTATACGATGGCGGCGTCTTTCGCGGCATCGCCGACGGATCGGCCGCATTCACGGTAGGGCGGCGCTGTCGCGGTGTCAATTGCTCATTTGGATATGCGCGTTGACAATAACAGCACGCGCAGCTAGCATAACGCCAACGATGCCTTCCCGCCGCCCTGACTTCGCGTTCGAGCGCCGCCTGTGGCGCCAGGATGTCACCTTCATCGCCGGCGTTGACGAAGTCGGGCGCGGACCGCTGGCCGGCCCGGTCGCCGCCGGCGCCGTTATCTTCGCTCCCGAAGCGCGCTTTCGCTGGCTGAAGGGCGTCGACGACAGCAAGAAGCTCACAGCCCAAGCGCGCGATGATCTGGCGCCGCGGATCTGGGAGAGCGCGCTCGCCGCGGCGGTCGGCTTCGTCTCCGCCGAGACGGTCGACCGCATCGGCATCGCGGAGGCGTCCCGTCAGGCGATGCTCGGCGCGTTGGGAGACCTCTGCGTGCGGCCGCAGCACCTGCTCTTGGACGCCTTCCCGTTGCGGGCTTGCCGTCTCGATCAGACGCCGATCATCGGCGGCGACGCGCTATCGCGCTCGATCGCCGCTGCCTCAATCATCGCCAAGGTGGCGCGCGATCGCCTGATGGCGGCGCACGATGAGCGCTACCCCGAGTACGGCTTCGCCTCGCACAAAGGCTACTTCACGCCCGAACACGCCCGCGCGCTGCGGGAGATCGGCCCGTGCGAGCTGCACCGGTGGTCGTTCTCGCCGCTCAAAGAGCTGCTTCTCGGCCAGCAGCTCGAGCTGCTGCCAGAACCAGGGCCGGCTCTCGTCCGCGCTTCGCTATAATTGGCGCCGAACAGCCGATAGCTTAACGAAGGAGCGCCCCGTGCCCACGATCAACTCCGTCTCTGGCCCCCTCGACACCGCCGACCTCGGATTCACGCTGATGCACGAGCACATCCTGATGCTGTCTCCCGGTGTGAAGGAAAACTTCGCGGTGTTCGACCGCGGGGCGGAGATGGCGAACGCCGTGCAGAGGCTGAAGGAAGTGCAAGATCGCGGCGTCAAGACACTCGTCGACCTCACGGTCGGCAACTGGCGCGATATCCCCTTCGTGAAGGAGGCTGTGGCGGCCAGCGGCATGCAGGTGATCGTCGCCACCGGCGTCTACTGGGAGGTGCCGTACTACTTCAAGGCCCAAAGCGGCCGCTCGATCGAGCACATCGCTGACCTCTTCACCCGCGATATCACGGACGGGATCATGGACACGGGCGTAAAGGCCGGCGTTATCAAGTGCGCGACCGACGAGCCCGGCGTGACGCCGGACGTCGAGCGCATTCTACGGGCCGCCGCGAAGGCCCACCGGGCAACCGGCGTCCATATCTCGACGCACACGCACGCGGCGAGCGAGGTGGGCCTCAAGCAGCAGGATATTTTCGAGGACGAGGGTGTGGACCTGGGCCGGGTCGTGATCGGGCACAGCGGCGACACGGAGGACACGGCGTATCTACAGAAGCTCTGCGACCGCGGCTCGCTGATCGGCATGGATCGCTTCGGCCTCGACCTCTTCTTGACGACACCGCAGCGCGTGGCGACGATCCAGAAGATGTGCGAACTGGGCTACGCGAACAAGATGGTGCTCTCCCACGACGCGGCCTGCCACATCGACTGGGTCGATCCACCTCTGCGGGAGAAGCTGCTACCGAAGTGGAACTTCAACCATATCCCGGACGACGTGCTGCCGGCCCTCCGCGAGGCCGGTGTGAGCGAGGACGACATCGCGGCGATGACGGTGGACAACCCGCGCCGCGTCTTCGAGACGCAGGGCGGGTACTGAGGAGATAGGAGACAAGTGGCCAAGGACAACGGCCGGCGCGCCCTCGGTGAGCTGGGTGAACGGCTGGCCGCCGAGCACCTGACGGCGAAGGGCTATCTCATCCGCGAGCGCAACTTCCGGACGGCGGTGGGCGAGATCGACATCGTGGCTGAGGCGGCTGGCGTGCTGGCGTTCGTCGAAGTGAAGTGCCGTCGCGGCTCGTCGATGGGCACGGCGGCTGAGTCGCTTTCGCCGGCGAAACAGCGGCGCATGGTGGAGATGGCCGAGGCCTACGGCGTGGCGCGAGAAGACCTGCCGGAGCAATGGCGCATCGACCTCATCGCCATCGACTTCGAGAGAGACGGGCGCCTGGCCTCGCTCGTGCACTACGAGAACGCGGTCACCGCGGACGTTTAAGGCGCGCTAGTCCGATGGGGACGTAGCTGCAGTGCCTTTAGGCCTGCCTGAATCGACTTCGGGCCCGCTCTACCGTCTCGGTGATGATCTTGAGGCAGAGCTGAAGCTCTGCGGCTACGCTGGTAAGGGTGCTGCTGGCCGCCCGCGCTAGTCGTCGCCGAGAGCGGGCTCGGGGCGCAACTTTGGCGACTTCGGCTTCCGCCGGCCGTTGTCGAATAGCGTGCCGCGTGTAGCGCCGCGCAGAACCGCCTTGAGGAACGCCGGCTTGTCGTTGTCGACGAGTGAGCAGCGGAAAGCGCAGCCGACGGAGCAGCCCTCCTCGCAGCCCTTTTGCGTCTTCGCGTTGGCGTTCAGGTCGTCCCTTGTGTACTCGACGATCGGTTTCTGAAGGCGGCCGACTTGCGAGGCGCAAAGCTGGACGTCGCCGTGCTCGTCGACGTAGAGGTAGCGGGCGCCGGCGCTGCAGGTCCAGTCCGGCGTTTCACCCTGCAGCAACTTCTTTCCGTACTCGTAGTCCAGGAACGTGAACGGCTTGCCGTTGGCGTAGAAGTCCTCGTAGAGGTCAAGGTACGGCTCGCCCTCGATCGTCACGTAGCCGCGGTCGTTGTGAATCAGGTTCAGGGACATGCGGAAGCCGAACGACTGGACCTCGCGGACGAGCTCGCGGAAGTCGTCCTTCGATGACTCGCAGAGGACAGCCGTGACGTGCACGTCGAACCTTGCCAGCCGCTCCAGCCGCTCCAGCCGTGTCTTCAGTGAGCGGAACGACTTCTGGATGTAGCGGGACGGGTCGGCGTGGAGCGTGTCGATGGAGACGGTCAAATTGTTGAGTCCGGCGTCGTTGAGGGCCGCGATGACACCGTTGCGCAGGAGGAAGCCGTTGGTGACGATGCTGACGTTGGACTTCCGTCCGGCGTAGCGCGTGATCTCGGCGACGTCCGGGTGCATGAGCGGTTCGCCGCCGAGGAGCGTGATGTTGACCGAACCCAGGCGGTGCAGGGCGTCGATGCGCTCCTTCAGGTCTTCGAGCGGGACGGGCTGGGAGAAGTTGTCGTACTCGGAGCAGTAACCGCAAGAGAGGTTGCAGCGGCGGGTGACGATGAGCTGTGCGTCCAGCGGGGCGTTGGAGAAGAGAACGCGGGGTACAGCCTGGAGCAGGTTCTTAATCTGCAAGCATGCCTCTTCGCGGCTGCGGCGTCTTTTTCACGTTGTAAGAAATTATGCGGCCTGGATGTTGGACTGTCTATGCTCGTCACGTTCGTAAGCGACACCGCAGAGCCAGTACATCCACGGCACCCAGCCCTTCTCGCGCGCCGCCTTGCTGTCCGGCGAGACGATGCGCATCGCCAGCATCCTGCCGCCGATGGCGATCCCAAGCCCAATCATCATGACGACGAAGCCAGCCATGGCGTCGATGATGTAGTGGTTGCCGGTGAAGATGATGTCGGCCGCCATCACCGCCGGCATCATAACGGCGAAGGCGCGTACGAAGATGTTCTTTGACGCCATCCAGACGGCGATGCCAGCGAGCAGGTTCCAGCCGATGTGCATGCTCGGGAGCGCCGCATACTCGTTAACGAACGCGCCGAAAGTAAAGGGTCTGCCGGTGTTGTACTGGTCAAAGACGGTGTCGACGAAGCCGAAGCCCTCGCTGTCCGGGATGAGCCGCGGCGGCGCCGTCGGGAAGTTGACGTAGAAGATCAGCGCGATCGCGCCAGAGAGAAGGAACGCGTTGCGCATGAGCAGGTACTGGGGCTTGTGCCACAAGTACAACCAGACCGCGAGCACGCCGATGACCGGCAGGTGGCCAAAGAGATAGAAGTAGTTGAAGAAGTCCACCAGCCCCTGGTAACCCAGGATCCAACCCTGCAGTTCGACTTCCCAGAATATGCCGACGCTCTTCTCGATGCTGATGATGTCGATGCCGCGCTGCACCGCCTCGTCGATGCGAGTATCGGTGTTGGTGAGGCCGCGGACGAGATAGTACAGGGGCAGCGTCGAGAAGAGAAGGATGATCTCAGCAGCGTCTTTCTTGCCGGGCCGCCAGCTAAGGGCGACGTCCGCCTGGCGCCGGATCTCGCGCAGCCACCTCGCTGGCAGTCCCTGGGGTTCGGTTGTTGCTCCAGAAGTGCTCATTGCAGTGGAGAAGCCATTATAGACGGCGTTTATACAAGAATATCACAGGGGCGAAAAATCGTGAAGGCGGTGGCGGCGCCTCCGGGCCGAATCACCGTACAATTGCCCCATGCCCCGCGTTTCCGCGCTCAAAGTCCGTGTCTTCGGCACGTGCAGGCTCCGCTATCGGTACCAGTATGTTGATAAGCAGCGCGCCCGACTGCGCCCGGCAGACACGGCGGGCAGCCTCGTGCACCGGGTGCTATGTGACTTCTTCACGAAAGTGCCGCCCGCGGAGCGCAACGAGAAGGCGCTGGCGAGGCTTTTCGAAGAAGGGTGGACGGCGCTCTCGGCCGGCTACCATCGCATCCCGGGCGTCGAGGTCCATCACGAAGCGTCGCTGCACCAGCTCGCCAACTTCGCGCGCTGCTTCGACCTGGGGGCCGATCCGCTGATGGTCGAGCCGTACTTTCAGGAGGAGGTGGCGCCCGGCGTGACGCTGTTCGGCCGGCTGGACCGCATAGACGAAGAAGCGGATGGGACGCTGCACATCATCGACTACAAGGGCGGCGCGCAGCCGGAAGAGATCGATCCGCAGCAGCTGCGGATCTACGCGCTCTTGGCCGGGCGAACGCTAAATCGAGAGGTGTCGAAGGTGTCGTTCTGGTACCTGGATGACGGCACGGAATGGACGACAGATCTCGGCACGCTGGACGGCCAGAGCACACTGGCCGACATCCTCTCCACCGTGCAGGAGATGGAGGGCGTGACGGTTTTTCCGCCGACGATCGGCAGGCACTGCGCCGGCTGCCCCCACCTCTACCTCTGTGAGGTTCGTGACGAAATCGCCGCCCGTCGTGAGCGCGAGGGCTGGTAGCGTGCCGATCTACGAGTTCCGCTGCGCTGCCTGCCGCAAACGGACGTCCGTCTTCGTGCGCAGCGTCTCGGCAGACGTTTCGGCCGCTTGCGAGCATTGCGGCTCGCTGGATCTCAAGCGGCTGTTCTCGCGCGTGGCCGTCCACCGTGCCGGCGACGAGAGCGGTTTCGACCAGGCGAGTCTGGCGGACGTGGACGAGAACGATCCGCGGTCGATGGCGAAGTGGGTGCGCAAGATGAGCAAGGACATGGGCGAGCCGCTGGACGCTGAGATGGAAGGCGAGTTGGAGCGCCTGGAGGCGGGCGAGCTTCCCGGCGACGGTGACGCGGACGATGCGTTCGGAGACGACTTCGCCGGTGTAGACTGAGAAAGATGCCGATATACGAGTACAAGTGCGCCGACTGCGGCAAGCTGACCAGCGTCTTCACGCGCAGCGTCAGCTCGCCCGCGGACGCCGAGTGTCGTGGCTGCGGCGGCAATAAGCTCGAGCGCGTTCTCTCGAAGTTTGCGGTCCACCGCACGGAGGCTGACGTCATGCGCGACGTCGGTTCCGAACCGAAGCGGCTCGAGGACTACAAAGATCCGAGGCAGATCGGCCGCTGGGCGGAGCGTAAGTTCGACGAGTACGGCGTCGACATGCCACAAGAGGCCCGCGAGATGATCGACGCTGCCCGTGAGGGCGATTTCCCGGATCCGGTCAAGGACCTGTGAAGACAGAAGGCTTGAGCGAAATCGCCGCATCCGTGCGGGAGCATCTGGATGCGAAGCACCACGCACGCGAGCAGGCGCTTCGCCTCTCGCGTGACGTCGTCCGGCTCTCAGCAAACGCGATCCGCTCCGTACACCGCAAGGAGTTCGATCCGGCGCGCGATCTGCTGGCAAAGGCGCGCGACAACCTGGCGGAGATCGAAACGGCGCTCGCCGATCACGCTGACATTCTTCATGCCGGCTACGTCAACGACGCGCAGAAGGAGTTCGCGGAGGCGAGCACTACGCTGGCGCTGATCGCTGGTGAGTCGCTGCCGACGCCCGCCGACCTGAAGATCAGGGGTGCCGCCTACCTCAACGGCATCGGCGAGACGATCGGCGAGCTGCGGCGCCACCTGCTCGACGAGCTGCGCGCTGGTGACTTGCAGCACTGCGAGGAGGCGCTGGCAGCGATGGGCGACATCTACGACATGCTGATGACGATGGACTACCCGGAGGCCGTGACGTCCGGCTTGCGCCGCACTTCCGATGCCATGCGCGGCATCCTTGAGCGGACGCGCGGCGACTTTAC
>Ga0255058_10001524_pt1 | contig 13025 bp, 12 predicted proteins | sample Cases_109_9_MG_FD_188637 | JGI IMG/M metagenome (GOLD analysis project Ga0255058, IMG submission 188637) | Seawater microbial communities from Amundsen Gulf, Northwest Territories, Canada - Cases_109_9 | ecosystem: Environmental > Aquatic > Marine > Gulf | place: Canada: Northwest Territories... | reverse complement strand
CTTTCAAGTAAACCCCGTTGGAATTTCACACATCGCATTAAAACCCATGCGAAAAAGCGGAAGTTATCATTTTGTCAGTCCTGTTGTTTCCGCACTGAACATTCCTGCGAGGTAAAAAAATAATTTCCAATCACTATACCCTTGCTATATAATAACCGCAAAATTGAGATCAAATAACATATATATATCTAACCTCATTTAAATTCTAAATCTATTAAGTGTGAGAGGTACAACTTAAAACACTAATTTCTATTTAAAAAAATGAATTCAATACAGATTCCTCTTATCGGCGGATTTATTGGAGTGCCCATTATTGTCTGGCTTTTTTGGTGGATCAGCAGGAAAAGTGCCGGAACACCCCGTATGAAGGAAATTGCAGGTTATATTCAAGAGGGAGCACATGCCTATTTGAAAAGGGAAGTTGTGACGATTTCTTATGTCATAATTCCTTTTGCAATAGTCCTTTTCTTTATTCTAGGTTGGGAAATAGCATTTGGATTTTTCCTGGGAGCTCTCTTTTCAATAATAGCAATAATAACAGGTATGAGTGGCGCCGTGATAGCAAATGTAAGAACTGCAAACGCTGCCCGCACGTCCCCTGGAAGAGCCCTGATTTTGGCCTTTCGAGGAGGCGCAATCATGGGGTTTTCGATAGTAAGTCTCATCCTGCTAGGAATATCCTCACTATATATCATATTTGGAGTAGGGCCGTCTAACCCGGAGGCGGTGCACATGCTTGTCGGATTTGGATTTGGGGCAAGCCTCTCAGCTATGTTTGCCCAGATTGGGGGAGGTATCTATACCAAAGCTGCCGACATCGGAGCCGATTTAGTTGGAAAAACTGAAGTAGGTATACCAGAAGATGACCCCAGAAATCCGGCCGTAATAGCCGATCTGGTGGGAGACAATGTTGGTGATTGTGCAGGGAGAGGGTCTGACCTTTTCGAATCCAGTGCCGATAATCTCGTGTGTACAATGATTATTGGCCTGGCCTTTTTGGATAACTATGGGTGGAATGCCGTAATATTTCCCCTTTATATAAGAGGTATTGGAAAGATTGCTACTATTATTGGGGTCTTCTCGGTGAGAAAATGGGGAGAGAGGGGCCCAATGACCTCGCTTAATATTGGCCTTTTATCAGCGGTAGTATCAAATCTAATACTGTTTTACGTGCTTTCGATATGGTTTATGAAAGACATACGCCTTTTCTATTGCCTCTCAATGGGAATATTGTCTCTCATTATAGTGGCTTTGATCGTGCAATACTACACAGGTATTGATAGATCCCCTGTAAAGAAGATAGCCAGAGAATCTCAAACAGGGACGTCGATTGGCATCCTTACCGGATTTTCCTATGGATTAGAAAGTGCCATGTTCCCGATGTTGCTTGTTGGGGCTGTGATACTTCTGGGGTATCAGATCATGGGTGGCGGGTTATTAGGCATCTACGGTATAGCTATGGCCACCATTGGTATGACTGCAATGAAGGGCATGATGCAGTCAATAGATACCTTTGGCCCCATCAGCGATAACGCGGCTGGAATAGCAGAAATGTCGGGGATATCGAAGAAAGCTAGAAAATCACTGGATGTACTGGATGCTGCCGGAAATGTAACAAAAGCGATCACAAAAGGCTATGGATTGACCAAGTGCGTTCTATCCAGCATTGTCATTCTCTTCGCCTATATCTTTGTACTTATCCGATATCAAGGGATTACTATGAACGACATTTCTGACATTGCTTTGTATCTAAATTTGGCCAACCCACATATAATTGTGGCTCTCTTAATAGGAGCAACCACACCATTTCTATTCTCTGCGTTGCTTCTCAAGGCTACAAGCAGGGTTGCTTCCAAGATGGTTGATGAGGTTAGAAGGCAGTTCAAAGAGATACCAGGTCTACTCAGTGGAGATGAAAAGCCTGACTACTCACGTTGTGTGGATATTAGCACCAGAAGCTCACTGCGAGAAATGATTTTTCCGGTTCTTATTGGTCTAATATTCCCTGTAATCATAGGGTTTACGCTTGGAGTCTGGCCGCTGGCAGCTTTTCTGATTGGAGTAACGATAGTGGGCGCACCCCTTGCCATATTTATGTTCAATTCCGGAGGGGCTTTTGACAACGCAAAGAAATATATAGAGGCTGGACATTATGGTGGTAAAGGTAGTGCTGCACACAAAGCCGCAGTGGTAGCTGACACAATTGGCGATCCACTGAAGGACACCGTTGGCCCCTCATTACACATACTCATTAAACTGGAGAATATTCTTTCAATTACGCTTCTTCCTCTTTTTCTGCTTCTAGATTAAATAAAGAACGTTAAACCTGAAGAATCCTATTTAATAATCTCCACAATTATTTTTTTCAAACCTTTTTACTCTTATCCCAGAGACTGCAGAATTGTGCATTCTCATCATAAGTACAAGCCTTTTTAACTATCCATTTCAGAGACAAGGGAGCTATCAAGGTGGTAATAAAGGCCATGCAAATCAGGGCTGAAAATTGATCTTGAGTAAGCAATGGTTCGGTTATTGTGTGACTGACAATTACTTTAGTCTTCCACGCAGCAGACCCATAGAATTCGCTTATAGTTTGACTGTTTATTAATTTGTCACTCAACTTAATAACCACGGCGGCAACTACCATTTCAACTGCACCACGACCGTTCATACCACACCCAATGATAGCAGAACCCCAAAATTTTTGCCCATAGATAAAGGCTCCTGCCCCACAACCTATAATCTTTCCTACAATTGCAATCAAGGTGATGGTAATGGTGAAGAAAATAAACGACCATTCCCAGTGAATATGAAGATGAAAAGATAAGGATACAAAGAATATGGGGGCCATAAAACCATAGCTTATACCATAGAAACGATCACTGATCTTCTGGTAGATCTCTATGTTCATGATCTCCTTCCTGACAAACTGCCCGGCCAGAAAGGCGCCGATTATCAGGTGAAGACCGGCAAGTTCTGCCAAATAAGCCATAACTAAAGCACATACAAGCGCAAACGTAAACGCCTTCCCTTCGCGATCGTCCAATTTCCTGATAAATCTCGGAATAACAAACTGACCGATAAGTATGGTAAAACCAAAGAAAACCGCAACCTTGAATACAATGAACGCAACCGAGGAAATCTGGATTGTGCCGCTCTCTGCCAGTTCCAATAGTATTGACAGCGATATTAACGCGAGAATATCATTTACAATGGCAGCACCAATTATGATATGCCCTATACTGGTATTATGAATCTGCAAGTCATGCAGTATCCTGGACTGAACTGCTATGGCGGTTATGGAAATTCCCATACCTACAAACAGAGACTGGAACGAAGTCCCTCCAAACATCCTGCAGATAAAGTATCCGAGTACAAACGGAAGGATAAACCCTCCAATTGCAACAGCAGTGGACGGCCAGATATGCTCCACAGCCTCTTTAGGGTCCATCTCAAGTCCTGCATAAAACATGAGGAAGAAAATCCCAAACTCCGCCAGCAATTCAATCGGCTCGGATGCGCTGATAATACCCAGCAATGGAGGTCCGAGAATGATGCCTGCTAGCAACTCCCCCAATACAACAGGCAAGCCGAATCTGGCAAAAACCCTTCCCAGAAACCAGGCCGCGGTCAGGATCAGGATAAGATTTACAATAAGATGTCCGGTAATCATAATATTCTTTTGCCACAGACTTCAGCGTGAGTTCAGTACGTCCTTTCATCAAATCAAGTTCTGTTCTTCTTTGCAGAACTTTAACAACTTGTCCATTTCTTTGTCATCCATGAACCTGTCTCTTGTGATTTTGTAATCAGTTTTCATTTTAAGATTCCTTTCTCTTCATCTGCTCCCTTCTAGTTTTTAATTCACATGGTCTTTTTAAATGGTATTGAATCCAGGAGTTCTCTTATACTATCTGCCGAGAAAACTATTCCTAAGCCAGAATGAAAAGACATTCCTTCTTTTACGAATGGTTTAAAAGCACTAACAATTCCAATTAAGTTTATACTATCGGTCTCTTTGTCAAGCTTAAACACAGGACCACCACTGTTACCAGGAGCTACTACTGCATCTATGTAGAAATAATCTTTCTCTTTGTGAGCAACCATACCACCCCTAAGCACCGGATTACTCTTAAGCACTGGGTTGCTATCGTGTTTTGTTCCTATATCAGCAGGATAGCCTAGATAATATATGTCATTTCCTATATCCATATCTTTCATCTTTGCAAATCCATCACGAGTTAAAAATCCCAGGTTTTCTTCACTAATGTTTAATTCTACTACTGACGCGGCTATATCAACATCAGAGTCAGGGTAAGGGGCTGCAATCCATTCTATCTTTTCGTATTTTCTTTGGATTTCAGAAACAGAACGTAAAAATGGTTCCCCATTTATTTCGTTGCCCCAAAAACACAGATTAGGAAATACTTTACCATCATTATCAAATACTACGTGCCTTGCCGTAACAAGGATATATCTATCGTCCCAGATTAAGAAACCCGTACCTCTAAATATTATATCTATACTTTCTTCTCCTGTACTTTCGTTATAATTATAGTCCTTGATGCCAATTGCTAATACACATCTTTTTAAGACATTTGGTATATTAATCTCAGCATATATCGGTTTAGCCACTAATGAGAAAAACGTTAACATTGCAATTATTATAATTACCTGCCTGAAAGATTGTTTCATATCACTGCTCCTTAAATAAATAGATAATATTTTTTATTAGTTATATATTATCCTTATCATAAATAAAGTAAAAAACTGTCATAAGTCCTGATTTCATAGTATTGTTTTATTAAAATTTATATTATATTAAAAATACCTTGCTTAGAAAAATTGTGTGTTATTGAGTTTTTACAATCCAGGAAGTTAAACATCAGGATACACAGGGATGTTGCGGGTTTACCCGATGGATTGTTTGGAGGGTCTGTTCGACTTGCCCGACGACGTCACTCAGACGGGCGACGTGTTTTTTTTGGCGGGCTGCCCGACGGTTTGTTTGGCGGGTATCATTTGAGTGAGCGGACGGGGCGAACGTAGCGATGGCTAATGGCGTGATCGTTCCAGTTCACACCACCAATGTTGAAAAGTACGGCCCACGCCCCATACAAATAACTAACCGTATCTTTTTTGTCACCTGTCCAAATATAGCTTTGTTTTATATCAAAAACAGTATCTATGAATAGACCTCCAGCCTTTTTGCTCGATTCCAACAGCGATGCGGCTTCTTCAACAGTAGGCAATCTCCAGTCGTAATACCCGGCATATCCTCTGTTGTTCAGGTCCCTTACCCAATCCTTTACTTTCTTCCACTCCATATGTTTATCAGAACCGGATTGATGCCACATCAGGCCTGTGGCATGGTCTATTACCACACTGTCTCCATTCATAGACTTATTCTCATAGCGATGGATGATTGTACTGTGTCCGTAAAATCCATAACCATGCTTTTTATGTATATAAATATTCAAGATTGATTGCACTTGAGAAACAGATAAATCTCTATAAGATGAACGCAGGGTTATGAACGATGTCTTGGTAGATGTTTTATCGAATTCTGGTGTTTTACTTTTGTATCTAGATAGTCCGTAATAATCCATATTTCTGGCCTGCACCTTGTCTTCTGAAATCAGAAAAAGGCAGCACAGGATAAAAATACAAATACACAATATGCCATTTGTTCCCATCTTTATATCTCTTCCTTTAATACCTGCTGAATACGCTTGATGTATGCGAACCCGGGCTTGCCATTAGAAAATTGATTGCAGTTCTTTGACGATGTATCGTGGTCTTTCATTATTCATGACTTTTATTGAGTTTTCTGCAATCAAAATGTACCTCCTGATCAGAGCTTCTTTCGTTTCTCCAGCTATATGAGGAGTAAGTAAGACGTTTGACAGTTTTCTTAATTCACTGTTTTCCGGAAGAGGTTCAGTCTCATACACATCCAGGGCGGCCTTCCTGATAACGTTGCTTCCTAATGACTCGATCAACGCCCTCTCATCGATTATGCTACCCCGGGAAGTATTTATCAGCCATCCTAGCCCTGCTCCGCCGATCTTTTCCAGTTCTTTCTTTCCGATTAATCCTTCTGTCCTGTAACTGCCATATTTAATTAAGGGAAGAAGAATAGAAACGATATCAGATTCCTCCAATAAATAATCAAGGTCAACTATATTTACAAAACCAAGACCTTCACTCCCCCTCTCCTTATTTTTCCTGCATGCTATTACTTTCATTCCAAAACCATGAGCGATCATTGCCTTTATCCTGGCAATGTTGCCGAATCCTATTAAGCCAACTGTTTTTCCGGCAAGCTCAACACCAACCCCCCTGTTCCACTTACCTTCTTTCATTTCCTGTCCATATTCCCTGTCATTCCTGGCTAATGCCAGTAATAGGTACATTGCATGCTCCGCAACGGACTGGGCAGTAACCCCCGGCATATTGCAGACAGGAATCTTTCTTTCTCTGGCGGCTTCAAGGTCTATCGTATCGTATCCGGTTCCGTACTGGAATAATCTTACCTTCTTTGCACTTTTGATCATTTCTTCAGTAATTACAGCTTTGTCAGGATAAACAACATCGGCATCAACTATTTCCTTAGATATAGTTTCTGCATCATGTTGATCTCTAACAAGAACAATGTTTTCCTCAAAGCCTTTATTGCTGACTGCGGTTTTTATGGTTTTGACCATTATTCCGTCATCATCTGCACATAACAATATCTTTAATGTTTCGGACATCTTTGTATTGGTTAGAATTCTATTATATTTACCAGTTTATATAATATCAGTCAAATTTAATAAAGACAAAATGTGTATACAAAAGGGTGATGATTAGAAGGTAATATGTGGTTTGGGATAGAGTAAGTAAGGTGTGAAGAAAGAATCACTAATATGCCTGCCCCTGTCAGAAAGACTATGTCGGACTGGCAAACGGATTCAACCGGGTAGGCGACAGTTTTTTTGGTAAGTATTATTTCATTGAGCGAACCGGACGGACATGGTTTCTGGCATTTTCGTAACACCAGCATACACTACCACCGCCGTAACCACCAATGAAGCGTATGCTCCACACACCATCCAGATAACTGGCGCTATCGTTTTCATCACCTGTCCAGATACTGCTTTGCGTTACATCAAAAACAGTATCTATATACAGGTCGCCACCCTTTTTGCTGGATTCCAGCAGTGATGCGGCTTCTTCCACAGTAGGTAATCTCCAGTCGGAATACCCGGCATATCCACTGCTGTCCAAGTCCTTTATCCATTGCCTGGCTTCATTCCAGACCATATCTTTTTCAGAACCGGACTGATACCACATCAAACCTGTGGCATGGTCTGTTACCACATTGTCTCCATTTATAGATTTAGTCTCGTAACGATGGATTATTGTACTGTATCCAAAAAACCCATAATCATGCCTTTTATGTATAGTAACATTAGAGATTGATCGTATGTGATAAACAGACAAATCTCTATAAGATGAATTCAGGGTAATCTGCGGCTCATCTCCTGCCAGCATAATCGGTGGACAAAGGAATACAAATGATACGATTAAGACATTTAATAGTAAATATTTTCTCATAGTTAAACATTTAGCTGAAAAATTTAAATAATAGTAAACGTATATATATCAACTATGATTATAAACTCAGGAAGGAATTAGGCAAGGTTTTTTTGAATCAGGTTTAACACCTGATTACGCATGTTGTGTGAAGAATGTTTAAACATAGGATTCACAGGGATATTACAGGCCCGCCAAAAGGCACGTCTGGTAAACCTGCCCCCGTTCCCACCAGAATGCACGTCGGGCTGACGAACGCCCGCCTGCCATTCGTCGGGCAGGGATTCATCCGGGCGGGAGATGGATTGTTTGGAGAGCCTGTCCAACCTGCCCGACTACATCATCCAGGCGGGTGAGATAAGATTTATTGGTCTCAAATTATGATGCCAGGAGAAGAACAGGTATATTTTGATGTGTAATTTATTGTACCAAAAGAATTACCTAATCAATAAGCATATACCATAGTCCTTTAATATAATCTTCAGTCTGGACGATACTATTTTTAAACGGTGGAAAATAGTACCACGCTATAAAAAATGCAGCTACTAACACAATGTAAATAAAAGATTTTCTATGCACTCTATAATCTCCTCGTAATAATAGATAATAGGGATAGTTGTCCCTGTTTTCTGAACTAGAGCAGGATGTGGAGTTACAGCTAAACGAGAGCTACTCTATTCCCTTGAAATATTCACCAATTAAGATAAACAGTTTATCTGCCAGTTCAGAGTCAAGATTTTTTAATATTTCATATTGCTCTAAGGCAGAACTTCTATCGTTTAAAAGAACATAAGTGAGGCCGAGATTAAAATGAGCCAGTGCAAAATCAGGGTTAATCCTTATTGCCTGCTTGCATGCCTCAATCGCATCTTTATACATGCCTGAACTGACATAGGCGTTACCGAGATTAGTATGAGCCAGTACATAATCAGGATTAGTCCTTATTGCCTGCTTGTATGACTCAATCTCCTTTTTATACATGCCTGAACTGCCGTAGGCAACACCAAGATTAGTATGAGCCACCGCATCATCAGGGTTAATCCTTATTGCCTGCCTGCATGCCTCAATCGCATCTTTATACATGCCTGATTCGCCATAGGCAAAACCGAGATTATTATGAGCCTTTGCATAATCAGGGTTAATCCTTATTGCCTGCTTGTATGCCTCAATCTCCTCTTCATACATGCCTGATTCGCCATAGGCAAAACCGAGATTATTATAAGCCACCGCATCATCAGGGTCAATCCTTATTGCCTGTTTGTATGCCTCAATCTCCTCTTTATACATGCCCGATTCGCCATAAGCAAAACCGAGATTATTATAAGCCACTGCATAATCAGGGTTAATCCTTATTGCCTGCTTGTATGCCTCAATCGCATCTTTATACATGCCTGATTTGCGATAGGCAAAACCGAGATTATTATGAGCCTTTGCATAATCAGAGTCAATCCTTATTGCCTGCTTGTATGCCTCAATCTCCTCTTTATACATGCCTGATTCACCATAGGCAAAACCGAGATTATTATGAGCCTTTGCATCATCAGGGTCAATCCTTATTGCCTGCTTGTATGCCTCAATCGCCTCTTTATACATGCCTGATTTGCGATAGGCAACACCGATACTAGAATGAGCAACTGCATCATCAGGGTCAATCCTTATCGCCTGTTTGTATGCCTCAATCGCCTCTTTATACATGCCTGATTTGCCATAGGCATAACCGAGAATATAATGAGCATCTGCATCATCAGGATTAGTCTTTATCGCTTGTTTGCAAGCCTCAATCGCCTCTTCCACGTCTGATGCTGCCTGTATAGCAGGTGTTAGAAAGAATACATATGATATGATTAAGATATGCAGTAAATACTTTCTCATATTATACATCTATGCTAATTGATTAGATTAATATGAAAATGGCTGTGAGGTCTGAATTATAGTCGCAGGAGAGAATTAGACAAGTGTTTTTTCACTCAGATTTACCACCTATTACGCTTGATATGTGACGGAAACTTAAACATCAGGATTCACAGGGATGTTGCGGGTTTACCCCCGTCCCTGCCAGAATGCACGTCGGGCTGACGAACGCCCGCCTGCCATTCGTCGGGCAGGGATTCATCCGGGCGGGCGGCGAGCCGTATGGCGGGTGAGATGTAGTTTGGGGCAACGATCTGTATTTTTAATTAATTAACAAGTGTTTGCATATCTGTCAGTTTACTATTATGGTCTAGTTCTTTTTCGCATTCATCTAACCATTTCTCAACTTCATCAATTGTAAACGGTTTCTCGAATATATGGCAGCCGAGTCTCTTGGCGTGTTTAATATCTTCATTTGTCCATCTTCCTGACATTATTGCTATGTTTTTAATTTTACACCCCTTGCTTTTCTGGTGCTCTATAAATTCAAACCCGGTCATATTTGGCATATCAATATCAGTAATGATAATATTCGGACAAATAGGTTCTTCTGGACACGGGCGCTCGCTGTCACGATATACAGGGCTTAAAAAGGGCTCAGAAGAAGCGTATACTTCGTAGCCCCTATCTTTCAACACGCCACCCATTAAAGTTCTTAACGAATCATTGTCTTCAAGAACTATAGCTTTTATTTTCATAATATCACCTCTAATCACAAATTAATAAAAACCCTCCCTCCTATTATTAAAACAAATTATAAGCCATATATTGTTCCATAAAATAAAAAATAAGCAGAAATATACTTTGAAAATGATAGGCTTTATAATTTCTAGTCTACCACCTGATTACGCTTGATATATGACGGAAACTTAAACATCAAGATACACATGGATATTACAGATGAGATGTGGTTTGGGGTCTGATTATTTCATTTCTTAGTACGTTCATGCGTGGGTACAACAAGGACCGGACAAGAAGATCTATGCAATACCCCCTCACTGACGCTGCCAACTACCAAATGATAAACAGCACCATGCCCATGCGAACCAACAACAATCAAATCAATGTTTAACTTACTCGCTTCATCAAGAATAACTTCTACTGCTGCTCCTTGAACAAGAAGAGACTCTGCATCTATTCCGGAATTCTGCAGTTTATCCGCCTCATTTTGTAATTCCTCACGTTTTTCTTTAAAATCCTCAGCAACATGATCCAATGCTGATTGCGGACGACCCGGTCCGAAGCCTACAAAACCCAGGTCAGGTTTTTCAGCATATAGCAACCATACTTTAGCGGACAAATCCAAAGCTAAAATTTTTACATAATGCAAAATCTTTTGGGAAGCACCGGATAAATCAACCGCAACTAATATGTTCATTTTCTCTCTCCTATTGTTCAATATAAGCACAAGTTCTTATAAAGTCTCAGAACAATACTATCATTATAATGATATCCAGAAGAATAGACTACTACTACTTTATGGAGAAGTAGCGGAAAAGCTTATATATTACAATCATGTAAAAACAAACTTAAGTTATGAAAAGCATATCCACTAAATGATGGTTTTATGTCTGTGGTATGACAATTTAGTAGATTGTAGAAATACTAAGAATTATAATACTCAGGTAATTACTGAAATCAAGAGGAAATACTTCGTTACAACCCCTTCTCTTCCTTCTTATCATTTTTCAATTCCTTCTCCATATTCATATCCCTCTGCTTTGCATCAATCACCACCCTTTTTATAGTATTCTATTAGGCTTCTTATATTCTGAGCACTTGCATGATTATCGTAGTACTTCAATGATATTTCATAATTTGTAATTGCCTGCTTATAATCTTTGGTCAGCAAGAATTTATCACCTGTTTTCTTGTAATTCATTGCCCTGTTCTTACGCAAGCTATTGAATTGTTTAATTGTTAAAGCTGTATCAAAGGTTTCAGCGTTATTAATTCTATTTATAGGAAGAAAGAAGTTTAGATTCTGTCCATCTTCTAGAATTGCAGTACTAATTCCAACTAAATATCCGTATTCATCCAAGACAGCTCCCCCACTACTCCCATTGGATATAGAAGCTGTCATTTGATAGTATTCTAATGCACCGTATATTCTTTTCCCACTAATCAATCCGTCACTTAAAGAATTTAATAAGCCTTTAGGATTCCCTATTGTAAACACCTTTTCTCCAGTGTCATACTCTGTCCTCGTTGACATTTTCACACTTGGCAAATCCTTCCCATTCACTTTTAATATTATATAATCCTCTAATATACGGCTTATACCTGTAATATATACATTCTCATATACTCCATATTTCTGAAACTTAATATTTAAGGCAAAGCAATCATTTCTTAAAACATGCAAGTTCGTTATTATTTTACCATCAGAATGTATATTTACTCCACTTCCTAATAACACCAGGTAGCCATTCTTATCATATACACGAATTAATACTACTGCTTCATTATTTAAATCAAATATTTCTTCTGGACTAAATTTATCTAATGTTGATATAGGGGGAGATGCACCGTGTTTTAACATTACACCATAACCACATAGAGCGAGAAAGATAATGCCTAATGGAATACCGATGAAATATAATTTCTTTGAAGTGGATTTACCGTTACTATCTGAGCTAAGATTCAAGACCGTTTCCCTCTATATAATCTCTATTTCTCTTCAAGCTTGGTTGCTTCTATATAAACTAACAACTATAATTTAGGAAAGATTAACAATACATCTATTTGGTATATTGTGGAAATGTTAGCTTACACTATAATTCTGCTTGTATGTATAATCAAGCCAAAATCTAGCAGGATTCACAGGGATATTACTGGTGAGATGTGGTTTGGGATGGGGTAGAGTTATTTTGTAGTCTCTACAACTCTTTGTTATGTTCCAAAAACCTTGGCTTCTAAATCTGTAATAGAATCATCAATCAATGCAGTTTTTTCTTTTATCATCTGTTGTCGTTTATCTTTATCATTGGCAATATCGGTAAGCGCTTTTTTATATACATCAGATATTCTTTGAGCATCAGAGGCTGACCAATATTCTTGTAGTTGCTCTAGTACTGGGTTTTCACTTTGCTTTAAGTCTTCGAAATGCATTTTAGCAATACTACGTAAGGCAATGTCACTTGAGCATAGAAGCCACAGTCGATTTAAGTTACTTGCTTGATAAAAACTTGACCACATTCTAATATACGTAAGATCCCAAGCTGCATTTTGTAAACCATTGATTAATTTTTCTTTTGTTGTGGAATCAATGCCTTTAATCATCTTAGAGTAACGTTTTGGACTAAATAACACCATAATAAAGATAGAAGGAACGGCAGCGAAAAACCATTCTCTTTCCATCCAATGGATAAATTTGCAAGCGTTATCAAGGTTATTGTTACTCGATTTCCAAATCTCGATAGCCTTCAAAACAAAATAATAGTTGATCTTCCAAGGTTTAATAGTTTGTAATAAACTTTTATCAGAATTTTCATAATTTACACTTGCAACCCTAGCTTTAGAATCGTCTATTTCAC
>Ga0255058_10001523_pt1 | contig 13044 bp, 11 predicted proteins | sample Cases_109_9_MG_FD_188637 | JGI IMG/M metagenome (GOLD analysis project Ga0255058, IMG submission 188637) | Seawater microbial communities from Amundsen Gulf, Northwest Territories, Canada - Cases_109_9 | ecosystem: Environmental > Aquatic > Marine > Gulf | place: Canada: Northwest Territories... | reverse complement strand
CACTTCGTAAACCTTTATCACGTCTTCAACTACCCCCTGTACACACCTGACGGTGCTCCACTGCGGTGGGAGTGGGCTTACGACTGGCTGGAGAGGAGCGACCTGTTCGGCACCAGTCTGCCCATCCTCGGACGCCTGGAGACTGTGCAGTTCTTCTCCATCGTTATGGTCGTGTCGTTCCTTGTGCTTCTCTTCGGTACGTACCTTCGGCTCGAGAGACGGCCGGCTGGCTCAGAGGCGACGTGACGGACTCAGCGCCGCACCTGCGCATCGGCAGCCGCACTGTGAACGTCTACCACATCGCCTTCATCGCGATCATCTTCTTCACCGGCTTCACGCGCTTCTGGCGCCTGCACGAGCCAGAGCAGTGCTACTTCGATGAGGTCTACTTCCCGCCGACGGGTGCCGAGATCCTGCGTGGCGACAGGGCAGCATGGCAATGGATCGGCCACGAGAACACGCACCCGCCGCTCTCCAAGCTGCTCATGGCGGCCGGACAGGGCATATACGGCCAAAAGAACTACCAAAATGCCATCGATGGCAACGGCTGCTGGTCTGACAGCAACGATGCTGAGGACGTGCGAAGGCGCACCGACGCAAACTGGCTCTACGACCCGATAGGCTGGCGGATGCCGGGTGCCCTGGCCGGCGTTGGTGCGGTCGTGTTCATGTACATGCTGGCGCGGACACTATTCCGCAGCGAGATCGCGGGCCTGGCATCGAGCTTCTTGCTGGCGGCAGATGGGCTGGTGTTCGCGCACGCGCGGATAGGGACGCCGGACTCGTTGGTTCTCTTCTTCATCATTGGCACGTTGTACTTCCTCGTCAGTAACCGGTGGGCGCTCGCCGGGGTCTTCTTAGGTTTGGGCGCGGCCACTAAGTGGAACGCCGCCTTCATCGTCTTTCCGGTCCTGCTGTACTTCATCTGGCGCTTCTATGTGCGCTGGCGCGAGTCCCAATCCGACCGCGACCTGAGACCGGCGGAGCGCGTGCTGCTGGCCGGCGCCGCTCTGATCGGGCTCGGGGCGGCGGCATCGGTGCCGCTGTACATCAACGAAGGTGCGTTATCGTCGACGATGTTGATCGCGGCGGGGGTGCCTGCGGCACTCGGGGTGTTCGTTATCCTCGGTGGCCTTTTAGCCATCGCGTTCGATCCGATACTGCGCCCGAAGCCGCGCGCGCAGGTGTACCTGCAGGCGGCGCTCTCTCTGCCGATCTTCTTCATAGCGCTGCCGTTCGCCGTCTACATGTCGACGTACATACCGATGTTCGCTGCGGGCGAGGGTCTGGACCACTGGTGGTATCTGAGCGATGAAGCTTACAGGTTCCACTCAAGTCTCACGGCCTCGCATGGCTGGCAGTCGGAGTTCTGGCAGTGGCCGATCAACGCACGGCCGGTGTTCTTCTGGGTGGAGGGCGGCACGCACAGCAAGATTTACAACCTGGGAAATCCGCTCGTCTACTGGATGTCGCTGCCGGCGCTGGGGTTCTCCCTCTGGCAGGGCGTCAAGTTCATCCGTATCCGCGTCGAGAACGGATCACGCGTAGCCGTTTGGGGCCGTCTGGGCGAGCGGCAGGCGGCGCTGATCTTCGTCATCCTCAGCTGGCTGGTGCTCTGGCTCTTCTGGGCCACGAACCCACGCACGCTGTTCTCCTACCACTACCTACCGGCGTTCGTTTTCGCTGTGCTGGCGCTAGGGTACGTCGTGCACTGGCTGTGGCATGAGAGCCACTTCGATCGGTCGCGGCAGATTGCGATCGTCTTCATGATCGCGGTGGGCGTGACTTTCGTCTATTTCTATCCACACCTCGCGGCGGTCGACGTGCCGCAGTGGCTGGACGACCAGTACTTCTGGTTCGGCTCCTGGCGATAGAGGCTAGCAGCTACCAGCCGTATTCGTTCGCCCAGTAACGGCCCCAGATCCCCGAAACGATCGAGATGGCAACCAGGCCGATCTGGAGGGCGCGAGAGCGTGGCGATGGGTGGTCATCAAAGCTCATGACCGTGAGGATCGCCAGGAACGGCATGAAGTCCAGCATGAAGCGATATCCGTACTGAACCCATCCCTGGCTGTAGTGCATGAACAGTGGAATCGTGATCAGACCGATCGCGATCCAGCTGGCTGGCTTCAACCAGGTACGTCGTTTCACGAACAGCGCATAAACGAAGGCCGGCGAAGTCAAAAAGATCGAAAGCCCGTAGGGCGAAGGACGGAGCACTGAAAGGTCCGGGAAGTACTGCGGTGGCATGAGGAACATTGTGTATACGTGCAGCGGAATATTCCGCAGATCGAAGAGGGCGAAGTGTGGGGCATTCGGATGATCAAGCCGGTAGAAAGAGTATGGGAGGCCTCCTCCCGTATAGCTCTGATATACCGTCTGGAAGCCAGTGTCGAACGGGCTGTCGAACCGCACATCGTTGTACAGGAGTGTGAGCACGCCAAAGGGGATAAGCGCGCCGGCGAACACCATCCCATCCCTGAGCGCTGGCGAACCCCACAGCCGCCTGTAGAAATCGACGTCGATGAGCGATTTCAGAGAGAACCCCTCGTCGTATCGGGCCAGGATACCGTAGAGGAAGAAGGGGGCCGCGAGCAGCGTCGGTCCGCGGCTCCACCAGGCGAACCCCAGGGCGATGGCCGGCAAGTACAGCGGCACGCGTTTCAAGAAGAGGATTATGGCGATGAGCAGGAAGAAGATGGCGCTTACGTGGTTGTAGAACCAGATCGTGCCTTCCGTCGCAGAGTAGAAGTGGACTGTGCCGAACGCGAAGAACAGTACACCGAGCACCTTTGATAGCGGCTTGAGCTTGAGCAAGCCTAGCGTGTACCAGAAGAGGACTGCGTTGATAGCGCCCAGGACCATCGAAAAGCGTGTCTCGTCGAAGTCTGTGCCCCAGATCGCCACGAAGGGCGTCAGCAGGATAGCTGGCGCCGGGCCGTACGGGAGGTACTTGGCGCCGTCAACGGTCACGGTGTCCTGGAACCAGTCCGGGATGCCCGTATCAGCGACGTTCAGAGAGCCGTGGAGCAGCGCTTCTGCCAGATAGATATGGTGGTCGTACCAATCGATAGGATCCGGGCGCGCAAGCCAGTAGCCAACGAGCACGGAGGCGAATATGAGGATTGGCGCGATAAACTGTGAGGCCGGTAACTTCTCGATGAAGCCGGCGAGGCGGACAAACGCTTCGTCCAGGTCCAGACCTCCACCCGGCTTCGCTGCGGATTCGCCCTCCGGCGGCATAGCCTAAGGTTAGGGTCTTGGCAGAAGCGAAGCAAGTGAAGAAGAATGGATTCGGCGCTGGAAGGGAATCGAGAGTCTGATGCGGGAACGCCAACTGTCGTGACAATAGAACTGACGCTCATCATCCCGACCCGTAACGAGCGGGAGAACATGCCTCTCTTGCTGCCGCGCATCAAGGAATCGCTCGGCGATCTCTCGTACGAAGTGCTCATTGTCGATGACAGCGACGACGGAACGCTGGAAGTAGCGGTATCGCTGGCGGAGGCTTCTGGCCTGACGTTGCGGGCGATTCACCGAGAGCCCGGTTCCCGGGAAGGCCTCCTCAGTGGCGCGGTCGTCGCTGGCATTGCGGATTCGCGCGGTCGCTACATCGGCGTTCTGGACGCCGATCTCCAGCACCCGCCAGAGCTGATTCACACGATGCTGGCATGCGCGCAAGAAGAAGGTGCAGACGTGGTCATCGCCAGCCGCTATCTGAAGGGCGGAAGTGATGAGGGCCTGTCGTCGGGCATGCGGCGCTTCGTCTCTGCTCTCGCCAAGTATTTCGCGAAGACGCTATTCTTCCCGCGCCTTGCCGCGGTGAGCGATCCTCTTTCGGGGTATTTCATCGTCCGTCGCTCAACGCTTGAAGGTGTGCCACTCAAGCCCAGAGGGTTCAAAATCCTACTGGAGATACTCGTTCGTAGCGATGCCAGGCGCGTCCGCGAGCTGCCGATGAGGTTCGCCCAGCGGGCAGAGGGCGATAGCAAGGCGACGTTGAAGCAGGGTATAGACTTTGGCCGCCACGCAGCGGGTCTATTCTGGGACGCGCGGGTTCGCCGCCTGCTGCCGTAGCGGCTTCGGGTCAGACGGCCTGGCGCTCGTCATCGGCCTTGTGTTGGTGCGGCCAGATGATGAGCGAGTTGAGCGTCCAGTTCCAGGTGAAACCCAGCACGACGCCGATCGCGTTCGAGATGTATGGCGCAAGCGTGCCGATGAAGCTCCCGTCGCCTGCCCCGTCTCGCAGGACGGGCGTCAGCAAGTTCACGGTCGCCACGACGATGATGGGGCTGATGATAGAGCTGACCTGGTATTTGATGAAGCGCTGGCCGATCCAGCCGGCGCGAGGGCGCCAGCGGAACGTCCAGCGGTCGTGCAGGTTGAACTGGCAGACGATCGCGATCTCCACCGCGATGATCGAGGCGATGAGCAGCCGGATGTCCGGGTGCGTGAAGAGACCGAGGTCCGTGGAGGTGTCCTGGCCCGGCAGAAACCAGAAGACAGGCGCGTCATAGGCGAGGAAGAGGAAGAACTGGTTGATTAAGAATCCCGCGCCGCCGACGATGACGAACTTCACGAAAGTTGTGGGCAGATGGAGCCTATGGGCGAGCTGCCTGATTGCGCCCATATTGTCTTCTTGTTGTTCGGCGGTGTCTTCGGGGTGCATGGCGGGCTTTCAAATTATATCGGTCGGGCGGCTACTACGGTTGGACGGGGGCCGATGTGCGCCTGTTGCAGATGAGGTTTAGGCGTTGTCTCGCCACCGACGCTCGCGTCGCATGCGAATCAGGCCGCGCACGTCTTCCATGACCGTCCCGCCGATCTTCACGCGCGTGTCCGTGTCTTCGACCCAGCGAACTGGCACGTCTTTGATGCGGTAGCCCATCTTCTCGGCAAGGATGAGAAGCTCCGTATCGAAGAACCAGTTGTTGTTCTTGATCCGTGGCAGGACTTGCTCGGCCACCTCGCGACTGATCGCCTTGAAGCCGCACTGGGCGTCGCTGAAGCGAGTGAAGAACATTCCCTTGATCATGGTGTTGTATCCGGACGTCAGGATCCTGCGCTTGAGCGAGCGCGTCACCCGCGACCCTTTCATCAGCCGCGAGCCGATCGCGACGCCGTAGCCATCTTCCGCCACGGCTCTCGCCAGCGCCGGAAACGCCTCGAGACCGGTGGAAAGGTCGACGTCCATGTAGGTGTGAACGTCGGCGTCGCCCTCACCCCAGACCTGCTTCAGGGCGAAGCCGCGGCCTTTGCGCTCGATGTGGACGTACTCGACCTCGTCCGGGAACTTCTTCTCGAGCTCGCGGCTGACGGCGGGCGTGTCGTCGATCGAGGCGTTGTCGGCGATTCGGATGCGCCAGTCGTACGGAAAGTCGTCGCCGGAGAGGAAGGCACGCAACTCCGGGATGGATTGTGGTAGTGCGCGCTCTTCGTTGTAGACGGGGATAACGACATCGACGCGGGTCATCGAACTCATCGTATCGGCTAGCTTCTTGCCGGTCGAGCGCGGATCAGAGTATGACGCGCCGCGGCTGACCGGTGGCCGTGCGACGAAAGTTGTGAAAGACGAAGTGGTCGTCCTCGTGCTCGACATAGCATCTACGTCCGCCCTGGGCCGCTGCCGCTACGTCGCGAACTGCCGCTTCAGCGTCGGCCCGCAGGGTTGCCTTCAGCGAGAATACGTCGGTCTCGAGCACGGTATATACCTGCGCGGCCGCCAGCTCGTTGAGCCAGCCGGTTAGCAGCTCCGCCCAGCCGAGGTGGAAGGCGTTGTCCGCGAAGCCGGCGGCTATCTTCTGGTGGTTCGTGTCTGGCGCGATGACGAGCGTGCTGGGGCCGAAGTGCGGCAGCGCCAGGTCCGACAGCAGCCGGTAGAGCATCCCGAGCCGTTCGTCGGCCGCCAGGGCGGAGGCGGCGCGAAAGCGTCCGACATTGTAGGCGATGGCGGTGCGCTCTTTCGTCCGGCTCACGGCGCCGGCGAACCACTCTTCGTACTCAGCGAATCCGCCGGCGATGAGCGAACGCTGGACGGCGATGCAGTCGAGTGCTGCCCGGAGGAGAGGCGTGGCCGATGAGTACGACGCCCTCACGGTGACTGCGCAGGCGTCGGTGAGATAGGAGAAGGTGCGCGACCACATCGTGAAAAGGCCGGCTGCCTGCGGCGAGCGCGCCCTGGCGTTGGCGGCAACGACCTGCAGTTGCACGTTCATCACGCGCTCGAAGAGAAAGAGGTCGTCAGGGAGAAGGAAGCTCGTCTGCCGGTGGGCGTCGAGCACCGACGCCGCCGCTGACGTGGGCCGCGGTGGCAGCGAATACCGCTCCGGGAACGCCTCCAGCCGGAAGCGCAGCTTCGGCCGGGGCTTGTCGTCGGTCACGCGCCGCTACTGCCAGCCTTTGGTGGCGCCTTCGATCATCGCCAGCGGGCCAACGGGCCACTTGAAGCCGAAGACCATCGCCTTGTTGATGTCTTCCGGGCTAGCAATGCCTTCCGCCAGCACCTTCTGTGCCTCGCGGACGGCGGCGAAGTAGATGCGGTTGGCGATGAATCCGTACTGCCCCGGCGCGTCCTTGACGCGCACCGTCGCCTTGCCCGCCCGGCTGCAAAGATCCTCGATCGCGGTGATCGTCTCCTCCGCCGTTTCCGGCGCGTGCACGATCTCGACGAGCTGCATGACGGGCGCCGGGCTGAAGAAGTGCATGCCGACGAATCGCGGACGTCTCGCCTCCGACACGCCCTTGTTGATGTCGGAGATCGCCAGCCCGGAGGTGTTTGAGGCGAAGATCGCCTCCGGCTTGAGGGCCTCGTCGAGTTCCCCGAAGACCTTCTTCTTGAGGTCGAGTTCTTCGGGGACCGCTTCGATGATGAGATCGACGCCGGCGAGGTCCGAGACGTTCGTCGTCCAGGAGAGGCGAGAGAGCGCGGCGTCGGCTTCCTCCTGCGTCGTCTTGCCGCGCTCGACGCCGCGGTTGAGGCCGAATCGGCCTTCGACGATGGTCGAGCGGGACTTCGCGATCATCTCGTCGTTAACGTCGCGGATCGTGACCTGAGCGCCGCCGACCGCCAGCGCCTGGCCGATGCCGGAGCCCATGACGCCGCCGCCAATGATGCCAATCGTTTCGATACTCACGGGGTTCCTCCTTCAGTGGCGGGTCGTCCCGCCTGCGAATCCAATACTACGCTCGTGACTGCGCCAACGCCGATCCGCCGGCGTAACGCGCGCGGTCTCCCAGCTCTGCCTCGATGGCGAGCAGGCGGTTGTACTTGGCGGTGCGTTCGCCCCGGGCCGGCGCGCCGGTCTTGATCAGGCCGGCGCCGGTGGCGACGACAAGGTCGGCGATCGTCGTATCCTCGGTCTCGCCGCTGCGGTGGGAGATCACAGAGGTCCAGCCGGCGCGGCTCGCCTCGGCGATCGCGTCCAGCGTCTCGGTCAGGGTGCCGATCTGGTTGAGCTTGATGAGCACGCTGTTCGCCGCCTCCTGGCGGATACCCTCGCGGATGCGCTCGACGTTCGTGACGAAGATGTCATCGCCGACAAGCTGCACACGGTCGCCCAGGCGAGCGTTGAGCGAGCGCCAGCCGTCCCAGTCCTCCTCTGCCATCCCGTCCTCGAGGGAGACGATCGGGTAGCGGCGGCACCAGTCGGCCCAGAGGTCGACCAGCTCGTCTGGCGCGAGCGTGCGCCCTTCGCGCGTCAGCTCATACTTGCCGTCCGACTCAAGCTCCGAGGCCGCCGGATCGAGCGCGATGGCGATCTGTTCGCCGGGCGTGTAGCCGGCGGCCTCGATTGCCTCAAGGGCGAGCTCGATCGCGCCGTCGTTTGCAAGGCCCGGCGGGGCGAAGCCGCCTTCGTCGCCGAGAGTCGTTGGCATGCCGCGCTCGTGCAGGATGCTCTCAAGAGCGTGGTACACCTCGACGGACCAGCGAAGCGCCTCGGAGAACGTCGGCGCGCCCACGGGTGCGATCATGAACTCCTGGAAGTCGGTCGAGCCTTCCGCGTGCTTACCGCCGTTGAGAATGTTGAGAAGCGGCAGCGGGAGCAGCGTCGCGTCATCGTCGGCGAGGTAGCGGTAAAGTGGCTCGCCTGCCTCGGCTGAAGCTGCGTGCGCGACGGCGAGCGAAACGCCGAGGATCGCGTTCGCGCCCAGCATCGCCTTATTCGGCGTGCCGTCGAGATCGTTCATCGCCTGATCGATCTCACGCTGGGCGTCTCCGGGCATGCCGACGGCCTTCGGCGCGATCGTGTCGTGGATGTTCGCGATCGCCCGAAGGACTCCTTTGCCGCCGTAGCGTGCCGCGTCACCGTCGCGCAGTTCGATGGCCTCGAGCGCGCCGGTGGAGGCACCCGAGGGCACGGCCGCCGCGCCGCATGCGCCGCTTTCGAGGGCGACTTCGACGGTGATCGTGGGGTTGGCTCGCGAATCCAGGATCTCGCGGGCGTTGATCGATGCGATATTGCTGGACATGCCTACTCCGGTCTGGTGATGCGCCGCTCTTCGGCGAGCGCGATGGCTTTCTCGACAGCTACGATGGGGTCGCTGACGCGGACGATGCGGTCTCTGTCGTGGCCTCCGTAGTCGAAGTCCCATGTGTCGAGGCCGACGATCGGGACCTTGTGGATCAGCGCGAAGGCGATCTCGCTCAGCGTGCCGTAAGAGCCATCGATGGCGATGATCGCTTCGCCACTGAGCACGACGATGACGTTGCGAGTGAACCCAAGGCCGGTGAACACGGGGAATTCGACATGCGGGTTGGGCGGCGTCTCCTCGCGGTTGCGGCCGGGCATGATGCCGATCGTGTGGCCGCCCTCAGCGCGTGCGCCGCGGCAGGCCGCCTCCATGACACCGCCCCGCCCACCGCAGACCAGCGTGGCACCATGGCGGGCGATCTCGTGGCCGACGACTTCTGCGGCGCCGAGAGCAGCTTCGCCGGAGGCCTCCCCGCCGATCACGGAGATCATCATCACGGGTCGTAATGATAGAGGACGCTGCGGTCTACGGCGATAGCGACCAGGAGTATGATGCCGCTTCGGTCGTCCCGCGCGTGATCGCGGCGATGACGATGACGGTTTCGCGCGAGTCGTCGAAGAGCAGGCCGCCTGAACCATCTTCCCCGACGTCAATCGTACGCACGTCGCCGTCTCCGTAGATCGCCTGCACTAGCCACCGCTGTTCCAGCGGTCCGTTGATGCGCCGGAATCCCTGCGCCTGCCAGCCGGCTGCGGTCTCCGCGCCGTCCTCCAGGCCCATTTCCGGAACGGCGATGTTGTCGACGGCGAACCCGGCGAGGTTCGCTGAGTCGTCCGTCACGTATTCGAAGCGAATGAGGACCTGCCTGCCCGCGAATTCGCCCATGTCGACCTCTTCCGTGACCCAGCCGCTGCTCGCGCCGGTGTAACCGTGACCGAACGACGCCCCGGTTGGGTTGTCCGCCGTCGTGTGCTGGCCGGGCAGAGTGATCCAGGTGGTTCCGTCGTCCGTTGAAGCGGCTACGTAGGCGTAGTCCCAGCTGCGTTCGATGTCGTACCAGACGTCGAAGCGCAGAGTTGCCTCGTCGGTGTTCCGCAGGTCGATCTGGCGGGTCAGGCGCGAGTTGATCGAGTCGCCACGCCCGGACCACCAGAAGGGGCCGTCGTGCTCCGGGACGCCGATTGAGACCGTCTCCTCGCCCTGGAACCCGAAGACAGTGCCGGATCCGGCCGGAATCCGGAGGTAGTCCGTGGCGTACTGGCGGACCGTTCCGCTGCCAGCGCCGGTCACGGTTGCGGCCACCGTGGTCGTTGCGTTCAGGGAGGGGTGGCTGTACGGGCCGACTGCGGCGTCGAGCCAGTTGGCGACTACCCAGTCAGCGAAGACATCGTCGGACGTCTCGCCATACGCGGCCAGATACGGGTCGATGCCATCCCAGCTGTCGCCCTGCTCGCTGAGTAACGCGTCGGCGTTCGTCCGTCCCCCATACTGGTCGAGCAGATAGGCGAAGAAAAGCTCTGAGGCAGCGTAGCTCAGGGTCGTGTCGCCGGCCGCCGGCCAGTGATCGAGTTGCAGGTCGGGTTGAGTGAGGAACTGCGGTATCCAGACCTGACCGCCGTCGACGAGCTGACTGGCGACCTGCGAAAGGCCCTCGTTGACCCAGGACTCCTCGCCATCGTCTGCGTGGGCGTGGATCAGGTGCTGAAGTTCGTGCGCGACGAGTCCGTTGTATCCCACGCCGGGCGACGACAAAACGCTGCGGTCGATGTAGAGCATTTCGCGCTCGTTGCTGGCGGGGGCGACTTCTCGTGGGAATGAGTCGGCGCCGCTGACGTAGCCGCCCGCGCCCCGCAGATTGGCATGAAGGATTGTAATTCGTGGATCGCCGTCGACGCCCGGCGTCCATGGTTCGCCAAACGCCGCCGTCACCTTCGGCCAGATCTCGCCTTCGAAGTCAGCGGCGATCTGCTGAAGCGCGGAATCGTCATAGGAGGATCCGTCCTGTACGAAGAGGTAAGCGTGATCGGTGATCGCCCTCACCGTGGCCGTGACCTCGTAGGTGGAAGGGGAGTCGAGGTTGAGGAGGATGAAGGTTTCGCTGTCCCCCACGTCGTGGGCGAAAGGTTCTGTGCGGGCGACACGCGAAGCGTCTGCGGGCAGGCCGCGGAAGCGCTGCGCCAGGTCGATTCGATCACGCTCGGGAAGGTCGTCACTCTGGGAGGTTGTGGGCGTGGGTGTAGACGTTGCGTTGGGTGAGGGCGCGGCTGAGGGCGAGGCGGGCGTCGGCGTTGTCGGCGGCTGGGTTGTACCGTCGCCGCAGGCGGCGAGCAACCCCACAAGAATGAGGGCGACCGTCGCCGTGACGATCGCCCTCATCTTCGTCAGCACACGTGTAATACGAAGCTATCTAGAGCGCGGATGCGCCTTCTCGTAGACCTCGCGTACGTGCTCACTGGTCAGGTGAGTGTAGACCTGAGTCGTTGAGATGTTCGCGTGACCCAGCATCTCTTGCACGTTTCGCAGTGGCATGCCGCCCCGCAGCATGTGTGTGGCGAAGGAGTGGCGCAGCGTGTGCGGCGTGACGTCCTCGCCGAGGTTCGCATCGCGAGCGTACCCCTTGAGGATTAGCCAGAAGCCCTGGCGTGTCAGCCGGTCGCCGCGGCGGTTGAGGAAGAGCGCGGGCTCGTCCTTGCCGCGGATCAGCACTGGCCGACCCTCGTCCAGGTAATCGGTCAGAGCCTCAAAAGCCTGGTCGTGGATCGGGATGGTTCGCTCCTTGGCACCCTTGCCCATGCAGCGGACGAACGGGCTGCTCTCGTCTGCGGTGACGCTACTGACGTCGAGCGAGACCAGCTCGGTCACGCGCATGCCGGTGGCGTAGAGCAGTTCGAGCATCGCCCGGTCGCGCTTTGCTTCAGGGGTGGCGCGCCGTGCGGGCTGTTCCAGGAGCTCGTCGACCTCATTGGGGCTGATCGCCTTGGGGAGAGTCTTGCCGACGCGCGGCGAAGAGAGACCTTCCGTTGGGTTGTCCGCTACTGTCCCTTCTGCGGTCAGGAATGCGAAGAAGGAGCGTGTGGCGGCGACCTTGCGGGCGACCGATGTTTCCGTGTAACCGCGCTGTTTCAGGTCCAGGATGAAGTCCTGGATGGCGGATCGGTCAACGGAAGCCCAGCCGTTGGAGCCGGGGATCGTGCCAATGAAATCGGCGAGCTGCTGGAGGTCGTTGCGGTAGGCGGCTACGGTGTTGCCAGATGAGCCCTTCTCCACGGACAAGAACGTGAGGAAACCGGTGAGGTGCTCGCGCATGCTGGATGGCAGATCGGGCTTTTGCAGCCGCTCGGGAGATACGATGGCCATATTCTAATTTCACCTCCTTGTACGTGTCCAGCAGGACTCCAGAGCGTCCCGCCAGACTTTGTGGATAAGCACGGTCAGCCCTCTGAGGCTGGCAATGTTCATGGGTGGAAACGCAAAGATCACCCGCAAGTTAACAGGATTATGGTCCAGTTTCAGACAGATTATGGGCCAACGTAACTGAAATCAGGCGTCGCCTATGTTTCGCGCGTCGGATCCACTCGACGTAACTCGACGAGCACGCAGGGGCTGACCCCAGCGAGGCTCCGAAGCCCTAGCAGCTGCTCGATGGCGCTGCTCGCGGCGACCCAGGTGCTCTCAGACTGGCGGCCCAACGGCGGCCAGTAGTATCCACGCATGCGAATCGGCTGGAAGCCGGCCTCTCCCCAGAGTCGTAGATGCTCCGCAAAGCTGAGGTCGTAGTAGATTCCATCCCAGGCTGGCGCAGCGGAGCGCCGTAGCCGGCGCCTGAGCCGCGTCAGCCACCCCTTGTAGGAGCGCGCGTTGTATAGAGTGACAAGGACGCTGCCGCCAGGCCGCAAGACTCGCTGACACTCTTCACGGAACCACCGCTCATCTGAGGCGGCCGGCGCCTGTATCGCGACTACCGTGTCTGCCACATCGTCCCGAAGCGGCATAGTGGGCAACTCGCCGACCACTACGGGGGTCAGCTTAGAGTCGTCGGCCATCGCGTAGACCTCGTCGCGGTCGACGTCGGTTGCGATCACGAGATTGGCGTGGCGCGTAAGCACGTGCTCGAGGCGCCCGCTGGCCGAACCGACGTCCACGATGATGCCACCGGGGCGCGGCCTGAGAGCTTCGTCAAGAAACGCCTCCTCGACGCTTGTGGCGTAGGCGCCCATGCGGCTCAATGCGACGCCCTGCCAGAAGCCCCATGTGCTCTTGAGGCGCGCCGACCGCTCTTGAGTCTCGGCGAGGACGCGGCCGTAGCGGGCTCGCTCGATGTCAACACTGCGGGCGATCAGCAGGCCAGTCGCGGAGAGCGCCAGAAAGAGGGGCAGTTCGAATCCGATCGCCGCGGCTTCGCCGGTCGCGATGTCGTCGGCGATCGCCGCGGCCGGAAGTGCCAGCACGGGTGCGGCAGTTCGGACGCCGCCGAGCGTTGCCAGGAGCACTGGAAACGCCAGCAGGATGAGCAGCGGCTCGTGCCAGGCTGAGCCGTGTGAGACCGCGAAGTGCAGCGTCAGGACTGCCGCG
>Ga0255058_10001522_pt1 | contig 13046 bp, 13 predicted proteins | sample Cases_109_9_MG_FD_188637 | JGI IMG/M metagenome (GOLD analysis project Ga0255058, IMG submission 188637) | Seawater microbial communities from Amundsen Gulf, Northwest Territories, Canada - Cases_109_9 | ecosystem: Environmental > Aquatic > Marine > Gulf | place: Canada: Northwest Territories... | reverse complement strand
AAATCCCAGCCGGGATCTTCCTGGGCGGGGTCTTCCTGAGCCTGAACCGGCGCGATGATGGTGGAGCCAAGCAATGTACAAGTCGCTGCAGTCAGTGCCCCGGAAATAGACTCGTTGTCACGCTTGCTCATGGCACTCGACCTAGTTGCAGCCGCATCCGCCGCCGCCGAATCCTCGGCCGCCGCTGGATGCTTCCTTGCTGAAGTAAATGTGATCGTCCGTCGCGACTTCCACAGGGTCGGAGATCAACAGCATTTCCTCCTTCGCGAGAATGTCCCGTTCCCAGGGCTCAACGCCCATCGAAGAGCAGCCCGAACAAAGAATTGCCAGCCCGCATAGCGATCTGGTCAACAACGGCATGTTCGTCATAAATAATTAGCCTTCCCGGAAAATGAAGTCGCACATAGTACTAAGCATGGCATCGCCGACGCAATGAGGCGTGTTCGTATTTTCCGCAGGACTCGTCTGTGCCGACGTTTGACCGTTGCAGCCAGGAAATGTTCGCCGACTGTTCACCGTATTGCCACCGAGTTTGACGGCATCAGCGGCGTGCACGGATATCGTGCAGGATCTTGAGTGCCTGGTCCGGAAAGTCGGTGAACAGTCCATCGACGGCCAGGTCGCTCACGAAAAACCTGACGAGTTCTTCAAAAGTTGCAAAACCGCGCGGCAGCTCATCAGCGCGAAATGTATACGGATGTACCGCCAATCCCAAAATCTGTGCCGCCGCCGCCAACCCGGCGGAAACAGGTGTGCCGTGCTCGAGTTTGTAGAGTTGCCTCGTCCACGGGCCGATGCCGTCGACGGTTTTCGCCAGTTGTCGCAGCCCGGCAGGCGTTTTGAGCGCTTTGTAATCGGTCTTAGCCTCACGCCAGATGTTTTCCCCTATGAGCTGAATCAGCTTCATCTTGCAGCCCAGCTCATGCCGAAGTCGTTCGAGCTCGTCGGCGTCGAAGCACTGCACGTAGATGTTGTCGTCTCGATCGCTGTATGCGAAGTCGTCGAGTACCTCAAGGAACAGCGGCGCAATATCGACGCCCTCCTCCCGATGCCAGGCCGGACGTTTGATCTCCGGGTAGATGCCCGTCGTTCCGCCTGTGGCTTCGTTCAGGCTCCTGATGAGCGCGAGCTCTTCGGCCAGGGTGTGAATGTGGAAATGGCCACTGTGCGGCGGAAAGCGGCCCGGGTACACGGCGCTGCCGTTTGCATTTACACGCTCCCAGACCTTGAGCGCCTTGAGTTCCTCAAGGTCAAAGTCGCGCACGTAATAGCGGCGGTCGCGTCGACAGCGATCCGGGAATCGCGTCGCGACGTCCGTCACTCGCTCCAGGTAGATATCGTGTATCACGACAAGCTGATCGTCGTGTGTCGCGACGACGTCTTGCTCAAGGAAATCGGCACCCATGGCGTGCGCCAGGGCTTTGGCCGGCAGTGTGTGCTCGGGCAGGTAACCGGACGCTCCGCGGTGGGCGATAATGACGGGCGACATAAGAGAATTAACGCGAGAAAACTACCGTAACTCAATCATTAGTCAGGTATTTTCACCGTCCTCCAGACCCGGGAAATCAATGACCTCCCAACGCGCCGTGTCTTCGTTGCGCGCCTGCCGCTTGAGCGCATCCACCATATCGCGTGATTTCCATTCGATGTGTTCTTTCACGCGGTCAACGATTTCCTGCGGAGTTTCGATGATACCCCCGTACGGGCGTATCGTGATCATTGGCTTGTTATTTTCGTCGGCGACATCCATCTGAAACCGTGTGAGCTCTTTGTGCTGCTCATAGACGATCGGCAGGACAATAACGGCCTCGGACTCCTTCACCTGGCGCATCAATTCCTGTTTGATCGTCTCAGGTGCGCCCCCCATCGGGACGTTGTCAGGTCTGCTTACATTCACGTAATAAAAGAGATCGACGCTCTCCAGGAATTCGAAAACGCGCAAGTAGTCGTCGGTTTCTTGAAAGGTGTGGGTAACAAACACCCGAATTGGATCATCTTCGGACACCGGACGCTCCTGTGTTGGCTCTGCCGCAGTTGATTTTATCCAATTCCTGCCTTCGATGCGCGGCCATGACATTCCGGCCCTGCAGCCTATTTCCATGCCTGCGGCGATTCGGTATGGTTGCAGCCCGCCGGGCATCGTTGCCGGCCTGACTCATGGGTGATATGCGACTCCTGTTGTACAACATTCGTTATGCCGTCGGCAGCGGCGCCGGCATGCATATGCCGCTGCCTGGCGCCGGTTACGTGCTGGGCGGGCAAAACAACCTTCCCGAGATAACGCACTTCATCAAGTCGGTCGACCCCGATATTGTAGGGCTGATTGAGGTCGATACGGGGTCCATCCGCAGCCGCATGGTCAATCAGGCCGAAAAAATCGCCGGCGATCTCGGCATGAATACGTCCTACGAAACGAAGTACGGCGAAAGGTCGATCAATAAGATATTACCGATCGTGCGCAAGCAGGGAAACGCATTTATGGCTGCGCAGCGCGTACACGGCGAAAAATTTCACTACTTCGATACAGGTATCAAGCGACTGATCATCGAACTCGAAATGGAGGATTTCGCAGTATTCCTCGTGCATCTGTCGCTGAAGTACCGGCATCGCCACCTGCAGTTGCGCACACTTCACGATCTCATCGACAAGACCGAAAAACCCGTGATTGTCGCCGGCGACTTCAATACGTATTGGGGTGAAAACGAGATATACCTCTTCCTGCGTGCATCCGGTCTTACGTCGGCAAACGTGAACAGCGTTCCGACCTATCCGAGCCGCTCGCCGCGCAAGGTTCTTGATTTTATTCTTTACCAGGAGGGCATCCGGGTCACGGATTTCGACGTTCCGGATGTGCGTTTGTCCGATCACCTGCCGTTGGTATGTGACTTCGAGATTGAATAGACAGCCACAGATGCGCGGGCTGATGGCTACAAAGAGAGTTCTACACGTATGACACATCAACATTGGACGTCAGAAACCGATAGCGACGGTATTGTCTGGTTACGAATTGACAAGGCGGGCGGCGGAGCGAACGTTTTGTCAGCCGAGGTGCTGACCGAACTCAACTCGCTCATCGAACCATTGCATGACGATTTGCCCACGGGCGTCGTGATCTATTCCGGCAAGAGCAGCGGATTCGTCATGGGCGCCGATATTAACGAGTTCACAACCATCGAGTCACCGCAACAAGCCTATGAGCTGATTCGTCTCGGCCAGCGAGTGCTCGACGGTGTTGAGGCGTTGGCGTGTCCTACCGTGGCGGCCATCAATGGGTTCGCGTTGGGAGGCGGCCTCGAACTGGCCATGGCATGTGACTATCGCCTGGCGCTGGCAAGCCGTAAACGAATACTTGGCTTCCCCGAAGTGCAGCTGGGCATCCATCCGGGATTTGGCGGAACGGTCCGTAGCGTGCGCATCTGCGGCGTTCGCCCGGCGATGCAACTGATGTTGTCCGGCCAGCCGATAACGGCGGACAAGGGTCGCAGGATTGGCCTAATTGACCGAATTGCGGCCGAGGAGGAATGGCGCCAGGCGGCCAGCGAGCTGATTTCCGCGGCGGCGCCGAAAAGACGCGCACCCATGCTTGAGCGTCTCCTGAGTCTGTCGTTCGTGCGCCCAATGATTCGGTCCGTGCTGATCAAGCAAGTTGCGAGCAAAGCCCGCAAAGAGCACTACCCTGCCCCGTACGCAATCATCGATCTGTGGTCCCGGCACGGCGCTTCGACGAAATCAGGTTATGAAGCGGAAGCGCGGTCGATCGCCGAGCTGATGTGTACGAATACGTCACGAAACCTGGTCCGCGTATTCTTCCTGCAAAACAAGCTTAAGAGCCAGGGGAAAAAACCGGCGAGTGCGATTTCGCACGTGCATGTCGTAGGTGCAGGAGTCATGGGCGGCGATATTGCCGCCTGGTGCGCATACCGGGGCCTCACGGTGACGTTGCAGGACCGCGAGCAAAAGTTCATCGAGCCGGCGTTGCAGCGTGCGGAAAAAATGTTTAGCAAACGCGTACGGGACGACGAAGAACGCGCTGCGACCATGGCTCGATTGCAAGCCGATGTAAGCGGCAACGGAACGGCCGATGCCGACCTGGTCATTGAAGCCATTTACGAAGATCTAACAGCGAAGCAGGAACTCTATGCGGCCCTGCAGAAGAAAATGAAACCGGGTGCGCTGCTCGCGACGAACACGTCGAGTATTCCTCTCGAGGAGTTACGTACGGTTCTCGACGAGCCGCAACGCTTCATCGGACTGCATTTCTTCAATCCGGTTGCACTGTTGCCGCTGGTTGAAGTTATCCGCTGCGAGGATACTGTTGCGGAAGCCCTCGACATTGGTTTTGCTTTCGTCAGGGGCATTGGCAAATTACCGCTCGAATGCGCGAGTTCCCCGGGTTTTGTCGTCAATCGCGTCCTCGCACCGTACATGGCCGAAGCGATGGAACTCGCCGAAGACGGTGTGCCGCTCGTGGAAATCGACCGCGCAGCCGAGGACTTTGGCCTGCCGATGGGGCCTATTGAGCTTATTGACAGTGTCGGTGTCGATGTCGCGTTGCACGTCTCGAAAGTGCTCGGCGCAGCAATTGATCGACCGGTACCTGAACTGCTGGCAAAGATGGTTGATCGCGGACATCTGGGACGCAAGTCGGGTCAGGGCTTCTACGCGTGGACCGATGGCAAACCACAAAAACCCGCCGCAAGCGGCGGCGACGTTCCGGACGACATCGAAGACCGACTGATATTGCCAATGGTGAACGAAGCCGTCGCCTGCCTGCATGACGGCGTAATCGGTAGCGCTGACCTGCTGGATGCTGGCGTCATATTCGGAACCGGATTCGCACCGTTTCGGGGTGGTCCATTGCAGTATGCCCGCGAACGGGGCGTGGACAGCGTTGTTCGACGCCTCGATGAATTGGCATCGAAATACGGCGAGCGCTTCCGCGCTAACGATGGGTTTGAGATTCTGTGACCTGCTTCGCAGGTTTGGCCGCAAAAAAACTGTGCGCCGCTTCACGCTGACAGCGTCAGGTAGTATCGGAAGTTGTTGAATTGAAGGTAGAATGCGGTCGACGGAATGGAAACCCCATGCCCGCCGGCGAGGGTTCTGGACAGTTTTTCCAGGGGCCAGACAAGATCAATAATCAAGATACGAGTATCAACAGGATGAGTAATGACGGGTGAGCCAGTAAGCATGGAGATGCTCAGAGCCTTCTCGCCGCTGAATGGACTGAAACGCGACAACTTGGCCGCGCTCGCCAGCAAAGTGCAGTTACGGGAGCTGTCGCCCGGACAGGTATTGTTCAAGGAAGGTGATACTGAGAAGCGGACGATCTACATCGTATCCGGCACTCTTGATTTGATGGATCAGGGCAAGGTCGTCGCAACGCTCGCGGGAGGCAGCGATGCGGCCCGCAATCCCGTTACGCCGGTTTTTCCGCGCCGCGTCTCGGCAAAGGCCAGGGATCGGGTCAAGTTCATATCCATCGATAGTGACTTGCTTGACGTCATGCTGACCTGGGATCAGACCGGCACCTATGAAGTCTCTGATCTGCAAAACAAGCCCGACACGGGCAGCGATGACTGGATGACAATGCTGCTGCAGACAAAGGCATTTCACAAGATTCCGCCGGCAAACATCCAGGCTATCTTCATGCGCATGCAGCAGATCAATTACAAGGCCGGCGATATTATTTTGAAGCAAGGCTCCGAGGGCGACTATTTCTACGTCCTGACTCGCGGCAGCGCCCTTGTGACGAGGGAGACACCGCTCAGCAAGGATGGCATCAAGCTGGCAGAGCTAGGCGTCGGCGACACTTTCGGCGAAGAGGCTCTGATTTCCGAAGCGAAGCGCAATGCGACTGTCACCATGCTTGCCGACGGCGCCGCCATGCGCCTTGACAAGGATGACTTCAAGACCTTGCTCAACGAGCCGATGCTTGACTGGGTCGACTATGCTCAAGGGCGACAAATTGTTGAAGGCGGCGGTCAGTGGCTCGATGTCCGGCTGCCCAGTGAATTTGAAAATCAGCATCTGGATGGCGCGATCAACATTCCGCTGTATTTCATTCGCCTGAAAATCAATACATTGGACCAAAGCCAAAAGTATGTCGTCTGCTGTGACACGGGCAGACGCAGTTCGGCCGGCGCATATATTCTCAGCGAACGTGGCTTTCAAGCTTACGTTCTGCGTGGGGGAATCAATAGAGAATCGGCCTGATCGGCCGCCGTACGACTGACTTGCCGTTGACTACATCGTGTGGGTAAGCTTCTCGCCGCCGATTGCGCCGGCAAGATAATTCTCGATCTTCTTCTGTGTATTGCCCTGATCCTGATCGCTGAACTGCACACCGATACCGGCGGTTCGCTTACCTTGAGCACCCTTGGGTGTCATCCAGATTACTTTTCCGGCCACCGGAATTTTTTCGTCTTCGCCCATCAGGTTGAGTAGCATGAAAACTTCATCGCCCAGCCGGTAGGAGCTGTTCGTCGGAATGAACAGCCCGCCGTTAATGATGTAGGGCATGTACGCGAGGTACAGGGCGCTCTTGTCCTTGATTGTCAGTGTCAACAGTCCTGGCTTGGTCATTCCTTCACCTCGCGGCGCGCAACAGCTGCATGCCGTCCATCAGTTCATCCTGGCCACAATCTCTGAGGCCCTCGGCCCAGTCGATCAGCAAGCCTTCCAGTGTCAGCTGGACGTTGTAGGAGCCACCGGGCTGGCCGCGTAGCCGATTGATCCTGTCTAGATAACAGAACAAATTTCGCCTGTCCATGCGCTTGAGCACAGAATCGTCAACGGCTATGCCTGCCGCTCTGCCGCGACCGCCAGCCGCCGCCAAAATTACCAGCCGAATCTGCCGGGCCAGCCAATCGAGAACAAACGGACCGTCCATACGCGACCATTCTCGCGCCACCGCAACGGGCGATGATTTTCCGCCAGCGACAGCCGCGAAGTCACGTCTCATCGCATCGCTCGTTTCAAGTTCTTCTGCGGCGGCGATCGCCGCGAGCGGAGCGAATCCTGCGACCCGCAACGCATCCAGCCACGAGGTCCCGGGTTGCAGTCGATCCAGCCAGGCCAGGCCGTCGGCCTCGGGCGGTGGCGCGAAGTCGATTCTCTGGCAGCGGCTGAATATTGTCGCCGGCAAGCGGCCAGTTCGATCGGCGATAAGTATCAACAGTGTGTCACCCGGAGGCTCCTCCAGGGTCTTCAGCAGACTGTTTGCCGCGTTACTCGTCATTGCATTCGCGGGATCGATAACGGCCACCTTCCCGCCGCCATGAAAGCTCGTCAGACTCAGATCGGCGGCAAGTTCCCGAATCTGGTCGATTCCTATGGCCTGTTTGTCCTCGGGCGGCTCAATCCAACGCAAATCGGCATGTTCAGGCCGTTCAAACGGGTATTGTGGGAGCGCTTGATTCGAGTCCGCGTGCAGCTGTTGGGCGACGATCCAGGCCGCTGCCGCCCGCTTGCCCACTCCCGTCGGCCCGATGAGCAGGACAGCGTGTGGAAGACGCCGGTGCTGTATCCGGGCCAGCCAGGATTGGGCGAAAGCCCTTTGCCATAATATTTCCATATTTTATAGACTTATGCCATTAACCTAATCTTTAGCATTAGATATTAGTGCACTGGCAATCTCACCGATCGCCGCCTGTACTGTGGCGATATCCTGAGTAGCGTCGACAACGATGAAGCGCTCGGGCTCATTCTCGGCAAGGTTCAGATAGGTCTCTCGAACACGCGCAAAAAATTCGGCCCGCTCGATTTCGAAGCGGTCCGGATCGCCCCGTTTCCCCGCCCGCTGCATACCCGTCTCGACCGGCGCGTCGAGCAGAATGGTCAGGTCCGGCTGCACGTCGCTGTGGACCCAGTCCGCCAGTCGATCGATGGTCTCGAGCGGGATGCCACGGCCTCCGCCCTGGTACGCGCGGCTGGCGTCGGTAAAACGATCGCAGACGACCCAGGAACCCGCCACGAGCGCCGGACGAATCACGTTGTTAACGTTGAGTGATCGTGCCGCAAACATCAGCAGCAACTCTGCGATGTCCGGCATCGGTTCGTCACCCCGCTCGACAAGCAAGCGCCGAATGCGTTCGGCATTTGGCGTGCCGCCGGGCTCACGCGATTTGAGTACTTTGTAGCCGTGAGACTCAATGATTCCCGCCAGGAAATCGATATTGCTCGACTTGCCGACACCCTCAATGCCTTCCACCGTGATAAATCGTCCGTATTGGATCATCCGGGTAGCTCTGAACTCATCAACATCACCTTGTTGGAGTACTAGCGGCGCTTTTCGCGCAATCGTTTGAGGTAGTCCGAAACGGCGGCATCATGCTCTTCCTTTGTCGCCGAGAACTTGTGGCTACCATCGCCAAGGCCAGTTGCGACGAAGTAAAGCTCGTTACCGTCTGATGGATGCAGAACTGCGTGAATTGCGGCTCTGCCAGGCAATGCGATCGGTGTCGGCGGCAAGCCGTGCCGGGTATACGTGTTATACGGCGTATCCTTACGCATATCCCGGCGTGTCAGGTTACCGTTGAAGTCCGGGCCAATGCCGTAAATCACAGTCGGATCGGTCTGCAGCCGCATGCGTTGTTCGAGCCGCCGCAAAAAAACGCCGGCGATTCTTGGCCGTTCGTCAACACGTGCGGTTTCCTTCTCGACGATCGACGCCAGTATCAAAGCCTCATACGGGGTCCTGACCGGCAAGTCCGCATCACGCGCGGCCCATTCGTCAGCCAGCGATTGCCGCATCAGTTCGTAGGCCTGGGCGAGCAATACCCTGTCAGTCGTATCGCGCGGGAATCGATATGTTTCCGGCAGAAACAGTCCTTCCGCGTGCGTGCGTTCTGCGCCGAGTTCAGCCAGCAGCGACGGCCAGTCCTCGTCGGTCAGCGTTGCATCGATTTGTGAATGGTCATGGAGCTCGCGTAACAAGTCCCATTGATTCCAGCCTTCGACAATCGTGAACGAATACAGTCGTACATCACCGCTTGTGAATTGCTCAAGCAGCTCAAGTGCCGATGTGCCTGGTTCGATGTGGTACTCGCCAGCCTGCACCGCGCTTGCCCTGCCCGTCCAGCGCGCGTAAGCGCGGAACAGCCTGGTATTCGACATGATGCCGGCTGCCGCAAGGTCCTTGCTCACGGTGGCGAATGGGCTGCCGGCTGCAATTTCGAAGCTTGTACCCGACTCCGATACCGACAGTGGTGCATGCAGAACACGATTGATTTGCCACAGCCCCAGCGCCGCAACGACGCCCAATACGCCCGTGGCAATGGCGACAGGTCGGGCCAATCGATTCAAATCCGGCACTCCGGCACACTGTTTTGGGCGGCGAGCTCCATGATGCGTCGGCTTACCGGGTACTTTGACCAGGCATATTGTCCGCATCGGCGTACCGGCAGCACGCCGAACTGACTGTTGGTCAGGAATATTTCATCGGCTGCCAACGCTTCGTCAACACTGATATCGGCCACCTCACAATCGATGCCGGCGTCAACAATTATCGCGAGCAAGTGCTGGCGCATGATGCCGGCGACACCACAACGGGTGATCGCAGGTGTTTTCAGTGCATTGGCGGAAACGATGAACACGTTGCTCATAGTACCGCAGATCAAGCGGTCGGCTGCATCGAGCATCAGACCCTCGAAGATGTCCGTATCGTCCCATTCGGCGCACGCCATGACTTGCTCAAGCCGATTGAGTGTCTTCAATCCAGCCAACTGGGGCTGCTCTGCCAGCCGCAGGTGACACAGTCTTACGTCGATGCCGTCTTTGTATGTGGACGCCGGAATCCTGCGCGAGTCGAAAACACCGACCCAGACGCTTGCCTTTGCCGCACCGGAGCGGCGGTAACCACGTTGTCCGGATCCTGCCGTTACAACGATTTTTGCGGTGCAGTGCGTAGTATCGATTGTGCACTGGTGCAGCGCTTTATCAAGATCTGCGGCAAGCTTTGCATCGTCTGTTGCGGTAATCCCCAGTCGATGACAGCCGAGTTGCAGGCGTGCAACGTGCAGCGGCCAAAATCGCGGGAGGCTATCGCGAATCGCGATCGTTTCAAACAGGCCGTCACCGTATTGGACTGCGCGATCGCGAATATCGACGGTGTCGATCGATTGCCCGTTTGCAAACCATTCGCTCATGACGACAGTGCTCTTATCATGCCCTTGGCTTTGGCACGAGTCTCCGCCAATTCCGCCTGTGGCTCTGAATCAGCAACAATGCCGGAACCGGCACACAACGATACGCTGTTGCCTTGCATCACCATCGTCCGGATCAGAATGTTGAGATCCAGACTGCCATCCCGATTCAAATAGCCGAACGATCCCGTGTACGCACCGCGTGGCCCATGTTCGAGTTCGCTAATGATCTGCATGCAGCGGACTTTCGGGCAACCTGTAATCGTGCCACCCGGAAAGACGGCGCGAATCGTGTCGCCCGGAGTAATGTCTTCGCGCAACTGGCCACGAACATTGGACACGATATGGTGCACATGCGCGTAGCTCTCCAACACCATCATTTCATTAACTTCGACCGAACCGGGCACGCATATGCGGCCGAGGTCGTTACGTTCGAGGTCGATAAGCATGATGTGTTCAGCGCGTTCTTTTGGATGGGCAAACAATTCGGCAGACAGACTGTCGTCAAGGTCGCGATCATCAGAACGCGGCCGTGTCCCGGCAATCGGTCGGGTCGACACGGCGCCATCGCGGATTTCGACCAGCCGCTCGGGCGATGACGACATCACGGTAACGTCCCGCCATCGTACGAGACCCGCAAAAGGCGCTGGATTCGCATCACAAAGCGCCGCGTAAACGGAAGTCGCGTCCAGGCTCGGGTCGACCGTCGCACGCCAGCGGCGCGAAAGATTGGCTTGGTAAATGTCCCCGGCGCCGATGTAATCCTTGGCGCGCATGACCGCATCCAGGAACCTGTCCGGGTGATCCTCTCTTGTCGCCGGGGTATGTCGCGCAGACGATGGCCCTGTGCCGTTAATGTCAACGCAATGCGCAATATCGGCGGCAAGCTCGTCGTAGTGACTCTCCGCGGTCCGCTCTGCGACGAAATAACTTTGCCCTTTGTGGTGGTCGCGCACTATTGCCGCAGGGCAGCGAACCGCGAACGCGGCGGGCAATACCTCGTCGGGCTCCAGGTCGAGTACGGGCTCAACCTCGGCTGCAAGCTCGTAGCCGAGATACAGGAACCAGCCGCCTTGGAACGGTAGTTGCGAACTGTTTCGCGGTTGGCGTTCCTCACGCCACCAGTCATCAAGCGCATGCAGAAACTGGCGGGCATCGTCTGAGCGATGGCCACCGAGTTGCCCGGATCGCTCAAGCACAAGTTCTTCGCGAGGGAAGGCAAACAGAATGTCATATCGCCCAAGATGTGTCTGCGCCTCGGTACTTTGCAGGAGATATGGATACCGGGCCGGGCACATGCGGTGTAGCGCCCGCAAGTCGAAGTCCTGCGAAAGAGGTCTGATGGCAGTGTTGCGATCGGTCCGTATCGTCCGCGCGGCCACGGCGGCTGTCTCAGTCAAGCGCGCGAAAAATCACGCTGCCGTTCGTGCCGCCGAACCCGAATGAGTTGCATATTGCCGTCGTCACTTTCGCGTCACGTGCTTCATTCGGCACATAGTCGAGATCGCATTGGGGATCCTGGTTATCCAGGTTGATCGTCGGTGGCACAACCTGATTTTTAATAGCGAGGATCGAGAATATTGCCTCGACAACGCCCGCTGCACCGAGCAGATGGCCCGTTGTCGACTTGGTTGAGCTCACGATGAGCTTGTCCGCGGCGTCCCCGAAAGCTCTGCGAATGCCCACGGTCTCGCCGACGTCTCCGGCCGGCGTCGATGTTCCGTGTGCGTTCAGGTATTCGATGTCAGATGGATCGATGCCGGCGTCGCGAATTGCGGCCGTCATGCATTTGCGGGCACCTTCACCGTCCGCGGGCGGCAAGGTGATGTGGTAGGCGTCACCACTCATGCCGAAGCCGATCAGTTCGGCGTAAATGCGTGCACCGCGCGCCTTGGCATACTCAAGTTCTTCGAGTACGACGCAGCCGGCACCGTTACTCAGGACGAAGCCGTCCCGATCGACATCGAAAGGTCGGCTTGCAGCGGTCGGGTCATCGTTGCGTGTGGACATCGCGCGCGCCGAGCAAAAGCCGGCCATGGCAAGCGGCGTCGTTGCGTACTCGGAGCCGCCTGCAAGCATTACATCGGCATCCCCGTGCGCAATGCTGCGACCGGCGAGACCGATGCAATGTGTCGATGTCGCGCAAGCTGAGACGACGGAGATATTCGGGCCTGTGATGTGCTGCAGGATGCTGACCTGGCCCGAGGTCATATTGATGATACTGCCCGGGATGAAAAACGGCGAAACTCTGCGCGCGCCCCCCGCAAGCAGCTTGTCGTGATTATCCTCAATGAACTTGATGCCACCGATGCCCGAACCCATGGCAACACCGATGCGCTCCCCACTCTCATCGGTGATTTGCAAACCGGAATCCCTGATGGCATCAATGCTCGCCGCGACGCCATAATGGATAAACGGATCGTTCTTGCGTTGATCCTTCGACGACAGGTATGCATCGATGTCGAAGTCCTTCACCGTCCCGGCGATACGGGTGGGGTAAGTACTTGCATCAAAATCGTCGAACACACTTATTCCGGAAACGCCCTCACACACATTTTGCCAGGCATCATCAACCCGGCTGCCCACCGGCGAGATGATTCCCATGCCGGTTATGACAACGCGTCGCCTGCTCAAAGTATTTCCGTTTAAGTTGGCTGAACTGCCGGAAGGATGCTGAAGAATTGGGGCGTGACGTGATGCGCCGCGCCCCGGATGCTAACTTGCGCTGGCGCGAGCCGTCACAAAGTCGATCGCCTGCTGAACGGTCGTGATTTTTTCAGCATCCTCGTCGGGAATTTCCGTTTCGAATTCCTCTTCGAGGGCCATCACCAACTCGACGGTGTCGAGCGAATCAGCGCCCAGGTCATCAACGAATGAAGCATCGTTCGTTACTTCGTCTTC
>Ga0255058_10001521_pt1 | contig 13049 bp, 24 predicted proteins | sample Cases_109_9_MG_FD_188637 | JGI IMG/M metagenome (GOLD analysis project Ga0255058, IMG submission 188637) | Seawater microbial communities from Amundsen Gulf, Northwest Territories, Canada - Cases_109_9 | ecosystem: Environmental > Aquatic > Marine > Gulf | place: Canada: Northwest Territories... | reverse complement strand
GCGTTTCCCGGCGGGCGCGGCACCGCTGATATGGTTAGCCGGGCAAAGAAGGCTGGGGTGAAAACGATTGAGTACCCGGAGCCACTATCTTGAACCCCTGATCGAACTCACGTAGACGAGACGCTGTTGGCCGGCGTTTCTTTCTCCGCGGGTCACAAGTCGGGGGGCCGTGGGTCTAGCCCGCCCAAGAAAGCGGCTCCCCGGCGCTAAAGAGGAAGGCATCATGACAAAGCTGCATCAAGGTGATTGCTTGGAGGTAATGGCCGACATGGCTGACGCCAGCGTTGATAGCATTGTCACCGATCCGCCGTATCACCTGACCAGCATCGTCAAGCGGTTTGGCAAGGAAGGGTCGGCCCCGGCACAGTTCGGCACAGATGGTGCTTATCAGCGGGCAAGCCGCGGTTTCATGGGCAAGGAATGGGACGGCGGCGATATAGCCTTCCGGTCTGAGACATGGGCCGAATGTCTACGTGTCCTGAAACCCGGCGGGCATTTGCTGGCATTTTCAGGCACACGCACACAGCACCGGATGGTCTGCGCTATCGAGGATGCGGGCTTTGAAATCCGCGATATGATTGCATGGGTGTATGGAACGGGATTCCCGAAATCTCACAACCTTGATGATGACTGGCAAGGCTGGGGCACCGCCCTGAAACCCGCATTGGAACCGATCATGCTGGCTCGCAAGCCGCTGATAGGCACGGTTGCGGCAAATGTCATGGAACACGGCACCGGGGCGCTGAATATCGACGGGTGCCGGGTTGAAGCAGATGGCGAGACTCCTGCGGCGGATCGTAGAGCGGCAGCGCGTAAAAGCGGCAAGGCTCCTATGTCTGAACGTGTATTGGGGTCGGCAATTGCTGCTGAAACGCAAGCGATGGGCAAAATAGGGCGGCGCGGGTCGGCTGATGTTTATATGGAGGAAAGGCAGTCCGAACAATTAGGCCGCTGGCCTGCCAACCTTATCCATGACGGCGGCGAGGAAGTGGTGCGGTTGTTAACCGATTCCGCCCGGTTCTTTTACTGCGCCAAGGCGAGCAAGAAAGATCGCGGCGAGGGCAACCTACACCCCACAGTCAAGCCGGCTGATCTGATGCGCTATCTCTGCCGGCTGATAACGCCGCCCGGCGGCATTATCCTTGATCCATTCATGGGCAGCGGCAGCACGGGCAAGGCTGCGGTGCTGGAAGGATTTGAGTTTGTAGGGATAGAAATTTCTGGTGAATATATTGACACGGCGAGACGTAGAATTACAGAAGCCTCTGATGAAATGGCTTCAGATTTATTCTGAGAGGAAGGCATCATGAAAACAGCGAAACAGAGAACCATCGACAATGCGATGGAGAAATTCGATCGCCATTTCCCAAAAAAAGAGAAGGGAAGGATTGAGATTGCCCATTATCTGAAGCCCGACCTTGCATCGGCGATTGCGTCGGTCGCATCCAAGAAAGGCACGACCGCCGACGTGCTTCTCAATGAGATTGTGGCTGACTGGCTGGGGGTGAAGTGATGCGATGGAGATTTTGGCGATACCTGGAAATTGTTTGCCACAAACTTTCGTGCTGGCTCGCAGAGTGTGCGGAAAATTGTGAATATCGGGCGCGGGACATACGACTCGACAGGGAGAGAAAGTGATGATTTGGGCTGAGATGACGACCGACGAGCGGACCGAATTCTGCCGCAAAAATTTGCCGAAATATTCATACGGCGAAATGGCAAAGATGCTCCATACATCGCGCAATAATATTGCTAGCCGCTGTTATGGGGCCGGACTGAAGAAGCCGCCTGGAGCCACAATTTACCTCGGCAGACCGAGAAAAAAACATAGGCCAGTGGGCTTCGCCGTGATCCACTCCAAGCCAAAGTCCAGTGTGGCCGTGGTTGACAAAAGACCTCCTCGATCCAGGCCCGTCTTCTTCAAGGACAGGCGGCGAAGTGAGTGTGCTTGGCCGCTGTGGTCTGATGACCCGGTGCCGGTCGAGGAAAAGACCTGTTGTGGTCTTCCCGTCAAGGAAAATAGCGGCTATGAATGGTGCGAACACCATCACGATATGGGGACGAGGCCGCTGCCGCCAAGGCATCGAAATCGTCGCGAAAAACCGGGGCCACATCAATATGGCTCTAGTAGATAGAGAAAGGAATTCCCCACACCCGTCATCTCCCTCCGGTGTCCTGCGCGACGGCGGCTTCATGGCCGCGGACCGGAAAACCAAGACCCTGATCCTGCTGGCGCTAAAAGCATCTCCTTTGTGGGATGTTGGTGTGGGCGGCGAAAGCCGAGGTAACATTGAGGAAATCAGGGTAATTCGTCGCGCAATTTCAACCCAAGGAGACGTTCATGTCAGAGACTATGCAAGAAACAGCGAACGAAGAACCCATCCCATTTACGGGGAAAAACGAAGCTGTATCAGATGAAATCGTTCCCTTCATCGAAAGAGTCGAGGAAGCACAATCTCGGATTGACGACATCATTGCCGAGGCCAAAGAAAAATGTGCGCCCATGCGGGACGAAATCAAGGATATCAAGCTTGACTGCCATGAGGCCACGAATGTTGCTCGTGCGGCCATGAACCATGTGGTGTCGAAGCGCCGGGCTGCCGCTCGGATGGCCACGAAAGAGGGTCGCATGGCTCCTGATCACCTCAAGGTCGCGCTCGAAATTCTTGCGGCAATGCCTGAAGAGAATGACCCGTTCTGATGCTGCTGGGGATCGACCCAGCGACGTGTACGGGCTGGGCACTATGGACGCCCCATGAAATAATCGCCGGGTCGATAACGGCATCTGGGCGAACGCATGGGGCCAAGGCGGCGAGCCTGTCGCGGGAATTAGCGGCGGTGTGCAAGGGCCGTGACGTAACGATGGCGGCGATGGAGGCTCCGTTGCCGCCCATGGTTTCGAGGAAGAAAGTCGTTCATGACATGCTCGGGCCTCGCGAGGTCAATCAGGGCATGACGACGATGAAAAACACCCTGACCACCTATGGTTTCCGCATGTGCTTCCTAGCGACGCTGGACAGCTTGGGCATCATGACATTCGAGGTTAATACGCGGGCGTGGCGCACGTCGTTCTTCGGTAAAGGCGTCAGGGGCCGGGATCGTGATGAATGGAAGCGGATGGCCCGTGAATATGCCGATCGTCTCGGCTGTCAGGTGCCCAATGACGATGCCGCGGAGGCGGTAGGGATAGTCTCGTGGCTGGCGGCCAACCAACACAAGCAGACCGTCCTCGGCAAGCAATTGTCAGGGCCTAGATTTAAGATGGAGGGGGAATGAAAATCTATATATCAGGGCCGATGCGCGGAGTGCCTGACCTCAATTTCCCTGAGTTCCACCATCATGCCGCGAGGCTGCGGCGTCAAAACCACTATGTTTTTAATCCGGCTGAAGTTGTGGTGGTTGACGGCAACTTTGACCGGCTAGGTTTTGCCGAAGAGTTGGCGTGGATTTGCGAGGAGGCGGATGCGATCTTCCTTCTGGATGGATGGGAAAATAGCGATGGCGCGCGCGCAGAGAAAGCCGTTGCAGATGTGTTGCACCTTCAAATTATGCATCAGACGGAGAAAGAAGATGACTGAAACCATTCACATGCCGGAGCAGCCGGACGGCAACATGCTCCGTGCCGCTATCGCCGTTCGACCGAAGATCAGCCACTACACGCTGATGAAGGTCTACCGTGCCATGCGTGATGCGCGGCCGGTCTCCATGGGCGGTCGAGGCGGAGCAATCATTTCAACAGCCGGTGAACTCCGGCAATGCACTGAAGATCGTCGCTCCATTGAGAAGCTGCGCGGATACCAGAAATGACGGGCAACGGACACGATCAGCCTCCCGACCTTTTCAACGTCGAGTTGGAACAGGCACTCATTGGCGCGGTGTTACACGACAATGACGTGTATTATGATGCGGCCAAAATAATCACCTCCCAAGACTTTGCCGCCCCCCTCCATGCTGCCATATGGCAGACCTGCCACGACCTGATTTCGGTAGGCAGAACCGCAGACCCCACCGTGATCAAGACGGCGATTGTCCAATGGTACGCCGAACATGAGAAGGACGATGGCGACCCTAATAAGTATGTGAAAGAATTGGCCATTAACCGCGCGCCGAATGGTGCGACCAAGGACTACGCCAGAGAGTTGAGCGAGCTACGGATGCGCCGTGAGATGATTGACGCATCGAGAAACGCTGGTTATCTGGCCTCGACTTCACCTATGGGGAAACCGATGGCCGCCGTTCTCGACGAGGTCGCGGGCGTGTTTTCCGATCTGAGGGAAAGGAACCACGTCACCGGCTCGGCAAATGATATGTCCGCTGCGATGCAGGAAAGTTTGAACCGCAGCGCTGAAGCTTACAAGGCTGACATCCTGCCCGGTATCCCGTGGTTCATGCGCGAACTCACTATGCTGACCGGGGAGCCGTTGCAATTTGGCAGCCTCTACGGTCTGCTGTCGGACCCAGGTGGAGGCAAAACGTCACTGGCCATGCAGCAAGCGTACTCCGCCGCAGCGGCCGGCTATCCTGCCATCATGTTCAGCTACGAGCAGACCCCTGCCCAATGCGCCGATCAAATCCACGCCCAACAACTCGGCATCGAGGCTATCCACATCAGGCAGGGCCGCATCACCATGGACGATTTCGATCGGGTCCACGAACATGCTACCGCCGCATCGAAACTGCCCTTCACCGTCCAGAATGCGGCCGGATGCACGGCGAGCGACCTACGGGTCCGCACACAATCGTTTGTACGGCGCCATGGCAAGGCGCTAGTGATCGTTGACCATGCGAAGCGGGTTATCCCATACGATCAGCGCGCGGGCCTCAGTGACCGTGTAAATCAAGTCTACGGCGACCTCAAAAGCCTCGCCCTCGATCTGGACTGCGCCGTGTTGCTCCTCATGCAGCGGAACAGCAAAGGCTTTGACAGGAGGAACCCGGAGCCCGTCGACGAGGATTGCTACGGCGGGGCCGGTGCCAAGGAAAACCTGGACTACCTGATCGCCATCTGGCGCGAGGTCTTGTGGATGGAACAGCGTTGCCGGCTGGAAAAAAACCAAGAGCGGATTTCCGAATGGGATGGTAAGATCACGGCAGCAAGGGACAAGGCCAAGTTGATCAACCTGAAGGCCCGGTTCAGCCGGACGGGTGGCGTCGAGCATGTGAAGTTCGTTGACAACCTGACCCGATTTGTCTCACCGCGGCAGGACGCCGTGGAACCAAGGATGATATGATGGCATTACACCACCACACCCCAGCCCAACGGAAACGCATCATAAAGGAAGCCAAGGCCAAGGCCCGTCCGCCCAAGCAGCGGCCCACCAAGCCACCACAGCGCAAGCAGGGGCGGAAGAAATAGCCCCTCAGTAGCCCGCTAGCCTCTATCTTCTTTCCTTTTCCTGCGTCGGCGCTGCACATCAAAACAGACAGCGCCGGCACAACCCACTAGACACATCGCCATTATCATTAAAAGCGTCAAGATAACGCCGAATGTGTGAAGCAGGCCGATCACCCCGGCCAAGACCCCTGAAATGACTGCGCCTATCAATCCGATGCTGAACACGGAAGCTATCGTTTCATTCGTTTCATCGGGCATCAGACATCCTCCTTCAAACGAGGGGCCGTCATCGGTGGCCCCCGACTTTCTCCTTCTGCATCCGATCAGTAGCCCGTTTACCCAACCACCCTTCCGATGGCCTGTAGCCATCCATATAGGCCCTCAGTAGCCTCTGTACGGCCTCGTTCGGATCGCGCTTGCCGTGGACAATCCTATACATCTGCTCCTTCGATATGCCGAGCATCTTCGCGGCTGCCGTCTGGGTCAGGGCCAATTGTGCAAGGCAATCGCGGATAAGTTCCGGTGTCATGGTCATGATTTTGACCCCTCAGTAGCCCCGTCATCGCCCTCGGCCGCCCTGATGAAGCGGTCTCGGTCGAACAGCGGGTTGGTATCGCCGAGCGCCTTGGCGAAGATGTACGCCATCTTGTGACGCTCGTCGAAAGTGAAATTATCCCTGATCGTTTTCGCGATCATTTCGTAGTGTTGCCGTGACATTTTCATGATTTCTCTCCTGTAGCCTTGGCGATTGCGGCGCGGACTACTGACAGTTCATATTTGACTGGTAGTGCGGTATTGTCGATGCTGTCTAACAGCCCATCGACTAATTCCAAGGCGGACAGCATATCCTTCGCCGCGCCGCACATACGTTGGTCCTCAACTGCTTGTTGTGTGTGTGATTTATTGGTCATCTTTCTCTCCGTGGTTAGCCTGCTCAACAGATAGACTTTTTGACGGGATTGTCAACCAGTGGCCCATGGCGCCGGCCCCTCAGTAGCCCGCGCCGACCCCTCAGTAGCCCCTCAGTAGCCCCCGGTCGCAAAAATTTCGGCGAAAAAAAATCCAGAAAATCCCGATCGCAGCTCGCGATCGTCGTTGTGCGCCGCACCATAAATCCATGCCGCGATGCGGCACAGATCATGGTGCGGCGCGTCAATCGAATAGCCGGCCTTGCGCCAGATAGTTTTCGCATTCGGTTCGGTTTCTGCCGAAAAAAACAATCTGTTTTTCGACCCTATCCCAAATGCGAAAGTCCTGGCCCACAAACCGGCCATAGTGATCTTCAAGATTTTGGATCGAAAGAACATATCGGGCGGTCACGAAACAAATCCGCCAAGCCTATGACGCGATCCGTCCGCCGCCTGAAACATCACATCCGGCACAATTTGCGATAGGTACGCCCAGTGCCTGCCGGCATCGTAATCGAAAACCGGCCGACCCTTATGTTCGCCGTGGCCAGTCACCTCAACTAAAATGCGATCACCCGTGCCGAATGCCGGCCGGATTGTCACCTTCGAGCCGATAGGCGGAAGCCGTTGAATATAAATTCCCATGATTTTACCTTTCCCTTTCCTTTGAAGCGCAACGGGGCAACCGGGCTGCCGGCCCGGTAGCGCCACGTCATGCGCGGTATTGATCGCGGCTGCCCGAATTATCCGAGCAGCCGCACGATCAATACCAAGCCGTAAAAACCACCGACAACATTACGCCGGCAGAAATCACGACCAAACAAAACCTGATTAGTTCCATGTTCTGGCCTACCTTTCTCAAACCGCTATCGGTTCGGATTGTCCGCCGCCTGGGCGAGCAATCAGAGCCGATTTGTTCCCCGTCTATCGATTGGCGCAACAAGCGTGATTTGCACACGCGTTTTTCCGCTGAGAGGCGAAACGTCCTAGACTACTAGACGATTGTTGCGAAGCCGGCGCAGCATGGAGCCGCGCCGGTTATTTTCAGTTTCTGCCGGAATAATTGACAACCCCATAAGTATAAAGGTCATCGATCAAGCTATCCGGCGTTATGCCAAGGTCATGCAAAACGGATGCAACGCCTTCGTGATTATCGCGGACTAATTGCCGCAGTTTGTCACGGTCCGAACTTGTCGGTCCGCTGCCGTGCCAATAATCTTCATAAGCGTCGTCATCGTCGTCGTCATCTTTCCATCGCCATCCCGACCTATAGCCGGCACCATAACCGGAACCGGAAAGCTCTGGCCAGTCGTCATATCCATCGTATTCTCCCGGCTGCCGTTGTAATGGCAAGCCGGCAAAATCGACTTTTGATAACGCTTCAAGCAACCATTGCGCATGACCTAGCGATTGATTTTCACGTCTTGTATGCTGATGGTCATATCCGACTGATAGGTTCGTACACTCGCCTATAATGTCAGTGTAAAGCGCTGAGTCGGTGAACATGCCGGTGGGGTCTTTTGTATATCCGCCGCCAATCGCCTCACCTAACGCTGTCGCAAGTTCGTTAGAGCAACAGCGCCCTCCTTGGTGGCTTATCACCGAATTAAATCCCATCCGGTCAAGGCTGACAGCATAGTCGATGCCGTCTACCGTTTCGGGCTGGTGTTTGGCGATCCAGGCCGAGCCTAATCCGCCAATTTCCTCGGCTCTATGCCAGATATAAAGGCCTGGGATTTTCCGCGCCACCATCTCCAGCATAAGCCAAACACCAGTGGTATCGTCCGCGCCAAGACAATCGGATTTTGATTGCGCCGGCAAACGGGCAAAACCATTTTCGACTACAACCTTTTGCTCGCCGCCAATTTCGTGAACGGTATCGGTATGTGACATAAAGCAAACCGGCGCTTGACCGACCTGCAAAATGTAATTGCCGAAACCGTCAGGCTTGGCGCCTGTAGGCTTGATATATCGGTCAATGAATCTGCGTTCGGTCTTCGACCAGGCCGGCCGGCGATAACGTAGCATTTCTTGAAGGTCAAACATTACCACGGCTCCCCGTCGACATCTTCACTATCGCAATTGCAACCGTCACCTGGCATGTATGACCGCTCACAATTATCGCAATAATGGCTGTTACCAACAAAGCCGGTGGTATGTCGGGCATGTAGGTCATAAGGCTCATTGCTGTCGGCAACGATTAGATGCGTGCCGTCATCATTAACGCCTTCACCACAATCAAGATATGCGCCGATAAATGCGCGGTTGTCGCCTTCGACGGTTATGCGCTGCAGGCGCGCGCCGACAAAATTACCGTAGCGTTCATATCCGGCTTCCTTCAAAATCGGGCAGAACCGGATTTCGTCGCCATATATAACACTGCGATAGCGATGTTTTGGCCAAACAACCGCGCGAGCAGTTATCCGTCCACGACGTTCCATATAAGCAACTGCCAGGTCAGGGCCGCCATAAATCGCGCCAGGATGGCACGGCAAAGCGTCAAAGACTTCGTTGGCATCCCTGCCGCCCATACATGAGTTTGGACCTTCACGATAAACCCGCGCGGCTTCATCTGGCGTTGTCGCCATCTGCAACGTTGCGGGCGCGGTAACTTCGCCAAATATAGCCGATAGTTCGGCAATTCTCCCGCTATCCATAAAATGACCATAGAAACGCTGAAAGAAACGTCCCGGCTTCAAGTTGGTCCGCTTTTCCATGATTAAGTCCGCGTCACTGGCAAAGAAAGATATGACGGTTTGCAGGTCATTGCGAACATGCGGACAGATCATTTTGCCGGCGATATTTTCGAACCATGCCGAAGATGTAAAGGCTGTCGGCAACAATTCCGAAACCGGGCCATTTGTTTGATATTTTTCTTTTAAGCCGGCCAAAGACCTCGCAGAAATATAGCCCATAACCGGCCACGTCTTTGCGGTGAACATTCTGGACATATTTTCCGCAAACATTTTCGCCCTTTCCAGCGAATAGGTGTGAAAGACCTCGCCGCCTTCCTCACCATTTATTTCGTGTTCTGTGACTAGGGGCGGCGGCCCGCCGTTACCTGCGCGCCGCAAATTGAAGGCACCTTGTTGCGCTTTCGCATTTTGTTCGCGCCGCTCAAATTCGGCGCTTTCAATAGGTTTATTCCAATCAATAGACATTGCGTCTTTCCCATTGCCGGAATACGCCGGCATCGTTCGGACGATTGTCCGCGATAACGGGCGGCAACGCGCCGCCCGCTATTGGAGGCAATCAGAAGGATTGGTGAACCAATTTATCGTCGCTCATGCGGACTATCTCAAGGCCGGCTTTTTCGGGCGAGCAATACATGATAGTTTGCCGCTCGATTTCGTCGTCGTCATGCCAGCGCAAAACGACCTGATCGGCTTTCCACGATAAGAGCGTGCAAGGTCCGCGAATGGCGCGACCGATTTCATCACCAACCCTAACGGCTTTAAGTGTGGCAACATCGCGCAACAGATATGATACCATTGTTTCTTTCCTTCAGTTCGGATCAATCGGATTGATTGAACCACGGCAACGCCGCCTCGATTGGCGGCGCTCCCATAGATCAATTGGAAAAGAGTTAATGTCTGATGCCCGCAATCTCTACCGGGCGGCCCGCGTCACAATGTTTCATGTGATTTGTCGCGTGGCTTATGGCCGTTACCTTCTGGCGGCGGCGGCGATATTTCGCTTCAATCCGCGTCCATCCGGGCTCTACCGTCGATGCCTTTGTGTCCGCTTTCCGGGCAACGCGCCCTGCGATCCGGTGAGGTCCGGCAAATCAGTTAGACCATACAATCCCTAATAAATCAACCGCTGGCCTACATCTGGCGATCAACAGCGAGAGCCACTAGCAGCCGGTAAAATCCCGTGTATGATGCTACCTAGACAATGCCGAATGATCGCTGACGGGCCTCTCTGGCGGCCGGAAAACAGCAAATAGGGGCAAAATATGCCGGATATGGATCAATCAACCGAAATCGACGTTTTACGCGATCCGGCCGGCCTGGCGCGGCAACGGGGCAAAACCGGCGTGAAATCAGATGCCGGGCAACCGACAAACGGCGGGATTGATACCGCGCGGCCTGAAAGAACCGGCATCGCGAACGTTTCACCAACGCCAGTACCACAAGCAAAACATACCGATAGACCAGCGTGCGCGGACAAGATTTCCGACCAGCAATGGCTATTCGTGCAAGAGTGGTTTGTGGACTACAACGCCAAGCAAGCAGCCATTCGCGCGGGATATTCAGCGCGGTCAGCCAGGGTGATAGGGCCGAGGATGCTGTCCAATTCTCGCGTCGCAACCGTTGTTCGGGAATTGCTACCTCTCCAGGCTGGCATGTCGGCTGGCATGATATTGTCGATGTTTGCCAAGATTGCAGGCTCCAAGAATGCCACCAACGCGGACGCGATCGCCGCCCTAGACAAGCTCGCCAAAGTCGCCGGCCTTTACCGGGAGCGGCCAGATGCCGCGACCCAGATTAACGTGGTGATCCACCCGGCGGAAGCGGACCTATGACCATCAATCAGACAACCGGCAGGCTCGCGCGCCCGGCTTTCCCTACCTTTCCGCGCCCCCGCGCCAGGTTGTGTCCGCGTGGGGTCCGCTGATATGCCGCGCAAACGGGCAAGCGGCTGGCAACTGATGGACCGGCCCGGCTGGCGTTCGCTCACCGTGCTGCAGCAGGCCTTGATCTCCGACGACCTGGCCGACGCTGCGTTCATGTTGCATCACAGCAATCGCCGTGTTGCGCTGCCGCTACCGCAGGCGCGAGGAGATATATTGCAGCGCACAAATCCGCGCGCTCACGATCGCGAGGGAGGGGGTAGGGGGGGATTTTGACGGCGCGAATGGTAATATGAACCCTCTCTCCTGACGCCACCTCATTTTTCAGATTTGCGTTTCCCATTTTTCGGCATTACAACCTTACACATTGGCATTTTGAACATTGGAAGGTTACACATGAATTACACGATACATGAGGCGGCCAAGGAGCTAGGTGTGACGGCGAAGACATTGCGGCTATGGGAGGAGCTGGGCAAGATTACTGCGCCGGCTCGTTCTGCGGGCGGCTACAGGATTTACACGGACACTGACATCAGGTTGATCCAGGAGGCCAGGGCCACCAAGGCCAAGCCCGGCAAGACGTATAACATTGGGTATGGCGATTATCCGGTGGTTGCCAAGGAGGATGCTGCGGCATATCTGGCCAAATCGAAGGCCGCGGCGTTCAAGCATGGGTATCCGCAGCCGACCGCGGTGCAGATGGAGTTTCGGAAGAGGTTATTGGCGAAGAGGGTGAAGTGATGGGTCGGCGCAAGAAATTTGGCAGGAGCCGTTCAGGGCATGGCATATGGTGTGTCAAGAATGCGGACGGTATTATTGTCGTGAGTTCTGGCATGGTATCGAATGCCGCCGAGAATGAAGGCATCACCCCAGCCGCGTTTGCTGCCGCTGATGCCAGGCTTTTAGGAAAGGGCTGCTATGCGGACGAGGCGGAGTGATGGCCGGAACCAACAAACAACTTCGCGGTGATCGTGGTGGCCACCAGTTGGATGCGTTTGAGCCGAAGGACGAGGTCGATGCGTACAAGGCCGCGGTCTGGCAAAACCGCCGCGTCAAAGAGCAGAACAAGCTGCTCGACAAGCGCAGCAAGGAATACAAGAAAATCAAGGTCGATGAATTGATGGCACTTAAAAGTTTCAAAAGTGAATAGCCCGCTTGATTTCATGGATTATCTGATTATTGCGCTGGTGCCATGGGCTATCGTCGTGGTTATTTTGTTTGGGGTCATATTTTGGCCGCTGATCTGGCCATGACGCATTTTATCACGAGCAATGGCGAGACTTTGCCCGCGGAGGTGCGGAGTGTGCAGCGCACCAGGGCCATGATGCTGTGGCGGAATGATCTTGGCCGGACGGTTTTGATCGATCGTGCGGTTTACGAAGGTGTGGAGCGTCCTTTGGATGTCGGGCGGACGCTCATGGACGGCGACAGCCTTCATTGCCGTCTTGAATTGGCGGCCTTCAAATAATTTGCATTTCCTGAATTTTGGATTTATACCGGATCGGCGCGGCGGCGTGGGAAGATGGGGCCTAACCGCAGCAGGGGTGGTTCTCGCAGACACGCTTGAAATGGACTTCCTTGTGAAGGAGGATGCCGGTGTAGCGTCCGGCCCGCGCTGATTTTACGGTAAGGGGGAAGCCGCCCCGTCCGGTAGCACGGAATTTAGGCTTTGTGTCCCTCTTGGCAACTCTGACCGGGGAGCCGTTTCATTTTCGGCTTGAGGAGAATTGAAACATGAAACATTTTGGTGTGGAAGACAAACTTCCCGATGGATCGCGGCGGTATCGCAAGACAGCCGTCGCAACGATGGTGAAGATGGACGAGCCATTCACTTGTGACAGCCGCGAGGGCCACAGCCTTGAGGGGCAGGCTGGCGACTTTCTGGTGTCGGACGGTCATGGCGGCTTCTATCCGGTTTCAGCCGAATTTCACGCGTTTAATTACGAAGAGGTCTAACGACGGCTAAGGGCGACCCGCTGGGGCTGGATTGAGGAGGATTTTATGTTTATCGCGAGACGGGAATTTTTGATCGGCGGCGGTTTGGCCCTTGCGGCTCCGTTTGTCGTCAAGGCGTCGAGCCTGATGCCGGTCCGTGTCTATGACCCGCTGGTCAACTGGATCGAGATTAGGGCACCCGGACTGAAGGGATCGATGGAAATTATGGTCCGCGGCGAGGGGTTTCGCCCGCAACCCCTGTCTGCTTATGAGGCGTCGGTGCGATCAGGCCGCC
>Ga0255058_10001520_pt1 | contig 13051 bp, 7 predicted proteins | sample Cases_109_9_MG_FD_188637 | JGI IMG/M metagenome (GOLD analysis project Ga0255058, IMG submission 188637) | Seawater microbial communities from Amundsen Gulf, Northwest Territories, Canada - Cases_109_9 | ecosystem: Environmental > Aquatic > Marine > Gulf | place: Canada: Northwest Territories... | reverse complement strand
TCCCTCTTTAACAACACTTCTCAGGGCTTCCCTGATTTCTGAATGTGTTGGCAGGCCATCGGCAAAAGATTGAAGTGAAAGTATTGTCGACAACAACATAAATGTTAAAATGGCAAGAACTACTTTACTCTTCTTCATAATTACAACCTCTCCTTTTAATTCATTGTTGATCCTGATTATTTAAGGATATTTAATGTTTTATACACATCTACTTGTACAATGGAACGGAATAATAAAGATACATATTATTTAAGTCAAGTGAAAAGAAAGGGTTTAGCGTTTCATATCTACTGGATAGTTTAGATTACTCGTTATACGGCAATAAATTGATTGACAAGGAAATGATAGAGGATAAGATTTCTAGTTATTACATTAATGTAAAACCCTTATTGGATACCTGATGGCAAAACGTAAGAAAAACAGGAAAGCCGGGAAAGTGGCAGGGAAAAAATCCAAGAAATCAGTAGAAGCACCTGAAAAAAAAACTGACGTCCCTATTGAAAGTCCTGAAGCTGTTAAAAGCCTTACGAAGAAAGCAGACGATACCCATACTAACGACCGGACAGATGATGTAACTGAGGCGGCTCCCGAAAGTACTACTGATACTGAGAATCTTGCGGAGAAGGTGGAAGACGCTCAGATAGAAGATCAGACTGGTGACGCAATTGAAGTTGTTATTGAAAGCTCTGCCGGGGCTGAAAACCTTAATGAGAAGACAGATAATATTCAACCTGACGAACAGGCGGAAGATGTAGCTGAGGTGGCTCCTGAAAGTACTGCTGAAGTCGAAACCTCTACAGAGGAAGTAGACGATACTCGGGCAGGCGACCAGGCAGATGACGTAACTGAGGAAGTTGTCAAAGCCGCTGCTGAAACTGAAAGACTTACGGAAAAAGTAGCAGGAGATTCACAAACTGGCGAACAATCAGGCGGCATAACTGACGCCATTCTTGAGGCCTCTTATGAAGCTGCAAGACTTACAGAAGAAGCAGAAGACGCTCAGATAGAGGATCAGACTGATGACGCAACGGTAGCCGCTATTGAGGACACTACTGGTGCTGAAAGCCTTAAGGAGAAGACAGATAATATGAAATCTGGCGATCAGACAGAAGATGTAGTTGAGGCGGTTTCCGAAAGTACAGATGATGTAGCTGAAGCTGATATAGAAGACTCCCAGACAGGAGACCAGGCACATGACACCACTGATGCAGTAATTGAAAGTCCTGCTGATACTGAAATCCTTACTGAGAAGACGGACGATATTCAGACAGATAACGATACTGATGCAGATTTTAAAGATTCTGCTGCCGGAAGTCAAACGACTGTTGACCGCCGCAAGATGTTCTCTCGTATTAATAAGACGGGGATATTGACAACTGTTATCATGGTGGCTGTAGCCATAATTTTATTGTTACTTGCAACCATCGAAAGGAGATTTGCTAAAGAGGCTCTTATCAAGGCTAATAAAACTGTCGAAGCTATAGAGCATTTACAAAAAGATGCCTTAAAGGCTGGAGGTCAAATCATACAGACTCAAATCCAGGGTAGAGATTTGATAATTGATGCGCTTTCATTAACGCGTAACAGTTTAGAATTGGAACGTGCTAGCACTGATGATACAGAGGTAAAAAGGATAATAGGTGTCTTCATAAACGATATAGATGAGCGTATTGCAAAAATAAATGATGAAAATGATCTCTTGAGAAATAAATTGAAAGAAGCAGACTGAGACCACAGTGTGGCAAGACCGTGCTTTAAATGAATAATGTAGTTTAGTTCGGAGTTTTCAGCCATTATTCAGTCTTTTAAATCTTCTATTCATCGTTTCTTTTCTTCCCTGAAGCTATATTCCTCAGCAATCTTCATAATCCTAAGCCTTTAACGGTTGCTTTTCCTGTTTATCCATCCTCTAGTCATAAATTCTGATACAGCAGTTATGCCTTTTCAGGAATCGGCATGAAATATTCCAGGAAGCCTTGAGTTTTTGGTTAAAGGCAATTACAAAAATGTCGATAATGATAATAGCAGAAAATTTTTAGAGCTTTTATATGTATGATATTTCAGAAAAAAGAAGATTTAAAAGAATAGAGAAACCATATATGACAAGATTCCGGATTAAGCCGGCCGGAACCTGGGATATGGTTGCTGTAAATGATTTGAGAGCAGGAGGTGTTTTCTCTAATTCCAGTAATAATCTGGAAGTAGGTACAATCCTGGATATAAGGATTGGTTTTTCAAAATCCGCACCTGCTATAAAATGTGATGGGGTAGTTACCCGTGTGATAAAACATCCAGATACTCTTTTATTTGGTATGGGGACTGCATTTTTAAAAATAGATGAACATATGAAAGAAATGATAAATAAAGTTGCTGAAGTAAATTATAAAATCAATAAATTAAACTTTTCTGACATTGCAGCAACCCTTTCTCTTGCTTCATAGTATTTTACAAGAACGAAAATTTAATGAAATATAGGTAATGACAGTTAGATAATAGGGATATTAACATGAAAATAAATAGAATGCTTTCTCACTTATTCACCACTGATATTCGTGATGAAGAAATAACTAGAAAATATGAGAAGTCATTTGAAGAAATTCTCCAGGAAGAGCAGGAGAAGTTATTACGACTAATATCAGAGGCAGATGAGACCGTAAGCATGAAACAGCTTTACAGTAAATACAATCCAAGAATGACCGGTGATACATTCTTTGGAGAATAGCTTTTCGTAAACTTACACAATGAAAATGTGATTTCATTTTAAGGTGTCATAGTGCGGCAAAGCCGCAACTAAGTTTGAAATGTCTAAAGTGAACTAAAGTGCCTAAAGTTAAAAAATAAGAAATTTGTTTTCTACCACAACTTTAGCTCACTTCAAACTTTAGGCACTTTTAACTTTTTATGTAGTAACACATCAGAATACCCTTCATACTGCAGTTGTAAAAAGGAAATCACGTAAAAAGAATCTTCCCACAATTTCTCCGTTTACACTATTAACCAGCCATAAAATCCTTTATTATGATGTTTTCGTAACAGAAATAGCTTTCAATCCGGTAAGTTTTGTCAGGTTGCCGAATCTGCAATGACAGATTAGCAATGAATTTATACTTGAAATAGGTATAAAATGGCTGTATCTTTCTATAATACCAGAATTTAACGTATTCATGTACAGGAGTAATTTTTGTCAAAATCTAAAGTTTCGCTGATATTAATTATAATATTCTCTGTGATCGGGTGTGTCCTCATAGGAGGATATGTAACTCTTAAAACATTTACATCAGAAAAGGCAATCAAGACCAGGATTACAAAGAGATTTGAATCCCTCACTGGAGGTAAGTTAACCATTGAGCATGCTCATTTTGACCTGTTCAAAGGGCTTAATTTAAGTAATTTCAAATTTGAAGGGAGAAATCCGGAAGATTTACGCATAAATGCGGAAAGAATCTATATCAGACATGAACCATTAGCCTTGTTAAGAGGAGAGATTTTAATAAACAGTATTATGATTATCTCTCCTGAATTATTCATAGTCAGGGAAAAAGGTGCAATATGGAGATTTCTAAACGGTGTTAAGTCCCTGATGGATCATGCAGGATTGAAATATCCAACAGATCAACTGAGAAGGGGGGTTATTGTCAAGGCAGCTAATGTACAGGTGTTTGATGATGTAATATTCAGGGACGGTGTTTTAAATATTGAAAACCTGGATTTGTTTGGCCAGCAAATTGGGGGTTCGTTAAGAGATATAATTATTAAGGGTATCATCAATGATGGGCTTTGGAAGGGATTAGAGATTGATATTGATACAAATTTTGCTACACCAGAACTGAAGTTAGTAGCCCAGACCAGAGATAAGACTATGACTGAAGAACTTATGAAAGAAATACCCGTTATAGGAAAAGAGTTCTGGAAGACATATTCACCTACAGGAAAATTTAACTTCGATTGTACTCTTGATTTCGATAACAAAGACCGCAAAAGAGAGATGGACTATTTACTGGCACTTGATGTTGTTGATGGTGAGATGACGTATATAAAGTGGCCGTTTTTAATAAAGCATGTTAATGGTAAATTAGAATTTTCCAGAGAGGGTACATTCTTAAAGAGCATGAAGGGAGATGTACAGAATGAAGAGAAACTGTCACATGGGGAAATTGATGCCTTCTTTGGCGCTGGCAGCGCCAGGAAAAGCATTAATCTAACCATTCCAAACTTTAATATTACAAAAACACTTTTGAAAATGATTCCTGATGTAGGAGAAAAGGTATGGGAAGAATATAAACCGGAAGGCAATATAGGCCTGACAATAAAATATGAAAGTAATGAAGACAAATCAGTAATTGATTATTCGGCTGAAGCAATTTGTAAAGGCATTAAGGCAAGTCACCCGGATTTTCCTTGCGATCTGTCTAACATCGCCGGATTCATTAAAAATGATGGGGATAACATATATTTCAAGAATATGAGTGGATACCTCTTGAATGGACCCAAGGTCAACCGCACAATATTTGATGGTATAATGGATCTGAAAAGCGAAGAAAAAAGATTTACGATTTCAATCCCGAATCTGGATCTGACAGAAAAAATAATTAAAAGTATTCCGAAGAAAGGTGAAGAAATATGGTCTCAGAATAAGCCTACAGGACAAGTTGATCTAACTATCAATTACATTGGTTATAAAGATCGCAGTAAAGATGAATACTTAATAACAGCGGATTGTAAGGGAAACGAGGTTGAAACTACAAAGTTGCCTGTTAAGGTGTCAGATATTATGGGCAGGATTGTAATTGATAAGAATATTATTCAGCTTAAGAGCCTGCAAGGTTATGTAGTTGCCGGAGAACAACTCTCACATGCTACTGCTAATGGTATTTTTGATCTGGAAAATAGAAATAGGAAAATTCTTTTTAATGTTTTTGATCTAATGGTGACTGAAGAATTGTTAGATGAATTTTCCAAATTACTTAAGAACGAATGGCTGAAAATCGAACCTTCTGGATGGGTAGATGTAATTCTCGACGATGAAATCAATGATGTAAGAGATGAGAACAGGCATACAGTTATCATTGACACCAAGGGGTGCGGGATTGGATTTGCCAACTTTCCTTTCAGCATATCAGATATAGACGGCAGAATAAACATTGAAGATGGAGAGCTTACAAGCAGGAATTTTAATGGAATATGCTATGGAGGCAATGTCAATGGTTCTGTCAAACTTGATAGTATATCATCAAATGGAGCATATGCGGGTAAACTCAATTTTGAAAAAGTATCTTTACAAAAATTGATAAAAAGCTTTTCAAAAGATCAGCAAGAATGGACAGGGATGTGTGAAGGAAATATTGAGTTTCAGGGTACAGGTAAAGGCTTGGAGAATTTTACAGCCGAAGGAAGTGCTAAATTAAGGGAAGGTTATCTTTCTGAGTTTCCCGCATTATTGAGCATTTTAAAACTTTTGAATTTGTCTATACCCAAAAAAGAGGTATTTCATACTGCAAATATGAAGTATTCAATAAAGGATAAAGTTATAAACATAAAAGAATTAGAGGTGTTCAGTGATTCTATAGAATTGGGTTGTGTTGGGACGGCAGGTTTTGATGGTACAATTGATTTAACTGTAGTAGCAGGTTTTAACAAAGAAACTTTCTCTCAAATACCCTTCATTGGCGGATTAATAGATTTTGTAGTTGGTGGTGTCAGAAAGACCCTCACAAAGGTACAAATAACAGGAACACTTTCAAATCCGAAAAGTACCATGATTGGGTTGAAACCACTTACTCGCCCTATAAAAAGTATTTTCGATTTGTTGTCAGGGACTGAGGAAGATGAGAAAGAGGATACGAAACAGGATACGAAACAGGAAGAAGAAAACATGTAGTCAGATATGTGAATTGTCATAATTAAGGATTGAAGGATTGCTTAATTCCTTAATATTATAATTTCGAACTTGTTCGAGTTTGGGTGTAATCAAAAATATGGTGTGTACTAATACGTGAATTATGTATAATATACGCCTGACTAGTAAGAGGAGAAAAATAGTAAACAGTATGAGTGTGAGTCAAAGTTATGAAACAGCAAAAAAAAGAACCCTTAAAGAAACAGTTTAACTTTCCCATCTGGTATATTCTCATTGCAGCTTTTGCCCTTATGAGTCTTTCTTCATACCTTTTTAACCCTGTAGTTGGAAACATATCTTATAGTGAGTTTAAGGAATTGGTTAGAGACGGCAGGATTGAGTCATGCCAGATTACATCCAGTCTTATAAAGGGAGCCTTGAAGGTGGAAGACTATAGATCGGAAAAAAAGAAAACTTTCGTCACTGCAAGAGTTGATGACCCAGAACTCGTTAAAGAACTTGAAGCTCAAGGTGTAAAATATTCCGGAAACTATGAAAACACATGGTTACAACAGTTTCTGTTTGCATGGATAATACCTATTGGTATTTTCTTTCTCATATGGCGTTTTGTCTTCAAGAAGATTGGTCCTACAGGCAGTATAATGTCATTTGGGAAGAGTAAGGGAAAAATTTATGCTCAGGAAGATTTGAAATTTTCCTTTGATGATGTAGCAGGCATAGACGAGGCAAAAGAGGAGTTGCAGGAAGTAGTCGAATTCCTGAAAACACCTCATAAATTTACAAATTTGGGAGGAAGAATTCCTAAAGGAGTACTTCTGGTTGGCGCCCCGGGGACAGGCAAGACACTTCTGGCAAAGGCGGTTGCCGGAGAGGCAGGAGTGCCATTCTTCAGTATCAGTGGTTCTGAATTTGTTGAGATGTTTGTGGGTGTCGGAGCCTCTAGAGTAAGAGACATGTTCGGCCAGGCAGCTCAAAAGGCACCGTGTATAATCTTTATTGACGAGCTTGACGCGATAGGGAAGACAAGAGGTTCAAACCCTGTTGGTGGGCATGACGAAAGAGAGCAAACTCTGAATCAGCTGCTTGTAGAGATGGATGGCTTTGATACTAATACGGGCGTAATAATTATGAGCGCCACGAACCGTCCGGAAACTCTTGATCCGGCCCTTCTAAGGCCGGGAAGATTTGATAGACAGGTTGTTGTTGACAGGCCGGATTTAAATGGTAGAGAAGCAATATTAGTAATTCATTCAAAAGGTGTAAAACTTGATGAAAATGTAAACCTTAAATCCATTGCGGCAATGACACCTGGCTTTGTCGGGGCTGATTTAGCAAACATAATAAATGAGGCTGCATTACTCGCAGCCAGACGCAACAAAGATAATGTTGGTATGAGTGAAATAGAAGAAGCCATAGAAAGAGTTATGGCCGGACTTGAAAAGAAGAAAAGATTGATAAACAAGAAGGAAAAAGAAATAGTAGCCCACCATGAATGTGGGCATGCACTGGTAGCGTCAACCTTAAAGACTGCAGACAAGGTAAAGAAAATCTCGATAATACCAAGAGGCGTTGCTGCATTGGGATATACCCTCCAGCTACCCACTGAAGATAGATATATGATGACCAGAGAGGAACTGACGGACCGTATCTCAGTTTTGCTCGGTGGTAGAGTTGCAGAGGAAATAATATTTGACGAGGTGTCTACAGGAGCGCAAAACGATCTTGAGAAGGCATCGGACATAGCAAGAAGAATGGTCAAATATTATGGTATGAGTGATAAGCTGGGAATAGTTACCTTCGAGCCGGAAAATAAATCTGCTTTTCTGGGTTGGGGTATGGGTTCCAATAGAGAATATAGCGAAGAGACTGCAAGGGATATAGACATAGAGGTTAAGAAGATTATTGATGATGTCTACGTGAAAACCAGAGAGCTATTAGAGAAACAGAAACCAATGCTTATTAAACTGTCAAAGGTATTGATGGAAAAAGAGGTGATAGAAGAGGAAGAGTTGAAGAAGATACTGAATGATGAAATAGAGGAAAAAGCTGATGCAACTAGAGCCAACTAATATTTGGTTATTACTGAGATGCGGCCTGCATTATGTTGCTATAATAGTTATTTTTCTGATCACTGGTTCTTATTCCAGTGAGAGTTTTGCAAATAAGGTCCTTTCCGATACTTTCATTTCTATAGCAAAGAATACTAAAGCACCTGTTGTTAATATCCGTACAACCAGGGTATTTAAGAAAAATACACCAAACAGAGGATTACGGATTAAAGGCCAGGGTTCAGGTGTCATCTACAACAATGTGGGCTACATTATAACAAATAAACATGTGATAAAAGATGCGGGTGAGATTATCATCAGTTTGTACGATGGGCGGGAATTTAAAGCGGAATTAGTTGGTACAGATGCAAGATCAGACATAGCAGTATTAAAGATAGATGCTGAAGATTTAACACCGGCTAGATTTAGTAATTCCGATTCTCTGGAATTAGGAGAAATTGTTTTAGCAATAGGCAGTCCTCTCGATTTAGGACAGACGATTACAAGCGGTATAATTAGTGCGAAAGGAACATCAAACGTACAGGTTACGGGATTTGAAGATTTTGTACAAACAGATGCCATCATTAATCCTGATAGCTATGGAGGCCCACTCGTTAATTTGAAAGGAGAAGTAGTAGGTATCAGCACTATACCGACAACGAAAGCAGCTGGTTATTATGGTATAAGTCTGGCGATTCCTGTAAATGTGGTAAGAAAGACAACCGAAGACCTGATTAAATATGGAAGGGTAACCAGAGGCTGGTTAGGTGTTACCGCTCAACCTATAACTGTACAATTAAAAGAAGCTCTTGGGCTTAAGAATAATTTAGGTGGACTCGTAAGTGGTATAGAACCAGACTCTCCGGCAGCAAATGCTGGTATCAAAAGCGGTGATGTAATAATTAAGTATAATGGTGAGAAAATAAAAAACCTTCTCCATCTTAGAAGCCTCGTTGCCGGAACCGTTACCAACGAAGAAGTGAAGATGACAGTAATAAGAGATGGCAATGAGCTTACACTTAATACTACTATATCAGAGTCGCCAAAAGCTAAAACAGGAAGTAAAAGAGATTTATTTAAAAACTTGGGAATGGTTGCAAAAAATCTTACCGGTAAACTGGCAATCAAACTGGGATACGAAGGTGAAGAAGGTGTGATTATAACTAACATACAGAAGGGAAGCCCTGCATCTAAGGCGGGATTAAAAAAAGGCGATCTTATAATTGAGGTTCAACACAAGCCTGTTACAAGTGTTGATGAATTTCATCAGGCAATCTTGAAGATTCAACAAGAAGAGGATATATTGATGTTCATTAAGCGACAGAACAAAGCATCTAAGTTTATAGTTTTGAAACAAAAAAAAGACGTATAATTCAAGTTGGTCCTTCGTCAGACCTCTTTGATGTTAGCGTAGGGTCCTGCAGTAGCAAGAATGGTACATCAAATACATTTACAATCATAATTAATGCAACCATTGGAAAATAAATCTCCTGATGAAGTTAAGAGAATAGTCGAAGCCCTTTTGTTTGCCGTTCAAGAGCCTATTTCAGTACGTAAGATAAGTGAAATCATTGAAGGTGCCGAAGCGAAAGAGATTCGGGAAGTAATTCAACAATTACGTGAAGAATATGACACCCATGACAGAGTGTTTCAGATTGAAGAAATTGCAAACGGGTTTCAATTACTCTCGCGCCCTGAATACCACGAATGGATATCAAAGATACGTAAAAAGAGTGGCGAAAGCAAACTTTCACAACAAGCCCTGGAAACCCTGTCAATTATTGCATATAAACAACCTATTATCCGTGCGGAAATAGAGGCAATCCGCGGTGTCCAATCCGGTCAGATGATCAGGACATTAATAGAAAAGGGGCTGGTAAAGATTACTGGACGTGATGAGGTATTGGGTCGCCCGCTTCTGTATGGCACAACCACAAAGTTCCTCGACCAATTCGGTTTGAAATCAATTAAAGATCTTCCCAAAGTAGAAGACCTGGAAATGCCGTAAAAGAATTTAAACAGTCCTCATGCCGAAGGATCCCATGCAGCCATGTGTTTTAGTAATTTCCATCTCCTCTTTATGTCTGCTTTTGCCTGTTCCATAAGCTCTTTTGCAGCCTCCGGATTGCTCGACCTTAATGCCTTGTAACGGTTTTCACGATAGGCGTATTCCTCAAACGGAGTTGAAGGGTCTTTACTGTTGATAACCAGTGGATTCTTGCCCTGTGCCTCGAGTTCAGGATTATACCGATAGAGCGGCCAGTAGCCACTTGTTACGGATTTCTTCATAGCCTCTATACCCTTGCTCATATCCATACCATGGGCAATGCAAACCGAATAGGCAATTATCAGGGCAGGGCCGTTGTAAGCTTCCGCTTCTGTGAATGCCTTAAGAGTCTGAGCCGGATTCGCACCAAAGTTTACCTGGGCAATATAAACTTTACCGTAAGTTGACATTATCATACCGATATTCTTTTTGGGGGTTTGTTTTCCACCGGCTGCAAACTGGGCAACTGCCCCTAAGGGTGTTGCCTTGGACATCTGGCCGCCGGTATTTGAATATACTTCCGTGTCCATAATCAACAGCTTTATGTTCTCCCCTGATGCCAGTACATGATCGACTCCTCCATAACCGATATCATAACCCCAACCATCTCCCCCAATAGACCAGACACTCTTTTTAACAATATAGTCGGCAAGAGAAAGCAGATTCTTTGCGTCTGAAGAGCCGTTCCCGGAGAGACTTTTCTTCAATTTTTCAACATGACCTCTTAATTCGTCAATACCCTCCTGTGTCGATTGATCTGCATTCTTGATAGAATCGCTCAATCCTTTTAAATCAGTATTCGAAGGATCTGATACAAGACGGTCAAGTAATTCTATTGCCTGTGCATGAAACTTATCCATTGTCTGTCTCATACCAAGGCCGAATTCGGCTGTATCTTCAAACAAAGAATTTGACCATGCAGGCCCTCTGCCATCATCCCTTGTTGTGTATGGGGTTGTCGGCAAATTTCCACCGTAGATAGAACTGCATCCTGTTGCGTTGGCAATAATCAGACGATCACCAAATAGTTGTGTCATTAATTTAATGTAAGGAGTTTCTCCACAGCCTAAACATGCGCCACTATACTCAAAAAGCGGTTTTACAAACTGGCTTCCCTTGACACTTGAAACTTTGAACCTGGACCTGTCAGTTTCAGGAAGATTGAGAAAGAAGTCGTAGCTCTCTGCTTCTTCCTTGCGTACGGGTTCCTGAGGTTTCATGTTTATGGCCTTAACGCCTTCGATCTTGTTTCCATCTGCGTCCTTTTTCTGTCCCGGGCAATTAAATACGCATGAACCGCAACCGGTACAGTCCTCGGGGGCGACTTGCACAGTAAATTTAAGCCCTTTCATATCTTTGCCGGTAGCGTCTACGGATTTAAATGCGGAAGGTGCATCCTTAAGCTGTGATGGGTCGTATGCCTTAACCCTTATGCTCGCATGTGGACAGACAAACGAACATTGAGCACATTGAATACAGGCATCAGATTCCCATATCGGTATATTAACACCGATATTCCGTTTCTCATATTGAGTGGTTCCTGTAGGCCATGTACCATCGGCAGGCATTGCTGATACAGGAAGAGAATCTCCGTTGTCGGCCAGCAATTTGGCTGTTACATTCTTAACAAATTCAGGTGCATGTTCAGGTACCGGAGGACGCATGCATTTACAGCTGGTAGCCTTATCAGGAACCGGTACCTCGACAATATTCTGTAACGCTGTATCTACCGCTTTGTAATTTAAGTTGACTATATCTTCGCCCTTCCTCATATACGTTTTTTTAATCTCAGTCTTTATTGATTTAACGGCATCCTCTTTAGGAATGATTCCGGAAATAACAAAGAATGCTGTCTGCATGATCATGTTTATCCTTGCTCCAAGACCAATCTCCTCAGCAAGTGAGATAGCATCAATAATATAGAATTTCATCTTCTTGGATATAAGATGTTCCTGTACTTCAACAGGCAGCGTATCCCATACCTCATCTTTATTGTGAGATGTAGTGAGAAGGAATGTTGCACCTTCCTCTGCGCTTGAAAGCATGTCTATCTTGTCAGGGAAAGAAGGATTATGGCATGCAATGAAGTTCGCCTTTTTAATGAGATATGGTTTGTGTATTCTGTCCTTTCCGAAACGAAGGTGTGATACCGTAGTTGCACCTGATTTCTTCGAATCGTAAACGAAATATGCCTGTGAATAATTGTCTGTTTCATTTCCGATAATCTTAATGGTATTTTTATTTGCGCCTACAGTACCGTCAGCTCCCAGACCGTAAAACAGCGAGCGGAATTCACCCTTTTCGCCTATATCAAAAGACTCATCATAATCAAGACTGGTATCACAAACATCGTCTTTGATACCTATTGTGAAATGATTTTTTGGTTTATCCTGTGAGAGATTATCAAAAATGGCCTTTACCATTGCGGGAGTGAAATCCTTTGAACCCAGACCATAACGCCCACCGATGATTTTGGGATACCCATTTAATTTAGACATGCCCTTGTCCATCATTTCACCAATGGCTGTCCTGACGTCCAGATATAAAGGCTCTCCAATTGCACCCGGCTCTTTGGTACGGTCAAGTACTGCGATAGATTTTACGCTTGTCGGTAAACTCTCAGAGAAGGCGTTTATGTCAAACGGTCTGTAAAGCCTCACAAGAACGATTCCAAGTTTCTCTCCCCTGGCATTAAGCGTATTAACTGTGTTCAGGGCCACTTCAGCGGCAGAACCCATAACTACAATAATACGTTCTGCATCCGGATCGCCCAGATAATCAAATAGTTTATATTGCCGGCCTGTTATACCGGCAAATTTGTCCATTGCCTTCTGTACGATATCAGGGGTTACATCATAATATTTGTTGACAGTTTCTCTCCCCTGAAAATATACATCCGGGTTTTGAGATGTTCCTCGAATATTTGGACGGTCAGGTGTAAGTCCTCTTTTGCGGTGAGCAATAACAAGGTCATCGTCTATCATGGCACGCATATCATCAAAACTGACTTCTTCAATCTTCTGTACTTCGTGGGATGTCCTGAAGCCGTCAAAGAAATGCATAAAGGGAATCCTGGATTCAAGTGTGGCTGTCTGGGAG
>Ga0255058_10001519_pt1 | contig 13066 bp, 10 predicted proteins | sample Cases_109_9_MG_FD_188637 | JGI IMG/M metagenome (GOLD analysis project Ga0255058, IMG submission 188637) | Seawater microbial communities from Amundsen Gulf, Northwest Territories, Canada - Cases_109_9 | ecosystem: Environmental > Aquatic > Marine > Gulf | place: Canada: Northwest Territories... | reverse complement strand
CGACGGCGGGGCGCCCCAACGTTGAGGATGCCGCCAAAAAACAAGAAGATTCCGAGAACAATGAGCCCGATGCTGGCGAAGGATCCGGGAACCCCGCCGAAGCTCTCACCGTGGCAGGCGATGATGCCCTGGGACAGGATGATGTTCTCGCAATTGAAGGAAAGAGCGCCCTCAATAACGGCCGCCATGCCGGCTCCAATTAACAAAAATGCCCAAATCATTGTGTGGTCAGCGTACACCCAAAGCAAATATCTCGGTGGCCGCCCGGCCTTCTAGGCCCCGGGCTTGAAGACCATCGCCCAGACCACTACCAGCAACACGAGCAGCTCGATGGTTGACACAAGGCGGAGCAACTTGAGGCTGGCCCGGGTTTCGGAACCATCAATGCCGCCTGCCTCAATCCCGGCCAATCCCCGGTTGAAGACTCGGGGATAAAAGGCCATTCCGAGGATGGCACCGACGGCGATCCCAACGAATCCCATCGAAATCCAGGCCTCGCCAAAGTCGTAATCGCCCTCGATCCCCAGCCAAATGCCGGCGGCCAGCGTGATGATCCCGGCCGGATTGAAGACCGCCTTGCCGACGAAACCCCCTTGAGACAGCAAACCGCGCAACGTCCCTTCATCGCGGGACCTTTGAGCTCGTTCAAAAAGAATGCCGAGCATGATCTCGCCGCCAATCCACACGCTTACCGAGATGATGTGGACGAGCTTCAGGGTGTCTGCGAGCGTCACCGCGCCTCCTTTGGTTACAGGCGATTTGGCTGCCGGAACCCTAGCGGGAGCTGATCAGACGCAGAGGCCGTCGGCGGTGACGGCGCGACCACACAAGGCCATGCTTTCGACGCTCTTGAGCGAGAAGGCCTCTCCGTTCTCTGTGGGCTCACCGAAGATGTGAAGCCGGAACCCGAACACGGCGTCGTCGCCGAGCCCGACTACGTCGTAAGTCACCTCACTCAGGTCTCCGGTGGTCGGCGCCACCGTCATCCGGATACGTGATGGAGGCTCTTCGGAGGCCACGAGCCCGGCAACCAACAGGCCGAGATCAGCCATCGTCTGTGCCACAGGGATCGTCCCGAATTGGGCCACGATCTGCGACGTAGTGTCGTCGACGCCGCCGAGGAAGGCTACGAAGCGGCTGCTAACCCACCCGGGTACGCCGTCAACGGTGACCTGGTACCAGATGGACTGCGACAGCAGGCGGTTGTTGCCAGAGGCAATCAGGTTGTCCGTAGTGCCCGGCAACTGAAGCAGGACCGGATTGTCGGTTCCGGGTCCCGAGCGAAGATTGAGGACATCGTTATGGGCTACTGCAACCACACCCAATACGCCACCGGCCCGCGGACCGATATCGGTCGGCTCGCCGGGAAGCGTGCTGGTTGTGGCCGGGGGAACAGGAGGAGGAGCAGTGGTGTCGGTGGGAGGGGCCGTAGTGGTGGTCGACGCCAGCGTTGTTGTCGTGGTGGTCGTCGGCGGAGTCGTGGATGTGGTGGTGCCGACGTCTCCACTGCTGCCACAGGCCGCGGCCACTAACGCCAGGGCAAGCACGAGGCCTGTGATTGATCGCAGTCGGGGTGGGGAATTAATGGTCACCTTTGCTCCTCTCATGGTAGAGACGCCCGGGGCGGTCTTGTGGGTTCCACCAGATCGGCAACGATCTTTTTCGGTCCCCTACGCCGGCCGTTACCAACGGGATTCTGCTCACAGTTTTCTTGCAAACCCCCGACCCGCTCCTGACAGGTCGTGACAGATAATTGAACGTAAGCAAGAAAGACAAGCAGGGAAAGGGAGGGACGCGGTGCACACTCGCAGGCGGCGAATCACGGTGGCGTTCTGGTGGTCACCGTCGCTGGTGGTCCTGGCAGACACCTGATTGAGCCAGTAACCGACCTATCGTTGCTCACATGACGGCCGTCCTCGAACACCTGGAACTCGAGTTTCCGTGGACTTGCATCGACCCATTCCTCTTTACCGTTCACCACCTCGACTTCTACCCGGAAGGCAATCATCGTCAGGGCCCGGCCCCTGAGCTCCTGCAGGGCAGGCCAATGGGCACCGACTTCACCTACCAGGATGGCTGGAGCATGTATCACGGAGACCAGGTGCCGGGCTTTCCTCAGCACCCGCACCGAGGCTTTGAGACGGTCACCGTGGTGCGGCGGGGGTTCGTCGATCACTCCGACTCGCTCGGTGCCACTGCCCGCTACGGAGAAGGCGACGTGCAATGGCTGACCGCCGGCTCGGGAATCATGCACGCCGAGATGTTCCCGTTGATCCACAGCGAAGAAGCCAACACCATGGAACTGTTTCAGATCTGGCTCAACCTGCCTCCACATTCCAAGATGGTGCCTGCCTATTTCGCCATGCTGTGGGGCGAGGAAATTCCCACGGTTGAGTTCCCAGGCGGGGTTACCGTCGACGTCATTGCCGGCCAACTCGAAAGCAAGGTCGGACCACCCCCTCCCCCCGACTCATGGGCTTCGCAGCCGCACTCGGATCTCGCCATCTGGCTGATAAAGATGCCGGCCGGAACTAACTGGGTGCTCCCGGCGACGTCGCCCGGCGTCAACCGGATGCTCTACTGCTTCGAAGGAACCGAAGTGGACATCGACGGCACCACCGTTGCCAAGCAAAAGGCGGTCCAGCTGGACCCCGAAGCCACCGTCACCATCAAGAATGGGTCAGAGCAGGCTGAATTCCTTCTGCTCCAGGGTCGGCCGATCGGGGCGCCGGTGTTTCAGATGGGGCCATTCGTCATGAACTCGGCAGACGAGATCCGCCAGGCGATGATCGACTACCGAACCACCCAGTTCGGGGACTGGCCGTGGGACAGTCCCGATCCGGTCCATGATCGCACCGAAGGAAGATTCGCCCTCCACGCCGACGGCAAGGTCGAACATCGAGACATGACCCCACCAACCTCGACTCTTGGCTCGTAAGTCCTAGGGCACATAGCCGCCGACACCTACGCTCCTATTCGAAATGAGCGATTTCCTCACCCGGGCCGAAGATTGGGACGCCCGGCTATACGTGACCATTGCCATAGTGGCCGCGGCCCTTGTCGCCCGCTTCATCATCCTGCGTTTGGTCCGACGCCGGGTCGACGACCCGGAGATCTGGTATCGGGCACAGAAGCTCTCCAGTTACGCCGGGACCATGATCGTCCTGTTGGGCATCGCCTTTATCTGGCTCCGCGTTAGCAACTTCGGTGCCTGGATCGGGCTGGTATCCGCCGGCATCGCCATCGCCCTGTCTGATGTGCTCCGCAATTTTGCCGGTTGGGGTTACATCCTGCTGCGGCGACCCTTCAAAATCGGCGACCGCATCGAGATCAACGGCCAGGCGGGGGACGTCGTCGACGTGAGAGCACAACGCTTCTCCATCATCGAGATTCGCAACTGGGTCGACGCCGACCAATCAACGGGCCGCCTGGTTCACATACCAAACGGCTCGCTTTTTATCACCCATCTGGCAAACTTCAGCGCCGGGTTCCCCTTCATCTGGCACGAGCTTCCGATGCTGGTCACATTCGAATCCGACTGGAAGCGGGCCGAGGAGCTGATGGCCGAGGCACTCACCGAGAACGCACCGAGCATGGCCTCGGAGGAGGCCCGCAAGGCTATCCGCGAGGCTGCCACCGAGTATCAGATTCGATATACCCACCTCACGCCCAACACCTACGTCGCAGTGAAGGACAGCGGCGTCATGATCACGGGCCGAGTCATCGTTCCAGTGAGGTCCCGGCGCCACATTGATACCACGATGTGGAGAAGCATCCTGGAGAAGCTCAATCAAGAACCAAACGTCGAGCTCGCTTACCCGACAGTCCGCACCTATCTGCCAGATCTAAAGATCACCCAGACCTGAAGGGCGGCAGGCCCAGCAACCAGCATGGCACGCTAACGAGGTTCAGCCGCGCCGCACACTGATAGCTGGCCGAGAAATCAAAGAGGAAGAAAACACCGACAACGAGGCGACAGGCGAAAGAGGGGTCCCCGCTGGGCCTGGCGCCGGCGGCGCCGGCCATCCCCACCTCGAACTCCGGCGGCAGCACTTCGATTTCTCGGCCCCCAATACGACCCAGCCCGCAACGCGGCCGAGAAAATCGAAAGAAGAAATAGCAAGGAATCAACGAAGAAAGACCTCCGGTGAAAGAGGGGTTCCCACTGGGCCTGGCGCCGGCGGCGCCGGCCATCCCCCACCTCGAACTCCGGCGGCAGCACTTCGATTTCTCGGCCCCTAATACGCGCCACCGTCAGGCAAGGCCGAGAAATCGAAAAGGCATATAGCGCGCGGAAAGTCCCGAGTGAGCCTCGGCCGTGACCTCAACCCTCTCGGGACTTCCGCTTACCGGGCCGCATCCTTTCGGACCGGTGCCGGCTTCCGCCCTAGGACTTGTGCCCGTAAGCCCGCGTCCCGAGCGAAGTTAAAGCGTTTTTGGCGCTTCAACTATCAGCGCTGACCCGATGACCTCTCAATCACCGAGCGCCAGGAGTTCCTCGCCCTTGCGGGTCCGGCCCTCATGGCCCGCGCCCTCCGCCTTGTGAGCGGCGAGCCCGTTGCGGCTGCCTATCGTCCAAAAAAGCCTTGTGAGCTTCCTCGGCCGCATTCGAATCTAGGCGGCCACTCCTGCGATCCGGTATCGCAGAGCCGGAGGTTTGACCCTCCAGCGGTTCTCTACAAACCTTTCGATCTGTGGAGCCAAAGCGACTTTCGCCGTTTCGGGGCGCTCGGTTCCCCGAGCGACAACTTGAAGCTACGCGAGAGTTACAGGCCGGTCAAACCAGAACGATGGTTTGTTTTCGCGCCATAAAAGTAAGTTTCGCGGCGCCGGTCGGGAATTACATTCGTGTCACTCTCCCCCCTTATAGTGCAGCTCATGAAACGGGTTTCGCCCAGCAGGCTCAGCGACTTCAAACAATGCCCTCAGCTCTTCAAGTTCCGCTCGATCGACCGATTGATGGAACCGGCCACCATCTACCAGGCACGAGGAACCACCGCCCACCTGGCGTTGCAGCGCCTTTTTGGAGGTGATGCGAGCGAGCGCACACCCGAGCGCCTCTTCGATCTCTTTCGGCAAGCATGGGCTGAGGTACGTAACGAGGAGTACACCCACTTGTTCGAGACGGTGGAGGAAGAGCGGGTTTGGGGAATCGAAAGCCTTGAGCTACTCGCCAACTACTTCACCGTCGAGGACCCCACCAAGATCGACCCCGTGGATTGCGAGCTCGACCTCATCGAAGAAGTCCAGGATGTGACGGTGCGGGGGATTCTCGATCGGATTGACGAAGACGCCGCCGGCGATTTGGTGGTCACCGACTACAAGACGGGTAAGGCTCCCCCAGAGCGCTATGCATTGCCGGCTTTCTTTGCTTTGAAGATCTACGCCCTGCTCACCCGGCGTCACTTTGGCCGGGCTCCCGTTGAGCTTCGCTTGCTGTACCTGAACGGCCCAACCCTCTATTCCCTGGCGGTGACCGAACAGCAACTCGACGCCATGGAACGGCAGATTCAGGCGTTGTGGACCGCCATCAAGGCGGCAATCGAAAAGGAAGCCTTCCCGCCCCGGCCTTCGCGGCTGTGTGACTGGTGCTCATTTCAGGGCATTTGTCCGGCATTCGGTGGCACCGGCGAGCCGACGCCCGACATGGCCCGCCGCCCCGAAACCATTCCGGTTTGAGCCCCGAGTCCGGCCTAAGGCCTCCCGGCTATGGGTAAACGCCGCGGGCGAGCTTGGCCTCAGCCACCCGGCGGATCCCTTTGATCAGGGCCGCAGTCCGCATGTCATAACCCTCGTGAATGGAGATATGGAGAACCTCGTCGAAGGCCCGACCCATGATCTCTCGCAGCCTGGCAACGATCTCACCTTCCGACCAGAAATAGTTCTGGAGGTCCTGCACCCACTCGAAATAGGAAGCCGTGACACCACCCGCGTTGGCGAGGATGTCCGGGACGACGAAGACGCCCTTTTCGCCCAGGATGTCGTCGGCCCCCACCGTAGTGGGACCGTTGGCACCTTCGACAATCATCTTCGCTTTGATCCCTCCGGCATTCTCCTGAGTTATCACTCCTCCGACGGCGGCCGGGATCAGAATCTCACAGTCGAGATGGAAAAGCTCCTCGTTGCTGACATATTCGGCGTTGGGAAAACCCTCGAGGTTGCCGTTCTCGTCCACCCACTCCCGCGCCTTGGGGATGTCCAGGCCCTGCTCATTGTGAATCCCACCGGTGACGTCCGAAATCGCCACCACTTTGATCCCCATCTCGTGGGCGCCCAGGGCGGCGTATTGCCCGACGTTCCCGAACCCGTGCACCACCGCCCGGGCGGTTTCGAGGTCTACGCCGGCATGGGCGGCCGCTGCCGGAAGCAGGCTCACAAGTCCCCTCCCGGTGGCTTCACGCCTGGCGATAGAACCACCCAGTGCCGGAGGTTTACCGGTGACGACACCCGGGGTGGCATGACCAACATGTTGTGAATAGGTATCCATGATCCAGGCCATGACCTGCTCATTGGTGCCCATGTCGGGAGCGGGTATGTCGGTCTCGGGGCCGATGACGTTGATCAACTCGGCTGTATAGCGGCGAGTGAGTCGCTGGAGCTCGGGCCGGGTCAGGCCTATCGGCTCGATTCGCACGCCCCCCTTGGCGCCGCCGAAGGGGAGTTCCACCAGAGCGGTTTTCCAGGTCATCAACATGGCGAGTGCAGCCACTTCACCGAGGTTGACATCGGCGGCATAGCGAATCCCGCCCTTGGTCGGGCCCATCGTCAAGACATGCTGTACCCGGTAAGCAAAGACGGTGTGGACTTCGTAGTAACCCTCGCGGCGAAACGGAAAGCTGACGACGGTGGCTCTTTGCGGGACCCGCAGCCGGGCGTGAATATTCTCATCGAGGCCCATTACCCCGGCCACCCGATCCAACTGAGCGAGAGCGTCGCGGTAAAGAGGGGATTCCAGTTCCCAGAGGTTCTCTTCACCGAAGCTTGTGCTGATATAGCCTCCTCCTGGTCCAGCCAATCTAGCTTGCGGAGGTCGTGAGATTACGGAACCGACACTCTTCACTATTGGTCATGGGGCTCTTGATTTCGATGAGTTTCTCAGGATCGTCGCCTCCCACAGCATCCGCACTGTTATCGACGTGAGATCGAAGCCGTACTCGAGCCGGGTGCCCGAATATTCGAGACAAACCCTTGCCGAGGAATTGGCTACCGCCGGGATCTCCTATCGATGGCTCGGGGACCACCTCGGCGGCCTGCCCATGCGTGAGGGAGAAGAGCCCCCCATCTCCTCCCCGGAACGGCTCGAAGCCGGTGTAACCGAAGCATCTGCACTGGCACTGGGCGCGACCACGGTGCTGCTATGTTCCGAGGCCGAACCGACCCGTTGCCACCGGCTGTCCGTCCTCGCCCCCCGCTTCGAGGCTGCCGGGTTCGCCGTCACCCACATTCGGGCCGATGGGAGCCTGCTGCCTCACCAGCCATCACTGGATCTCTGAGCGAAAATCTGTCGCCAGCGGCGGGTACCGTGTCGGGTATGGCTGAGCTCCGGGTAAACCCCGGCGATTGGGAGGCGGCGACTGCCGAAACCGACGGACCTCAACTTGTGGTGGGAGGTCCGGGAACCGGCAAGACCGAGTTTTTGGTTCGGCGAGCCCTCTATCTAGTTGCTGAGGGGATCGCCCTCCCCGACGAGATCCTGTTGTTGAGCTTCTCGCGACGGGGATCCGCCGACTTGCGAAGGCGACTCGAGGAGGGCGCCCAGAGTTCGACACCTGCGATGGACACTTCCACGTTCCACTCATATGCCTTCCGTCTGCTGGAAACTCACGGGGGAGACAGCCTCGGCTGGGAGCGAATGCCCACTTTGCTCACATCGCTCGAATACGTACTCCTTATCCGTTCGCTCCTCGCTGCCGAGAACCCGGCACAGTGGCCGGTCCTGTTCCGGGGCTTGCTACAAACCAGCACGCTGGCCGAGGAAATTTCCGACTTCCTACTCCGCTGCAATGAGCTTCTCATTGGGCCCGAGGAGATAGCCGACTTTGCCCGCGACGATTGGCGGGCCCTACCAGAATTCTTGCGCAGCTACCGACGCCGGCTGCAGGAACGCAACCGCATCGATTACGGCACGGTGCAGGCCGCGGCGGTACAGGCTTTGGGCCACGCCCCCACATTGGACAGAGTGACCGCAGGGGCTCGCTACGTGCTCGTCGACGAGTATCAGGACACGACAATCGCTCAAGCCCGCCTGCTGGAGCTCCTGGTAAGCGGCGGAGCCAACCTCACAGTGGCGGCAGATCCGTATCAGTCGATTTACAGCTTTCGCGGGACCGACCTGGCCAATGTGGAACAATTCCCCGAGAGGTTCTCGCAAAATGGCAGGCCGGCATCGCGCCTGGTCCTCACAACCTCGTTCCGGACCCCCGCAGCGATACTCGACGCCGCCGCCCGCCTCACCTCCGGCCTCGAATTACCCGGAGCCGCCGGCCCGGTAACCCCAGCGTCCGGAGTGGGCTCGGTAGAAGCCGTGCTGTTTCAGCAGTCAAGCGAAGAGGCGGAATGGGTTGCGGCCGAGATACAGGGCCTCCATCTCGCAGGGCTTCCCTTCCGAGACATGGCCGTATTCGTCCGCTCCAAGCGTCGGTTTCTTCCAACTCTCTCGCGGGCACTGGAGCGCCTTGGCATACCCCACGTGCAGCCGGATTCGCGACTCAGTGATCATCCCGCGGTACGCGCAGTCTTTGACTGCGTCACCGCCGCCACGTCCGGCGGCCGTGAGGCTGATCTGGCACTGCGCCGGCTCCTGTTGGGACCACTGTTTCGCCTACCGATCGGACAGGTGCGGGGGTTGGAGCGAAGCCGGGGTGCCCCGCCGCGGGCCTGGCCGGAGGTCATCGTTGCGGATGTCCCCGACGCGGCAGGCCTGGGTGAGCTCATCGCCGACTCCACCTGGGCCACAAGCGCCCCTGCCGCCGACGGTTTCTGGAAGTTGTGGGAAACACTCCCCCAGTTTGCCGACCTCGTCGTTGACCAGCGGCGCACCGAGGAACGGGCAGCCTGGAGCTCGCTCTCGCAGGTCTTGTCGAGGCTTTTCGAGCGAGATCGCGCCGCCAGCCTCGCCGACTTCGTGAGATGGTCCGACGAGGAAAGCTTCGAAGCTCAACCACTCCTCGATTTCCGGGATCAGGGCACCGACCGGCTAACCATCACGACTCTGCACCAGTCGAAGGGGCTGGAGTTCGAGGTTGTCTTCATTGCTGATGCAGTGGACGGAGTCTTCCCCGACCTGCGCCCCCGGGAGTCGCTGATCGGCACCCGGCATTTGTCTCCCCACCTTCCCTCCGACCCGGCCGCTTACCGCCGGTTTCGCCTGCAGGAGGAGACGCGGCTCGCATACACCGCCATGACGAGAGCTCACCGGCAGGTGATTTGGACGGCTACTGCCGGCGGGATCGACGAAGGTCTTGGCGCACCGAGCCCTTTCCTGCACCGGGTAGCCCCCGAGGGGCCCGTGCCGCCACCGGACCGCGGCGACCATCCGGTTACTCAGGCTCAAGCCGAAGCCTGGCTTCGCCGAATCGCCGCCGATCCCGAGGTAACAGCCCCGCATCGACTGGCGGCCCTGCACGCGCTGGCCACCGGACCACAGTACGGCCTCCGCGAACCAGCCCTGTTCGCAGGCATCCAACCGCCCGGGCCCGAGGGCGGGTTGAAACCCGCCGTGCTGCGCCTCTCGCCGAGTCAAGCGGATTCCTACGAGACCTGCCCTCGCCGGTATGCGATCGAACGGCGGCTGAGAGTGCGGGAAGGAACCAGCTCCCATCTGGAGTTCGGCTCGCTGATCCACGATGTGCTCGAGCAAACCGAACGGGACGCCCACGAGAACGGTCTCCCGCACGGGACGGAAGCTCGGGCCCAGGCTCACCTCGAGGCTCGATGGGATCCGACCCGATTCGGGCCGTCTCCCTGGTCCGAGCCATGGCGCCGACGCGCCGAGCGGGTACTCGAGTTCGTTTACAAACACTGGCCGGACCGCCCGGCTTCGATCATTGATCTCGAACGACCGCTGAGTCTCAATATCGACGAGGTCGCCTGGTTCGGGCGAGCGGATCGCATTGAGGCCGGTGATGGAGTGGTGCGAATTGTCGACTACAAGACGGGTGGGAGAAATGTCACTGACGCCGACGGCGCCGAATCCCTCCAGCTTGGCTTTTATATCCTCGCGGCCCGTCAGGACCCGGGGCTCACGGGTCACGGGCTGCCGGACGCCGGGGAACTGTGGATGGTGGCGATGACGGACCGCAAGTCGTTGCGGATGATCCCCTTCGATCCGAAAAACCTGGAAGGGGTGGAGCAGAGACTGCGGGCGGTCGCAGAAGGCATCAACAGTGACGATTGGCCTGCTCGCCCCAACGAACACTGCGGCCGCTGCCCGGTAAGGCTCGTCTGCCCCGCTTTCCCTGAAGGAAACATGGCATACCAGTCGTGATGACATTCGACCCTTCTCCCGAGCAGCAGCAGGTGATCGACCATCCGTTGGGACCCCTGCGGGTCAACGCCGGCGCCGGCACGGGCAAGACGACAACGATGGCGCTGCGACTCGTCAACCTCCTCGGCACGGGCCAGGTGGCAAGCGCGCTCGGTGTGACCTTTACCAACAAGGCCTCGGAAGAGCTTCGCCAGCGGATCGAGGAGCTGGCTGCTCTGGCCGGACAGTTGACGGATACCGGCGACGTCGAGGTGACGACCTATCACGGTTTCGCCGCCAATCTGCTTCTCGAATTCGGCGCCTACGTCGGCGTTGAGCGCACCGCCCGCCTGGTGACGCCGGGGTTCGTACGTCAGCTCTTGCGAGATGCGTTGGGCGGCGGGTCCTACGAGCATCTCGACCTCTCAGCCCCTGGACAGCGAGTAGAGGAGCTCGCTGCCCTGGCCGGGCAGTTGGCCGATAACCTTCGAGACCCTGAATCGGTGCCGGGCGGGGAAGGAGACGTCGGAGAGAGGCGAGCGGAGATGCTCGCGGCCCTCACCCGTTACCGCAAGCTCAAGCACCAGCTCGGCGTGATCGACTTCAGCGACCTCATTGCCCTCGCCCACCGGCTGGTTGCGGAGCAACCCGCCGTCGCCGCGGCAGTACGGGGGCGATTCGGTGTGGTCCTCCTCGACGAGTACCAGGACACCAACCCGGCCCAGCGCGAGCTTTTAAGCTCCCTCTTCGGCGACGGCTTTCCGGTCACGGCTGTGGGAGACGCCGACCAGACCATCTACGAGTGGCGTGGGGCCTCACTCGAGAACTTCGCGAGATTCCCCGAGCACTTCCCCGGGCCGGGCGGCACTCCAAGCCCCACTCTCCAGCTGTCACTCAACCGCCGATCGGGTCATCACATCGTCACGGTCGCCAACACCGTCGCGGAGCAGATCTCGCGGCGAGCAAACCGCGAGCCCTTACGGGCGCTCGACACCGCAGGCGAGGGAGAAGTGGCGACCGCCTGGTTTCGCACCGCCGGTGAGGAGGCCGACTGGCTGGCAGCCGAGATCATTTCGGCGCATGAGGCCGGTCTGGAGTGGCGCGATATCGCATTGATTTTCCGAAAGAACGCCCAGATCCCGCTGATCCGCCAGGTACTGGCTGAGGCGGGTGTGCCGATCCAGGTAGTGAGCCTCGGTGGCCTGCTTCACGTTCCCGAAGTCACCGACCTGTGGTCGTGGCTGCGGATTCTCGAAGATCCCAGCGATGGCCCGGCACTGTTGCGGATTTTGCTCGGGCCTCACTTCGGGCTCGGGTTCGGCGACCTGGTACCCCCGGCGGAGTGGGTGCGGGAGCAGGATGGCACGACCTCCGATGAAGGCGACGTCCCGGGATTTACGCTTCTCGAGGCGATCCTGGAGGTTACAGAGCTCCCCCGCCCCGAAGCCACCACGGCATTGGAACGGTTTCGCTCTCTCCACTCGACCCTTGTAGAAGAGGCGCAAGGCGTCTCACTGGTCGAGCTTTGCCGCCGCGTGCTCGATCGCTTGGGCGTGTGGATCGAGATCGATTCACTCGAGGAAAGCGCCAGCCGCAGTGCCCGCCTCAACCTTTATCGCTTCCTCGATCTGGCCGAAGCGTGGAGCCCGCTTGAAGGCCGCCCCTCCCTGACCGCCTTCCTCGAATACCTGGCGCTGCTAGTGGACGAGCGGGCGGCCGAGGAGCTCGACCTGGCTCCAGCCGCCAGCAGCGACGCCGTAACGCTCATCACAGCCCACCGCGCCAAGGGGCTCGAATGGGACTCTGTGTACCTCCCGGCGGTCGTCAACGACACGTTCCCAAGCCGTCCTCGGGCATTCGACGACCCGTTTGCCCGGCCTGCCAGCCTGCCGTTCACCGCCCGGCTAGATGCCCAACACCTTCCCACCCTCGATCCCGATGACGCGGACGCCCGCAAGGACGCTCTCAGGGACCTCCACACTGATCAGGAATGGCGCACGGCATACGTGGCAGTGACCAGGGCCAAGAAGCGCCTCGTTGTGTCGGGAGCTCATTGGTACGGCCAGAAGAGAGCCAAACGCCCCAGCGACCTGTTTTCGATAATCGATGATCTGGATATCAGCTCTCGCCTGGCCGATTGCGAAGATGCCGGCGCCAGGCCGGACTCCTCAGCTGCCCCGCCTCGCGTGGTAGCGCCCGACCCTCACTTCGGCCAGGGATGGCAGGCAGCTCTGCTGGATACGATGGCCGATCCCCAGTGGCCCCGGGAAGCTGCCGCAGACACGACGGCGTACGATGCCCAGGTGGAACAGCTATCACTGATCCTTAGCGGGCTCCCCGAGCCCGAGGATGCACAGCCGGACGGCCCAACCGTGATCTCCGTGTCCTCGTTGGTTACCTATGCGACCTGCCCTAAGCGCTTCTACTGGAGCGACGTGGATCGCCTGCCCAGGCGGCCGGCACCCTGGCTCCGGGCGGGCATCGACCTGCACCGCCGCATCGAGCTCCACAACCGTGGAGTCATACCCCTCGAAGTGGCCGATGAGGACACATATGATTTTGTGCCGGACGAGCAGGAGCCCTCCCCCGATTCATATGAGA
>Ga0255058_10001518_pt1 | contig 13067 bp, 10 predicted proteins | sample Cases_109_9_MG_FD_188637 | JGI IMG/M metagenome (GOLD analysis project Ga0255058, IMG submission 188637) | Seawater microbial communities from Amundsen Gulf, Northwest Territories, Canada - Cases_109_9 | ecosystem: Environmental > Aquatic > Marine > Gulf | place: Canada: Northwest Territories... | reverse complement strand
CCCTTTATATTTTATATAAGCTGTAATAGGAATAATGGAGGATAAGGAATAATGGCTGATAATGGTTCAAAGACAAGAATTTTAGAATTTACTGATACTAACGATAAATCAGCAAGAAATCTCACCGCCAATGATCTGGACGACATTAGAGAGATAATCAGAGAAGAAGTTCATGCTAACTCAGATATTATATACTACACTAGAAACATTTTAGAGTACATCGGTCTCAGTCGAAAGTCTACTTCAACGTTTTATCGTTGGGTGAAGAAATTCGGTCTGCCTGCGTCAAAGAATCCGAATGGAAAGTGGTGGATGTCGAAACGGCTTATGGATCAGTGGATGTACTCACGCCATTTGATGATGGCGAAAGCAGCAGAGCTTGGTATTAAGGGCAGAGGTACTAATTTACAAGGAATGACCTCCACGCCCCATCCAGAGAAATTATCAGAAAGTCAAAGAAATAGAATCGTTGCCGAGATTCAAGCGGATAAACTTAGATAAAATGATGGATAAAATCCAAAGCAAGAAATAATAGCAAATTACCCCACCCCAAACCACATCTTACCTTCTATATCCCTGTGAATCCTGATTTATAAATTTCCTCTTGAGATTTATAACCCTGTTAGGTATAAAGCCCAACATGAAGAGATTTGTAAAAACATTGAAAATAGCAGGGCTGGTGTTCTTGGCTATCATAATTCTCATAGGTTCTTTCGGGGGATACGTCTACTATACGACGTTAAAAGAGGAAGCAAGAATAGAAAAGGCTGAGTTAAATTTTGATGCTGAAAAAGAGAAATGGAAATGGCACGACAAATTTGATCGTATACAAATTTATACAGCAGATAAATCTGGCAAATCATATCTTCGTAAAGTAAATTTGGAGAAACAATATGTTATTTATGCCTATAAAAATGACGATCTAGGTTTATCTGCAATGGCCAAATTCTTCACAGACTGCCAACCAAATACGGAAATAACAACTTCACAAAAGTTCGGTGATGGAACACCTAAAAAGCTTAAATGTAACGAAGGGGGCAATGCTCTTACCTTCTCGGTTCACTGGAATGGGAAAGACACAAATATTATTTGGGAAGAGAATTTAGATGGATTTAAGTTAAGAGAAAATTTTGGGTATTGGGATTTCACAAAATTAGACAAAGAAATTACATTGTCAAAAGCAAGAGTAAAAACAGATGAAGAAACTACAAATAGCAAACAAATTGAACAGGAACAAAAAGGGGGATTTGTAATAGAGAAACAGCCTACCTCTGAAGAATATAAAGCTATAAACATGGTAAGATTTTCAAGAGCTATAGTAAATTATGAGGACACTGGCAATTCAATTAAAGATTATTTAAAAACCCTAAAAGGAAATCTGAAAATTATTGGATGGAAGGCTAAGAAAGTCAACGACCAAATGTACCTTGTTAGTTACACATATGAAGTTGATTCTGGAGTGAAAGGATATTATTTTGATGTAAATTTAAAGGCAAACATTGTTCGCAGGATATTAGAAGACCATGAATTAGAGAGAATATACGGATTAATAAAAACATCTCCTAAGGATGACCATATTGATAAGGTTCCAAAAAACAATTCTTTTTCTGTGTTTAAAAGCAAAGACTCTAATGTGTTTCACAAGCCTAATTGTTTCATGCTTAATAAACAAATGGACGCTGTAGGGTATTTCTCTGCAGAGGAAGCAAAAAAAAAGGGTTGTATGCCTTGTAATTATTGTACTCCATAATATTAATTTTCTTTTTCCACGTCTTTTACCTGTATACACCAGAAATATTTCATTTCACCTCTTGACTTCCTTCAGAAAAGGAGTGTGTATTGCCAACATGTTAAAGCTGAAATTTACCCCACCCCAAACCACATCTCGCCTGTAATATCCCTGTGTATCCTGATGTTTAAGTTTCACATATCAAGAAGTTAGGTGGTGAAGCGGAGACAAAACCCCTTGCTTTATATATCCGTAAGTTTATAATCAAACCTACATATCCATTCCATATTATTCTAATCATTTAGTATAGTTAATATGAGAAAATACCTACTACTACATGTCTTAATCATATCATTTGTATTCTTTCTAACACCTACTATACAGGCAGCATCAGACGTGGAAGAGGAGATTGAGGCATATAAACAAGCGATAAGGATTAACCCTGATTATGTAGAGGCTCATTATAATCTCGGTCTTGCCTATGTTCTTTTAAACGATAGAGGCTCTGCTTTAAAGCAGTATAAAATATTAGAAAACCTTGATACTGAACTGGCAAATGAATTGTTTAACTTTATGTATAAATAATTGAGGGGTGATAGAGTCGCTCTAGTTTAGCTGTAACTACCCCACCCCAAACCACATCTCACCTGTAATATCCCTGTGTATCCTGATGTTTACCCTTCCGGTATTAATATACCCAAACATTTCACTAATGTTCTCTACAGCGAAGTTAAGAAACTCTGGAGCGTCAATAATCAGTTAACTGTTTTCTGGTTAAGCGCACGCACAAAGTGTTAAAAATAATTTGTGTGGCTAAGAAGAAATACAGATTTTAAGTGTGTTATTTGTAAGAAGTTATAATTGTACTCGGTAATTTGCAATTTTAAACTGTTACAGAAGATAGATTTTCTTATTGACGGGAGTCTTTATTTAATTAGAATTACATCTGTATCGGTCGAATATTTCACCTACGTTTGGCTTGTACTTACTTTCGGTAAATTTTAGCAGTTGCATGCATTTCATACTTTAGGAAAGGAGATAATGCAAAAAGCTACTATTGATGTTACCGTTCCGCATTTTTTCTCACCACATTTTGCCTTCTCTCATGAAGGCCTACCATACCACATTAGCTATCTCACGTTTCAAGATTCACGAAACGCTCTAAATACAATAATTGGATTTTCTGATTCTCCGTATTCTTTTTGCTCAAGTATATATTATAGACCGTGAAATTGGTATTGGAGACGTATCCTGGAAAGGTTCAGAGAGTGTTCAAAATTTGCCCTTAGCTATTAGTTAGTTAAGAGTTTGAATCAATCGGGACAGATATACAGAACATCTGCCGACAAACAGTCCAAAAGAAACAAATCAGGCGTTTGAATACTCGATTGAGTAAAGGTATTCATGGTGAACAGCCACACCAAGTAGAGGCATGCTATTAGATGGGAGAGTACACGCTGATGCGATATATGTGGATTCTTGGACAATCGTAGCTGAAAAATACCCTGAAGGCAACGGCGGTGCAGATAAAGGTTCAAACACCACTGGGCCATTAGGAAAATTTAATATTAAAAAGCATAGATTTCCTACCTGACACTAAAAGTATATTTGAGAAAGACATTTGAAATTTATCTATATCGGAAATGATATTTGAGATGGCGAAACGATTGGTTTGTCCTTTGTTTATCTTCCTGACAATTTTGGGGATTAACGTTTTCCCATCAGTTCCAGAAGCACTTTCTGCTGAATGTAGAACATTCTCCATCCATGATCCTATCTACCCTGCGACTAATGAAGATATCACTTATACTTTAGTGGAAGTAGTAGCGGATAATGGTATCCAATCTATTGAACTATATGAATGGGCACAAGATGTCGATGAATCCGGAAACTTGAGTGGCGGGAATTGGGTTGAGCTACATCGTTGGGGTACTGATCCTGACTGTACTCCTCCTAACTGTACCCCTCTTCCTTCCTCTTTTCCTATTCTAAAAGAAGTTGCAAATACGCAAGAACCAGTCACTCCCAAGTTTATCCAGTACAAATTTGTAGTAACGGATAATGATGGCGAAACCTATCCTAATCCCAATATTGTGGGATACGCGACACATCCTTATCCTCCTTCCTCGGCACCTAGCGACGGAAATAAAAAACCAGCGCCAGTTTATGTTCAGGGAGATATTGATCAGATGATGGATATTGTTTTTATTCCGCAGGGCAAAAGAGAGCCAGAGGAAGGAGAGCCAGAGGAACCTGACGTAGAAATAAAGGACATGGATGCCTTTTATGATAACTGCCTCCTCATGATTGTGGATGGCGTGTTTGGCGATGAGATGACACGTCCCTATTCGCGATTTTTTAATTTTTATATAAATCCTCTTAGTGGAATAGCCACTGATGCCGACTTGCGCATTGCACATCAATTACCTATTAATAATCAGTCTGAGTTATCCTTCGCACAGGCTCGTGTCATCATGCACCTGCCTATGGTTCAAGGGGAATTTCGTGATCACGCAGAATATAAAACATTTTCTACAGAACAGGATAGACCGGCAACAATGCTCCATGAGGCAGGACATGTCCTATTTGGACTGGCTGATGAATACGAAGGTGGGTTAAAAGTTCCACCAAAGAACCTTCCAAACATTTGGCTGGAAGAAGAAGATGCTATAAAAGCTGCATCGTATCGGCATAAAGATGTAGGGGACGTTAGCCCAATTAGTGAAGTTTATAGGATATGTAATGAAAATTGCCAAATGTTAGTAGATAGTACTGGCACGGATACTGCTGGATATGATTTGCCCTGTCAAGACCGTGTATGCTTTACTATCAATCAAAATGCAGGTATATGTAATTCTGCGGCAATGAGTATATGTGTAGAAATTGAACTGGCAAGGATAGATGTAACACCACCTGATCCCACAATCACCATGGAGTCTGAAATTAAATTTACGGCAGAAGGCACGTATAAGGACTCCAGCACCAACACTCTGGACATAACAAAATGTGTTACCTGGTCGAGTTCAGACACATCAGTAGCGATACTTAAAACAGACGGTTTGGTAGAAAGCGTTGGCACAGGCACTGCGATCATAAAGGCAGAACTAGACGGTATAACAAGTTCTGAGAACACACTTACGGTACAAGACTAACTCAACATATTGAAAGGAAATAATCAAATGGAGAACATTAGCTGGAAATACCTGAGAATGTTTTTGGGTATTCTCGCTTTTTGGGGATTTATGATTAACTGCAGCTGGGGCAATGGGAATTTGCCAGATACCCCCGATGCTCCTGTCATTCCTGACACCGGTAGGTATAAAATTCGCCCTTTTAACCCGGGTTACTTCAAAGACGAGAATCAAAGGCACTTGGCAATCCATTTTAGGATTGAGGATGGAAAACTTGCCATAAACCAAGAGAAAGAGAAAGATGGTAAATTGCGTTCCGGAAATCTTCCTTATTCTCCTGGTGGTGATACGGTCGTGGTATACAAAGACTCAAATGGGACTGAAATCGGGAGATATTCTATCGAAGATCCTAGCAAGTCGAGGAGTTGCGACCTAATCGACGGCAAGAGACTTGGCGTATTTCCACTGGAGAAGGGCGATGTGGAATTACTATTACCCCCTAACCCTGAAATTGCTGTCATTAATATTATCTATGCGGATAAAGAATCACAGAAGATAGATGTGCACGGAATTGTGAAGGCAGCTTTAGATAAAAGTAAACGTAACAAAAAGAGGGTATCTGAGCAAAAGGAGTCAAGCCCTAAACAGTAAATAGGGTGCAATACTGTTCGGCACGGTGTTTGTGAGATACATAAAACGCATGAATTTGGCATTCTCAGATAGATGACAGTCTGTCAAGGTTAAAGAGGCTAAAATGGTTGTTTCTTAAACATATCGCTTTGTTCGTGCCGAACAGCATTGGGACAAGGGCAAGTTACCACCAAAGACCTGTTTAAGGAAAGCACTGAACTTTACCGTTTCTTTCATTCAGGAGTTCCGGTTAATGAGTAGTATCATCACTCATTTTATAAAAATTTTGAAATTTGTCTTATGCGGTTGAATTTAACACGCCAGGATTACGGGCAGCTTAACGGCAGGAGTTAGTATTCCATGTATATGGCAAAAGCACAAGTTCAAGACTTTTGTTGATGCCAGTAATAGGTGAGAGCACGATTGGAGCTAGTCTAGGCGCACCCTTAGTCTCTTCGGCCGGGAGGATGACCATTTGGGCAATGCCGTACCCCTGTACATGGAAAAAAAGTTCCCACACCCATGAAAACTGATATCTCGTACAGGTATAAATTTATGGGAAGAAATAATGCTATGAAGTCACAATATTTTATGTTCGGATCAGATTTTTCTTTTAGGAGACGGGTGTCATGTGAAGGCTGTAGAGGAAAGGAGGTGTTAAATCTAACACTTTAGTCTTTTCTGTAAAAAAATGTGCAATATCATAAAACAGGAAGCATTTTTAATCTTAATAAGGAGTAATAATTATGATGAATAGACAATCAGGATTAAAGAGAATAATCTCAAGTTTTGTGTTGTCAATTACGCTGACATTTGGTATGGCATCAATTGGGTATTGTGGTGGCGCATTTGAGCCACTTGATTTTACTAGTGAACGATATGAGGGTCCACCTATACACGGTAAATTAGTAATAATAGGAGGTGATGAAACTATTACTTTACCAGGTGGTCAGGAAAGAGTTCAAGCAGTAAAATTTATGTTTGAGGGTAGTTGTGGTCCTAATCATGATATAAATTCCAGTGCAGACGTTTCAGCAAACAATTATTGGGTTCCTGAAAATTTGGCCGAAATGTCAGATACTAGATATCCAGCGCGAAGTAAGATAATAGAAGGTTGTCAACCAGCTACAGAGCCTACAGAAAACGACTTTTTAAAAGTTATGAATGTATGGAATTTTGAAAAATGTGATGCATTTGTTAGTGCAGATGTTTTGTTGATGTGGGTTGTTCCGAAATAAAAAAGACTGTAGTTACTGATGTTGTCTTATTATGGTTGTTATGGATCATTATTGCTATAAACGTTTGATTCATGCTTACCTATGAAATCACAAAAAGCGTAAATGAGCTCCTGACATAGAAAGTCGGGAGCTCATTTTTTTATATAAGTATTTTTTTAATTAGCTAGAAGTTAATGATTAATAGCAGAGTTTAATAGTATAGTACCATCATTAATCAAAACTTACTAATTGTATGTTTAAGTGTTTGAATAGCTAATTTTCTTCATGTATGAGACATATACTCTTAGCGTTTTTTTCTGCAATATTACTAGTCTTATGCTTTCCCGGATTTGATGTTGAATACATTGCCTGGTTTGCCCTGGTCCCTTTATTGATTGCCATAAGGAATAAAGACCTGAAGTCTGCCTTTGGCCTGTGCTTCTTTACCGGTATTATTTTCTACATAGGTGTTTCTTACTGGCTTAATGAAACAACAGGTGTTACATGGATTGACTTTATCATAGTGGGAATATTTTTAATTTCCTGCTATTTTGGACTCTTCGGACTGGCATTCAATTTTATCTCTAAGAGGACGGAATTACCTGTTTTTATTGTTGCTCCTTTCATATGGGTATCGATAGAATATGCCCGATCTCACGCCGGTCTGTTAGGATTTCCCTGGGTAATTATGGGGCATTCTCAGTATCTTAACATACCCATCATTCAGATCTCTGGTTTTACAGGTGTCTACGGTATCTCATTCCTGATTGTTATGGTGAATGTTGTCATAAGCGAAGTTATACATGACCGGTCAATAGCTCTCAAGCCCATCATCGTAACCGTAACAGTCCTGGTTGTATCGCTTGTTTATGGTTTAAGTGTCGTTACAAAGGAACCTGGGGGGGATACGGTAAACATAAGTGTTATCCAGGGGAATATCCATCAGGAGATTAAATGGAAACGGGAACTTCTAAAGCAACACATAGAAAAACACACACAGTTAACCAGAGAGGCCTTAGAAAATGGCAAAACCTCACTAATCGTCTGGCCAGAGACTGCGGTTCAAGGGCTTATTAAACACGACAATTCTTTAGAACAGACAATCTCGACTCTTGCAAGAGAGATCAAAACACACCTCTTATTCGGTAGTTCACAACAACCAAAATATGGCACTAAGGAATTCAGAAGAAAAAATACATTTAATAGCGCATTTATGGTGTCACCGGAAGGAGAAATTATGGGGCAATACAATAAGATTAATTTACTCCCATTTGCTGAGTATCTGCCGTATAAAGATTCCTTTCCCTGGCCATCAAGGATAGTTTCTAAGGCAGGCAATTTTACCCCTGGAACTGAATATACCATCTTCAATTTGAATGGGGTAAATTTCGCTGTTCTCATATGCTGGGAGACTACCTCTGCAGACCTTTTTCGAAAGTTTGTAAAAAATGGAGCTGCTTTCACAGTAAATATTACTAATGAGTCATGGTTTGGAGAGACAGATGCGCCTTATCATTTTGCAGCGATGAACGTGTTTCGGGCAGTTGAGAACAGGGTATCTCTCGTCCGCTCAGCAAATACGGGCATTTCATGTTTTATCGATCCATATGGCAGAATTATGGGAAGGGTTCATGACCATAATAACAAAGACATCTTTGTTGAAGGTTATCTGACAAAGGAGATACCCCTTTCGCGGGAAAGGACTTTTTACACAAAGTATGGGGATATCTTTGCATATATGAATCTCATCGTGACGGCATTTATGCTTGGTTTATGCTTCTTGAAGACTAGAAGGTAATAGTTTAGGATATCAAGTTAAATCTCACAGGAAACTCGTAAAAATTTTCTAAGGTAGTTTACTATGAAAGAGGCCGGAAAAATAAAGATCATTAGAGGCCTGTCTTCAAAAGAGCGTTTCAGTAGAATAGCTTTCTTGTTTATAGCCCTGATTATTTTGGCCATAGGTACAATATGCCTTATTAAGGCCATCAAGTGGATTGACAAACCTTTTCCAGGGTTTCTGTATAATGAGCGTATGCTGGTAGCCGGTATCGGTCAATATCACTGGACAGGTACAGAGGCAGGGTTGAAATATCCTGATAAGATACTCAAAGCAAATGACAAAACTGTTTTTACGGTGAATGATATTGAGGAGGTGATAAACAATAAAGATGTCGGGAAATCTATAAAATACTCAGTTAAGAGAGGAGATCAGATAATTGAATTAAAGGTACTGACGATGCGCTTTTCCCTGACGGATTTTTTGATTATCTTTGGGTATTATGTTTTTCTGGGTGCCGCTTACATATCAATCGGAGTGGTAGTATTTGTCCTGAAACCAGATACCATGGTTAGTTGGATCTTTCTACTGTCATGCTTCTTTTTGAGTGGATACTATATCATGTCAATTGATGTCGTAGCAATACACTATGGTTTTATAAAATTTTTCTTTTTTATTAAAACGTTTCTGCCTGCTGTGGGAGTACACTTCAGTCTGATATTCCCCGAACAAAAGAGGTTTATTCAAAGGCATCCGTACCTGCAATTTGTCCCTTATATCATTTCACTCATAATTATCATACCATTGGAAATGTTTTATCCTGGACCTATGTTTATGATGGTTTATCAATTTGTACATATATATATGAGTGTGAGTGTCATTGCATTGTTATCCTCAATATTCTTTTCCTATTTCAAGAACACTTCAACCCTTGCCAGGCAGCGGGCAAAGGTCGTTCTCTTCGGTGCAGCGCTTGCTTTCCCTATACCTGTATTTGCTAACCTTTTGCTTTCTTTTGGAATAACCTTTGGGGGAGTACAAATTCAAAATAACTTCTTTGCTATTCCGATATTAATCTTTCCTGTCTTCATAGCCTATGCCATAGCCAGACACAATCTCTTCGATGTGGATGTATACATCAAGAGGACTGTCGGGTACATTATATTGACTATCATTGTCGGTGCGACCTACTTCTCCTTACAGACATCCTTAAGCACATTTGTCCTACGCCCGGCCCTGGGTGTGCATGCGGAAAAGGTCTTCCCGATTATTTTTGCACTGCTGATAGTTTTCCTCTTTAACCCTGTTAACCGAAGGGTTCAGGGCTTTGTAGAAAAGATATTCTTCAGAAAGAAATATGATTATAGGGAGACGATTACGTCTGTGAGCGATACCCTTACCTCCATGCTGAACCAAAATGATGTCATCAGGCAGCTCATATATACCGTAAGGAAGGAGATGTTTATTGATACGGCAGGCGTGATCCTCTTTGAGCCGCAAAAAAAGTCGTGCAATACCCTTTTTATGGACGATGAATCAGATAAGGTGAAGGACCACACAAAAGATGTACGTATTGGTTATGATGACCCTCTGCTCGTCTTGCTTATGAGCGAAAAGAAGCTAATTACCAAATACGACATAGCTGAAACCCCTCGTTATGCAAATGTTAAAGAAGTTTGCGGGAAGAGGTTTCAGGAGATAGATGCAAGCCTGGCCATACCTCTCATCTACCAGGATGAGGTCAAAGGAGTCTTTGCCCTGGGTTATAAGAAATCCGGGTATTTTTATACAATGGAGGATATTAACTTGCTGAAGACATTGGCCAATCAGGGGATTGTGGCAATTGAAAATGCAAGATTGTTTGAGGAGAATCTGGAAAAAGGAAGAATGGAAGAGGAATTGAAGATTGGCCATGATATTCAGATGAGTATGTTGCCTGAAAAAGCACCTGAAATGGAAGGATTTAAGATTACAACAAGGTCCATTCCAGCCAGAGAGGTTGGAGGTGATTTCTATGATTTAATTGAGGTTGGGAGTGACAAAGCGGATGATAGATTAGCTATTGTTATTGGAGATGTTTCCGGAAAGGGAGTATCAGCCGCACTGTTAATGTCTGCCACTAGAAGTACTTATCGGGTTTTAACAGACAACTATTCATCTGTTGAGAAAACGATGTTTTTAGGAAATCAGCGTTTAAATAAAGATATAAAAGAAGGGATGTTCGTGGCCCTTATTTATTCGATTTTGTCTCCTAAGCGAAAAACTCTAACATTTTCAAATGCCGGACAACCCCAACCTGTAATTTGTCCAAGTGGAAAAACCAAACCTTCTTATATCACTACCGATGGGGATACGTTTCCACAGGGGATTGTTGCTGATTGTAAATATTTAGAGAAACAGGTGAAGTTGGAGGAGGGAGATACTGTAGTTTTTTACACCGATGGTGTAGTGGAAGCGATGAATGAGAAGGAAGAAATGTATGGGTTTGAAAGATTAATGGCCTCAATAGATGAAGGAAGGGAGTTGGCATCCAATTCCCTATTGGAAAAGCTGATGAATGATGTAAAGCTTTTTATGGGAGGTGCGAAGCAACATGATGATTTGACTTTAATAGTGATAAAAGTAGAATGAAAAATTAGAAGTAACCTTACAATTTGTAATTGAAAGTTTGCTCAGGCCACATTAAACTAGCAAGTACAACAAACGAGTTATATTGCCTATCCTAAACTTGAAGAAGATTATTTAAGGTTAGAACCATTGTAAGTGCTTGAAAATAAAGAACGGACAGAGTTTTAGACCCTGTCCGTCTAATGTGGCTCCCCGGGTAGGATTCGAACCTACAACCTAGTGGTTAACAGCCACCCACTCTACCATTGAGCTACCGGGGAATTGTTTTTAGTTTTATTTGTTCTTTAGAAAAGATATATATATAGTTTAGCTGTTATGGTTGCTGTTACAATAATCTAAGACTTTCGAAATTTCATGCCTTAATTTGCTACGTTCAATAATCATATCGATGAAACCATGTTCAAGCATAGATTCGGTCGTTTGAAATCCTTTAGGGAGTGTTTTTTTAATGGTCTCCTTAATGACTCTGGGGCCTGCAAATCCCACGCGTGCGCCTGGTTCAGCCATTATTATGTCTGCTTGCGAGGCAAAGCTTGCCATGACGCCACCTAGTGTAGGGTCTGTAAGCACAGAGATATATGGTATTCCAGCTTCATTTAGTCTGGCTATGGCAGAACTGGTTTTCGCCATTTGCATAAGAGATATGGCTCCCTCGTGCATTCTTGCACCTCCTCCGGAACCCGTTATTATAATGAGTGGCAGTCTTAGTTCCAGGGCCTTTTCGGCTGATCTTGTAATCTTTTCACCTACCACTGATCCCATGCTTCCCATTATAAATCCCGGATCAGTAACAGCGAAGATTACACTTTTGCCTTCTATAGTTCCCTTTCCAACCGTTGCCGCTTCCTTCAAACCGGTTTTTTTCTGTTCATTTGCAACCCTGTCTTTATAGCTTATTCGGTCTTTGAAATTTAGTGGGTCTGCAGGCAGCATATTTTTCCAGTACTCTTCAAAACTATCTTTATCAAGTATGATTTTTATACGTTCAGAGGTTGATATCCTGAAGTGGTAATTGCATTCCGGGCAAACGTTATGTTTTTCCTCCACCTTCTTTTTATAAACTACACTCTTACATCCTTCACACCGTTTCCATAAACCGTCGGGTATATTCCTCTTTCTTCTAAAGAACATTATATGCATTTCCCCTTATACTGATAATTTATAGTGTTTAGATTCTAATTTTTCACAAATAGGTTGCAATTTTCCTGTGCTGTCTGGCGAAGTTCTCTTATTGCCTCTTTATAATCACTCTTTGCAAATATAGATGTTGCAGCGGCAAAGACATTTGCACCTGCAGATGCTGCTTCTGAGATAGTTTCAGGTTTTATACCGCCATCTACCTCGATATCCAGATTCTCGGGCGCTATCTCTCTTAATTTTTTCAGCTTGTTACATACATCTTTTATGAAAGACTGGCCTGAGAATCCCGGAAAAACTGTCATTACAAGAAGCATGTCAATTGATTCCAGCAATTCTTTGACGGTTTGTACATCTGTATCAGGATTCATTGCAACCCCAGCTTTTAATCCTCGAGCCTTAATTAAGTTTATGACGCTTAAAGGATCATCTGTTGTCTCAATGTGAAAAGTTAAGATATCATCCTTTTCGGTTTTCCGTGTAAATGATTCTATGTGTTTTTCAGGGGTTTCAATCATTAGATGTATATCCAGTGGGACAGAGGTGTTCTTTTTTATTCCTTCAACGATGAATGGCCCCATTGTCAAGTTAGGAACAAAATGTCCATCCATAACATCGACGTGTATCAGGTCGATACCTGCTTTTTCCACCTTCTCAATTTCACTTCCCAATTGTGTTGGGTCAGCGGCAAGTATTGAGGCTGCTATTTTTATTTGCATATTAGAATTTAATGTTTTGTTGGTTTGCATAGAAGTTCTATTTGTCAGTTAGTGCGGCGATGCCAGGCAATTCTTTACCCTCTAATAGTTCCAGAA
>Ga0255058_10001517_pt1 | contig 13068 bp, 11 predicted proteins | sample Cases_109_9_MG_FD_188637 | JGI IMG/M metagenome (GOLD analysis project Ga0255058, IMG submission 188637) | Seawater microbial communities from Amundsen Gulf, Northwest Territories, Canada - Cases_109_9 | ecosystem: Environmental > Aquatic > Marine > Gulf | place: Canada: Northwest Territories... | reverse complement strand
GCCCATCAGCATGGTGCCCTCGACGCCCATGTTCCAGATGCCGGCGCGCTGCGTCACCAGCTCCCCGATAGCGGCGAACAGCAGCGGTGTCATGATCCGAACCGTCGCGGCCAGGATGCTGACGACTACGGCTTCTTGAAACAGTTCACCCATCGTCCGGCGCTCTCATACCAAGGAGCACTGATAATGACCCATAGAGATCGCGTGGGCGATCCGCCGAGGGAAGCCGCGGGCGATGTGGGACATCGGCAAGGCTTTCCGACGCCCTCCGGCGGTTCGCCCAGGCGACCGGAACGGCGGCTTCCCAAGGCTTTCGGACGGCGTCGCGCGCGCCACGCGATGTCCCGCATCGCCACGCCGCGCGCTCCTAGCCGAAAACCTTGGGAAGCCGTCTCTATGGGTCATTATCAGCGCTCCTTGGTATTACCAGCCGGAACCGGGATATCACCCCGGCCATCAGGACAAACAGCAGAATGATGCCTTCGATGGCCGGCACCAGGGAGGCGGGGACCCCGCTCAAGATCTTCATGTAGAGCGCACCGCTCTCCAACCCGCCGAAGAAAATACCGGCCAGGACTGTTCCCCCCGGTCTCAGCCCGCCGATCATGCCAATAATGATCCCGGTATAGCCGAGACCGAAAAGGTAGTCGCTTCGCAAGCGGTGCCCGACGCCAAAGAGTTCGCTCAAGCCCGCGACAGCGGCGATCCCGCCGGAGATCGCCATGACCAGAAGGATCGTGCGAGACACATTGGTGCCGCGCGAGCGCAGTGCCGCCGGATTGAAGCCGAGCGCGCGAATCTCGAAACCCAGCGGTGTCTTCTCCAGGAGAATGTAACAAGCGATCGCGACCAAGATCGCAAATAGAAAGCCGATGTGCAGCTTCATCCCGGAAACCAGGAGCGGGAGGTGAGCGGCCTCCGGAATCGGCGGCGACTGGTGGTAGCTGACCGTTTCTCCAACCTCGGTCCAGGGCCCGCCCGCCAAGAGGTAGGACAGCAGGTAGACCACCAAGTAGTTCAGCATCACGGTGGAGATGATTTCGCTGACCCGGAAGCGGGTCTTCAGGATCGCTGCCAGGCCGCCAAGTAACGCGCCGCCGGCAACGCCGAAAAGCACTATGCCGACGATCTGAAAAAAGCTCGGAAGACCGGCCAGGATCAGGCTTCCGAGATAGGCGGCCATCGCCCCGGCATAGAGCTGGCCTTCCTGACCGATGTTCCAAACCTGCGCCCGAAAGGCAACGACCGTCGCCAAGCCGGTCAGGATGAGCGGTGTCGCCTTGACGAGCGACGCCGTTATGGCCCTGAAACTGCCGAAAGCTCCCTCGAAAAGCGCCCCGAAGGCCTTGAAGACATCGGCGCCGCTGGCGGCCACGAGAAGGCCGGAAACAACGAGACCGGCAATGATCGCGACCGCGAAGGCGCCGGATGTCCAGGCAAGATTGGGCTCGAGGCGTTGCTCGACTCTGATCATGGCCCGGCCACGTCAACGCCACCTTCGTGGCCCGCCATGAGAAGGCCGACCTGTTCGATCGAGGCGGTCTTGGGGTCGAGGATGGCCATGATCCGGCCCTTGAAGAAGACGGCAATGCGATCGGACAGGTTGAAGAGGTCCTCCAGCTCCTCCGAAGCCAGAACGATGGCAAAACCTTCGTCACGCTTTTGCAGCAGGTTCTCGTAGACGTACTCGATGACGCCGACATCCAGGCCCCGGGTCGGCTGGTTGGCCAGGATCAGACAGTTCGCATGAAGGAATTCTCGCGCCAGGATGATGCGCTGAGCATTGCCCCCGGAAAGGGTGTTGGTGGCGACGTCGGGCGACGGTGTGGCGATTTGAAACCGGTCGATCTGTTGCTCGGCCAGTCGCTTGATCCGCTCACCGTCGAGAAAAGGGCCCCGGCGATAGTCCGCAGAATACTGCCAACCCAAGATGAGATTCTCGGCAACGCTGAAGTCGCTGACCAGACCCTCGCGAAATCGGTCATCCGGTATGTAGCCAACGCCTCGGTCGAGAGCCATCCGGGGTGTCAGGTTCGTCATTCTCTCTTCTTTGAGAAGGATTTCCCCTTCGCTCGCCGGGCGGAGCCCCATGAGGACTTCGAAGAGTTGCTTCTGGCCGTTTCCAGCAACACCGGCAAGGCCGAGTATCTCGTGCTCGGCAACTGAGAAGGAAACATCTTCCAGGACCCGTTCGCCCCATTCGCCGATGGCTCCGATTCCCTTTACCTCGAGCACCGGCCGGCCGGGCGGCCTTTCGGGTTTGTCGATGGAGAGGTCGACCTCACGCCCGACCATCATGGTCGTCAGGGCCTCGGGCGTGGTGTCGGCCGTTGTCATCGTTCCGACCACTTGACCTTTACGAAGAACAGTCACCCGGTCCGATTGCAGAATCTCATTGAGCTTATGGGAGATGAGGATGACCGAGAGGTGCTGCGCGCACATCTGCCGGATGATGCGAAAAAGGCGATCGGATTCCTGGGGTGTCAGCACGGCGGTCGGTTCGTCCAGAATAAGAAGTTCGGCGCCGAGGTAGAGCGCCTTCAGGATCTCGACCCACTGCTGTTGACCGACCGCCAGCTCCCAGATGTAGGCATCCAGGTTGAGATCGATCTCATAGCTATTGCAGATATCCCGGATCTTCTTCCGGGCCTCTTGGTCACGCAACCGCAGCCCGCTTTCTTGCGTCCCGACGATGATGTTTTCCAGCACCGTAAAGGCTTCGACCAAGACGAAGTGCTGGTGCACCATCCCGATGCCGATACGAATGGCATCGCTCGGGGAAGCGAGCTGGACTTCCTTGCCACGGTAAAGAATCCGGCCGCTGTCCGGCTGGTGATAGCCGTAGATGCAGGCCGAAAGTGTCGACTTTCCGGCCCCATTTTCACCGAAGAGGCAGTGAATCTCGCCGGCCGCGACAGCGAAAGTGATGCGATCGTTTGCGACGACTCGCGCAAATCGCTTGGTCAGGTTCTCGACTCTGAGGAGTTCGGTCATGACCACCCGTCCCGCAGAGGCGGTCCCCAGGTCTATCCGGACCCGGGAATCCGCCTGTCCTCAAGCCCGACGGCAATGGGTCAATCGGACTTCGGATCGGATACGTCGAGCGGAATCTCGACTTCGCCCCCGGCGATCTTCGCCTTTAGTGCGGCGACCTCGGCTTTGACCTCATCCGGCAGGGACGGCTCTAGAGCATGGTACGGCGCGATATCGGTCCCCCCTTCGGCAAGCGAAAACCAACGCTTCTCCGTGTTGCCGGAATAGGGCTTGTCTTCCGTCTTGTGCGCCCACCATTCATCGATGATCCACTCGATGTCCGGGTCCCACAGAGCCACCGCGCTGCTGACGATGGTCGTCGGCGAGAAGCTGTGGTCGTCCTGGAAGTTGGCGAAGCACAAGATCTTGGCTTCCTCACAGGGCTCGAAGTTCGCCGCTAGCTGAAAGATGAGGTCGGCCCCGGTCGAGATCTGAGCATTGGTGAATTCCGCCGCCTTGGCCGGATCGTACCAGGATTCTATGAAGGCCACCTTCTGTTTGATGTCCGGATTTACCGAGCGCGCGCCGGCGAAAAACCCGTTGATTTCGTCATTCACGTCGTCTGCCGGGAAGGTCCCGACGACGCCCAGCGTGTTCGACTTGGTGATGCGGCCCGCGATCAGGCCCAAAAGGTAGGCGGATTCGTGAACGCGCTTGTAGACCCAGTACTGATTGCCGCCCAGGCCTTCGTTGCCCGACCCCACCACGACGAAGAGGATCTCGGGGAACTCGTCCTTGAGTTGCTTCACCTGATCGGAGTAGGTGCTATGCGCCCAGATAATGTCGTATTCGCCGGTCTCGGCGAATAGGCGCATCGCATTGCCCGCATCGTCGCCCCAAAGGGGATCGGTGTATTGCCAGTCGATGTCGAGGCCATGCGGCTTCTCTGCCTTCACGCGCTCCAAGGCTTGGATCAATGTGCCATCCCAACCGCTTTCGATTCCGGCGGAAAGGATGATGGCGAATTTGAGCTCTTTTGGATCGTCCGCCTGTGCCGCCGTCTGGACGCTGAAAAACAAGATTGCCGCGGCCAACAGCCGGGCAGCATTTCGAAACACCGTTGCAAATGACATCTATTCCTCCCTTGCTTGGCCCAGAGCCACAGATCTAACGGCAGCACTGGCGATTTGGCACGCGAACGGCAAAGGGTCATTTGATCTTTTGCCGCACGCACTTCGTCTGTTAGGACGAAATCCCTGTGATCGGGGTCTCCTTCGAGGCCCCCCCTTAAAACAAGCCCCGCAATTCCCCTGTTGGCAGGATACCGGCACCTCGATGCCGACCTCGGCCGACCTCCCCACAATCGTTCGACCGGCGGATATTGCCACTGTTTCGCCCGTACTGACGATTGTCACGTGAAAGGTTTCGTCGCCGCCGGTCACCTTCAGCCGCCTCGTTCCTCTATGGCCGCCCCGAGACCGAACGTCTTCACCAAAGCCTTGCGGTATTCGAGCGACATCCGGTCGGCCGGGATGCTGATCTCCTCGGATATGTCGAGCGGCAATTCGATTGGTCGTTGGCCCTCGACCAAAGGCTTGTCCTCGGCGTTGATGACAAGCGCTTCGGCGGTCCAGATGTCGAAATCGGGATATCCCGTGGAGTCCGTATAGACCTGGAATATCCGCGTCCGGTGCGCCGAGACGGGGCATGCGGCATCGGCGAAGTAATGGGCGTAATTCGATCCAAGCGGACAAACGTGCAGTAAGGTCGAGAAGGGATACGTCAGCTCATAGAGATAGCGGACCCGACGTTTCTTTGTCTTGATGCCATCGGGAAACCGATTGCCGCCTTCGATGTAAGACATTTCGAAGGATAACCCGTGCTCCGTCCGCGCGACCTTGTATGGGGGGATGGGATCGCCCTTCTTGCCGCCGAAGCTTTTCAGATGAACCCAGGGGAAATGCGCCACATCGTTGAAGTTTTCCACATGCCGGCCGGCAGAGGTTGCCCACTCTCCCGAAGGGACATAGATGCGTTTCAGGTCCGGATTTTCCAATTGCGGCCATTCAGGCAACGGCCAAGCGGCCTCATCCTTCAAGCAAGCCCAGATAAAGCCATAGCGCTCGATCGAGTTACAGACTGACAGGCACAGCTTTTTCGGGATGGCGGCGTTCGCGTCGGCAATCGACGGTATCTTCGTGCAGGCGCCGGTGTGGTCGTAGTTGAGGCCGTGCATCGGACAAATGAGCCGATCCTTCTCCATGACGCCATCGCTGAGACGCGAGCCGCGGTGCGGACAGCGGTCCAGGGCGACGGTCACGCCCGCCGAACTGCGGTAAAGGACGAGATCGACATCCAGCAGCGTTCGTTTCAGCGGCTTGTCTTCGACTTCGCGAGCCAGGGCGATCGGGTGCCAGAACGACGCCAGGACATGCCAATCGGTCTCCCTAAAGGAGCTCTCGGCTGGAAAGTCCGAAGCGAACTTCGAGTGATTTCGCGGCAGAAACACCCGCCTCCTCCCCAGTCAGGCCTCCAGCCAATTCGGGGGTCCGGTCTAACGGTCGGAGACCCTGTCATTGATCCGGATCAATTTCGACGAATTTTTCGCTAGTCTAACGGCGGCGGTCATTTTTAGAATGTCCGCAGTGCGCGAAGGCATATCTGAAATTCAGATTTGATGGCGCTTGCGTGCTCCGGCGATAATGCTGCGCCAGGAGGCAGAGATGGTGGAGATGGCCAAAACGGGCGGGTATCAGAGAACCGAGTACGGCTATTCCTTCGGAGAGACGACCTATCCGAACGGCGGATGCTATGGGCCGATGACGAAGAGCTATGCCATGCTTGTGATGATCGAGCGAGGCGAGGCCTTGGTCGAGTTCGATGGCCATGGCCATCGCATTGCCTCCGGTCGGACGGCCTGTGTCTTGAACCGTTCAAGCCTGGTTATCCACTATCCCCGATCGGTCTTCACCAAGTCCAGCTGGTGCGAAACGCAGCCTGCGGCCCTATCCGAGGCCGCGCGCAAGAGCCTGGGCGCCGCGCCCGCCGACGTCCAAACGACGAAACGCCTGGAGACGCTTCAAAGACTTGGGCTCGAACTTGGCCTACAGTCGGAGCCAAGCGTGAACTCGCTACGGAACGCCTTGGGGCAGACGGTTTTCAGTGCGTTCTTGCACGATGCCCACGTTGCGTCGGTCGAAGAACCCATACCCCGTTCGATCCTTCGGGCGCGCCAGTTCATCGACGAGCACTACGAGGAGGATTGCAGCCTGGGCGTGATCGCTCGCGCAGCAGCCGTGAGTCCGCAGCACCTGGTGCACAGCTTTCGAAAATTCTTCGATACGACCCCCATTCGCTATGTCTGGCAGCTGAGGCTCGCCAAGGGCGCCAACCTCTTGCAGCGGAGCGGCCTAAGCGTGACGGAGGTGGCCTATCAATGCGGCTACAAGAACCCCTATCATTTCAGCCGCCAAGTGAAGGACCATTATGGCTGTTCGCCCACCGAGCTCAGGCAACGAAGGGGTTACAGGGAATCAAGCATGGAGCTGGAGCAAATTGAGGATGTGATTTATTGAGGCAGCTCCTTCGAGAGTCCGGCTGTCAGCCTTGATGTCTTTCAGGCAGTTCGAGTACGGTAACGGCCGCGCGCGCCGGGGCGAGACGATAATGGTGGAACAAGGCCAAAAATTCGCCGACACGCAGATGCTGCAACTGTTTCCGACCTGCGTTTGGCTGCACGACCTCAAGCCCGAGGACCATGAGCCGATCAACCGGCGTATCATCCCGGCGATCAGAGAAATCATCGAACGCCAAAAGACGCCCGAAGAGGGCCTGACTTGGCAGACACATCACGATCTGCATCATCGCGACGAGTTCGAGGACCTGATCGGCTTTGCGCGCGCAGCGGCGCGCAGCGTGCTGGACCATTTGCAAATCGATTATACCGACTTCCAGATCACCGGCTGCTGGGCCAATGTGAACCCGCCGCAATCCCGGCATAGCATGCATACCCACCCAAACAACTATCTGAGCGGCGTCTATTATGCCCAGGTGCCGGACTCGGGCGACGGGTTGGTATTCCACGAGCCGCGCGCGCAAGCCCAGGTCATTGCGCCCAAGGTCAAGAAACTGAGCTACCTGACCGGCAGCGAGGCGAATTTCGACGTGCAGGAAGGACGCCTCTTCATCTTTCCGTCCTGGCTCGGGCATTCCGTCTCTAAAACCCGCGCCGAGGGCGATCGGATCAGCGTCAGTTTCAACTTCATGCTGTCGTCCTATGTCGAAGAGTTTAGTCCGCCACGATGGTCGAAGCGCCGCTAGGCTAGAGTCTCACTCCGCGGCTCCAAGGTCGTCATCTTGCCAGTCTTCCTCGACGCCCGCCGCGGCGACATCGGTCTGCAAGCGCGGCACCGTCGAGCCAACGCGGCCTAGCCGCCGCCCAGCAATTCTTCGATCGCCGTATCGAGAAATTCCATGAAGTCGCGGTGAACGCCCGGCGAGGCGACGCAGTGGCCGAAGGGCGAGTCGAAGACGCGCAGTTCAGCGTTCGTCATCCGCGCCACTTCTTGAGCATTGTCCTCGGGCGGGAAATAGAGGTCGGTGCTGCACGGCACGACGATGGCGCGGGCCTGGATCGCGCCGAGCGCCCGGGCGAAATCGCCCCGGTAGAGGTCGTTGTCGCTGATGTCGCCGCACTGCCAAGTCCGCAGTTTGGCGATCAGGTCGTTGCCGTCCCAGCTCAGGTGATCCTCTTCCCAGTCGGCCAGCAGCGCCTCCATGGTCTCGAAGCCCAGCTCGCGATAGAGGCCCTCCCGGTAGAAGGTCTGGGAGAAGGCCCAGCCGGCATAGACCCGGCCGAAAGCCCTGAGGCCCTTCTCAGGCTGCACCTGCCAGTCGCCGCCGTTCCAGTTGCCGTCGGCCTCCAGGGCGACCCGCACCCCGTCGAGGAAAACGTAGTTGTGGGGCGAACATTTGGCCGAGCCGCAGAACGGCAGGATGGCGGCCACCTTGTCGGGATACTGGGCCGCCCATTGGTAGGACTGGAGCGCCCCCATGGACCAGCCCATGACGAGGGCCAGGCGGTCGACGCCCAGGACCTCGGCGAGCAGCCGGTGCTGGCAGGCCACGTTGTCGTGGAGGGTGACCCGCGGAAAGCGCGGCCCGTCGAAGGGTGCGCCCGTGTTGCTCGGCGAGGAGGAGAGGCCGTTGCCGAACAGGTTGGTGAGCACGATGAAGTGCCGGTCCGGGTCGAGCACGCGCGACGCGGCGACATAGCCCTCGTTGCCCTCGTGGGTGCCGGTGTAATAGCTCGGGATGAGGATGGCGTTGTCGCCGGCCGCGTTCAGCCGACCGATGGTCTTGTAGGCGAGCTTGGCGGCCGGCAGTGCCACGCCCGACTGCAGGGCGATATCGCCCAGCTCGAAGATGTCGCAGTCGGATTCGGTGTCGGACATGGCGTCGCCAGCCGCCGTCTGTGTTCCGCGGATCAGAAGAACCGCAGATACTCTTCCACTTCCCACTGGCTGATATAGACGCTGTAGCGTTCCCACTCGTCGTGCTTGTAGAGGCTGTAGGAGTTGTGCATGACCTCGCCCAGCACCTCTTTCGCCAGCTCGTCCTTGTCGAAGATCTCTATGGCCTCGCTCAGGGTCCGCGGCAATCGCTGGATGCCGGCCTTGTTGAAATCGGCCTCGGTCATCTTGTAGAGGTCCTTATCGATGGACGGGCCGGGGTCGAGCTTTTCCCTGATGCCCTTCACCGCGGCGCCGGTGGTCATGGCGAGGCTCAGGTAGGCGTTCATGCACATGTCCGACGCCCGGTTCTCGATGCAGAACCGGTTCATCGGCAGGCGCAGCATGGCAGAGCGGTTGTTGGAGCCATAGGTCATGTGGGTCGGCGCCCAGGTATAAACGCCGCCCTCGAAGCCCGGCACCTTGGGCACCAGCCCTTTGTAGGAATTGACCGTCGAACAGGTGATGGCGGTGAGCGCGCCGCCATGACGCAGCAGTCCGCCCAGGGCATGGAAGACATTTTGGTCCCAGCCGCCGTCATCGGCGTGGAACAGGTTCCTCCGGTCTTCGTACGACTGGAGGCTGAAGTTGATGTGCGCGCCGGAGCGCCAATCGCCCAGGGTCGGCTTCGGCATGAAGGTGACGAACATGCCCTGGGACTTGGCAACCTCTTTCAGGAGGACCCGCAGGAAGGTGAGGCGGTCGGCCATCTCGAGGGCGTGGGTGTAGCCGAAATCGAGCTCGAACTGGGAGTAGGCGCCCTCGGCGACCACGTCCTTCAGGCCCCAGTCCAGTTCGCCCAGGATGTCGATGAGCCGGCCGAGGAAGCCCATGGAATCGATCGAGGCTTCGGAATCGTAACCCCAGGCCTGGCGCTTCGGCGGTCCGCCACCCGGCAATATGGGATCGTTGTCGAAGGCCTTGACCGGCTGGCCGTCGACATAGCGCAGGGTGATAAACTCGGGTTCGATGCCGGCCATCGGCCAATAGCCGGCCTTCGCGGCCTCGGTCACCTGGCGCTTCAAGGCGAGGCGGGGGCAGAGATTGTAGGGCTTGTCTTCCCAATAGAGGTCGGCGAAGACCCAGGCGCAGGTGCGGTCCCAGGGGCAGATCACCAGGCTGTCGAGATCCGGGATCGGAATCTGGTCGGAATCCGCCGGGCCCAGCTCGGGCACCATGGAGACCGAGTGAACCGCGAACTGGGGGCCCTTGCCATAGCAGATCGCCTCGAACTCGCCGATCGGAACCGGCTTGGTCTTGGGCTGGCCCATGATGTCGATCCAGCAGGACATGACGTACTTGACGCCGGCCTCCACCAGCTTTGCCTTGGTCTCGATAACCCGCTCCTTGTCCGGGAAGGCCGCTTCCATGGTCTCCGGATAGGTCACGTCGTTGGACCGCGAAACCGCGCGGTACCCACCGGGGCTCCGCCCCTCCAGTGCCTCTAGCGTCACACCCGAATTGCTCATCGCCTGTCTCCTCTCTTGCGCCCGCAACGCGCGCGGTTACGGGTAATCCTGTTTCAGCAGAAACTGGTTCTTGTACATGGCCAGCCCGGTCATGACCTCCAGGCTGGCAATGTCCTCCTGGTCGAAGCAGTGTTTGGAAAGGAACTCGAGGAAATCCTCCTCGGATTCGGAAACGATCTCGATCAGCAGGTCGAAACGCCCGCTCACCCAAAGGATGTAGACCACCTCCGGGTGAACGGCGAGCCGCTCGCCCACCTTGGCCGGCGAGGATGAGGGCGCGATCTTGATGCCCAGCATCGCATCGGCGCGATAGTTCATGGCCGTGGGGTCCGCCACGGCGACGATCCGCAACATGCCGGAGCTCTTCATCCAGCCGACGCGGTTGCGCACGGTGCCTTCGGAGACGTCGAGTTTCTCGGCGATGGTCTTGAACGGCAGGCGGCCGTCTTCCTGCAACAGGCGCACGATCGCCCGGTTGAGCTGGTCGGTCGGCGACGACAGCGTCGCCGAGCGCGGCGGGCCGGCGCCGATCCGGCCGTGCGACCGGCCCAGCGGCCGGCCTTCGGCGATCTGCGCCGCGGCCTCTGCTTTGATACGGGTGTCGGCTGCCAACGGACCGCCCCCTCAGCTAGGCAGAACCAAGTCTGGTTCTACGAATTCAGCAATCTTGTTACGAATTCATTATTTCTGAGCAAAACTATCGCCACTAGATTACGTTTGCAACAAAATTTTGATCGAATTGGCATCTCATGGCGCAAAGGTGCTGGCAGGCGCGGTTCCGCCTCCGGAACTGCCCCGGGCCGCGCCGGCGGGGAGGCGGAGCGCTAGCGCCGCGCCCGCCACCATTTCTGGAGGTCCAGAACCGATTCCGCCAATCCTGCTGCGGCGATCAGCACGACGCCGGTGATGCCCGAGCCGTCAAGCGCCCGCAAGGGGATCCAGAACAGGCCCCAGACGACGCCCGAATAGGCGCACGCCAGCTTCGCCAGAGTCTCGGTCGGCTTCACAAAGGAGGCTCCACTTCCTCCCGTGGTGATTTCCGGATTCCCGACGCGCAGGCCGAAGACGGCCCGCAGTTCTATCTTACAATGGGGGAGAGGTGTCCGGCGCGACGAAACTAGCGATGCGGACGAAGACGCGTTTGCGTGCCTGCGCGGCGGCGATCAAGACGCCTCGGCATCTGCGGCGGCGTCCGCAGCGGCCAGGGCGCGGATGATGTCCTGCGGCGTCACCTGACCGACGATCGCCCCACCGTCGCTGAGAATCGCCAGGCCCTCCGGATGGTTGGCCATGCGCGGCATGAGGTCCTCCAGCGTGGTCTCGGGTGCCACGCCGTTCGTCGGGTCGAGGCCGCCGCCGCCCGATTCCATGATCTCCCCGGCGGTGATGACCCGCACCCGCGGCACGTCCTTCGTGAACTCGGCCACGTAGTCGTCGGCCGGGCGCAGCACCAAATCCGCCGGCGTTCCCATTTGGACCACCCGGCCGTCCTTCATGATGACGATGCGATCGGCCAGCCGCAGGGCTTCGAGGAAATCGTGGGTGATGAATACGATGGTCTTGTGCAGCATCTTTTGCAGGCGCAGGAACTCGTCCTGCATCTGCCGCCGGATCAGGGGGTCGAGCGCCGAGAAGGGTTCGTCGAGGAACCATAGTTCGGGCTCGACCGCCAAGGACCGGGCGATTCCGACGCGCTGCTGCTGGCCGCCGGACAGCTGCCGGGGGAAGGCATCCTCCCGCCCCTCGAGGCCGACCAGCTCGACCATTTCCTGCGCGCGCGATTCGCGCTCCATCCTCGATTGGCCCTGCACCTTCAGGGGAAAGGCGACGTTCTCCAGCACGGTCAGGTGGGGCAGCAGGCCGAAATTCTGGAACACCATGCCCATCTTGTGGCGGCGAATGTCGATCAGCTGGTCTTCCGAGGCTTTCAGCAGGTCGCTGCCGTCCAGCAGCACCTCCCCGGCCGTCGGCTCCACCAGACGCGACAGACAGCGCACCATGGTGGACTTACCGGAGCCCGACAGTCCCATGATGATGAAGATTTCGCCGGCCTGCACATCGAAGGTGACGTCGCTCGCCGCGACGACGTGGGAGTCCTTGCGCATCCGGTCGCACAAAGCGGAGGGATCGTCGACCACGCCATTTCGATTGTCGAAATAGGAATCGCACTCGGGGCCATAGACCTTCCAGATGTTGCGGCACGAGATCTTCACCTCGCGCGCAGACGTCGCCCCGTTCGCTCCGTTTCCCGTCATGACCAAAGGTCCCCGTTCATCCCCCGCGGCCGCAACTGCTACACATGAGTAAGAAGCGGGCGAGACATCCAAGCCGCTTCATCCCCTGATCCCGCGGCCTTTATTGGGTGGCGGCATCCACCCAGGGCTGCCAGACGGACTGGTTGTCGTCGACCCATTGGGCGACCACGCCATCGAGATCCTGGCCGTCCTGATCGATCGCCTTCATCATCGGGATCTGATCCTCGTTGCGAAGCTCGTACGCCTGCAGGAGTTCGTAAGCCGCAGGCCAGGTTTCTTCCATGCCGGCCCAGGCCACCTTGTTGATGTGCCCGCGCGCCCAGTCGCAGTCATAGACCGCGTTCGGGTTGATCCCGACCGCGGGGTCGTCGTGGCAACCGTCCTCGAAGGGCGGCAGTTCCACGATCTGCAGGTCGACCACGGCATGCAGCCAGTGCGGGCTCCAGAACTGGACCAGAAGTGGCTGGCTCTTGGCATCGGCCGCCTTGATCTCGGCGACCAGCGCGCCTTCGGAGCCGGCCGGCACCGACTTGAGCGGCAGGGCGAACGCGCTCAGCCGGTCGGCGTTGGTGGTGCCCCAATCGGCGGGATAGTCGAGCAGCCGCCCGTCGGGGAAGGTGTCGGCGTTGGCGAACTTGTCGGCGCAGTCGTTCAGGGCCTCCCAGCTCGGCAGTCCGGGGCACGCATCCGCGGCGGCCTGGTTGTAGAACCAGGTCTCTACCGGCACCAGGCCGAGATCGCCTAACGCGACCGCCTGCCCGGAGTCCAAGGCCTGGTTGTAGTGATCGCCGATGTTGGAGCTCCAGATTTCCAGGGTGGCGGTGATCTCGTTGTCCCGGATGGCGGTCATCTGGGGGTAGT
>Ga0255058_10001516_pt1 | contig 13068 bp, 7 predicted proteins | sample Cases_109_9_MG_FD_188637 | JGI IMG/M metagenome (GOLD analysis project Ga0255058, IMG submission 188637) | Seawater microbial communities from Amundsen Gulf, Northwest Territories, Canada - Cases_109_9 | ecosystem: Environmental > Aquatic > Marine > Gulf | place: Canada: Northwest Territories... | reverse complement strand
AAAAATATTTATTAGAAGGAAAACAATTTGCCCTGACAGGAGCTTTATCCAGTTTTACCCGGAATGAAGCGAAAGAGTTGATTATTAACGCTGGGGGACGAGTAACTTCCTCCATAACAAAAAATACTGATTATCTCTTAGCGGGGGAGAAACCAGGCTCGAAATTTGAGAAAGCCCAATCCTTGGGGATTAAAATAATTGATGAAAAAACGTTAAAAGGAATGGTTAATTTTTAGGCCTTGGCGTCTTAATTTCCTTTCCAGTGGTCCTTCCCATTCCTGACGGGAAGCTTTAACGTAATACTGGCCTAATTAATAAATTAAAGCTTACTTTTTACGCCCTAATTTCTCATATGAGGCGCCTAACATATACATGGCATCTAAGGCTTTATCTTCATTTTGATAATTTTCTACAATAATGTCAAAACTTTCAGCGGCATTCTGGTAGTCTTCCATCATATAATAGCTTTGTCCTATCCAAAATATAACGTCATCTCTCAAGTCTTTGGGGGTTTCGTTATTATCTAAACTTTGAAACAGGCGGAGCGACTCTTTATATTGCTTAATTTTAAAAAGGCGATGGGATTTATCGTAACTTCTTTGAAAACTTCCCCTTGGCGCCACGAATATTTCTGTTGCCAATGAGGTATCTACAGGCTGACTTCTTGGACTTTCCTCAAACTCCTTTCTGGCAACTTCGTCTTTTAATCTCCCAATTTCGGAAACCAATTGTTGAACAACACCTCTTAATTCCTCAATTTCCCTGGAATCAGCGACGCCTTCTGAGCTCTCAACGTCTTCCAGGCGCGGAGCCATAGAGCTTATAGTATTTTCGAGTTCCTCTATCTTAAATTGCGCATCCTCTTGTTGAATGCGTAAAGCGCTAATTTCATCTTTTAAACTTTCCATTTCTTCCGCCGCAACGTCATCTAAGGCCGCTATTTCCTCATCCCGCTCTTCGTCTTCAAACTCACTTTCGAAATCGCTTTCAAGCTCTACTTCTTCCTCATCCTCGCCGCCAAAAAAATCGCCAAAAAATGGCACCTCCGCGCAACCAGAAAATGAAATAGAAATAAACGCAATGAATATGATCAGATAAAAAGCTCTCAACATTTTAAATTTTACATTCATATTTTTTACCTCCAACCATCATAACAAGGCTCCTATGCAGAAACTGTGGTTTGATATCTTCTTCAAAAGTTTTAAGACCGCTTTAATTCCAGCGACATTTACAATATTTTGCTTAAGTAATGAAACACATTTTGTTGTAAAATTTTATGTATTGTTCGAACCTTGGATTTAGAGTTTTTAAATTTTAAGTTCCTTGAAGGGCCTATAAACATTTTTTGAAACCTAAAACATCTTTTTCATTATAGGATTCTTCACCCTTTATATGGACACAGCAGTGAAAGGAATAAAAATATCCCCCCTAGCGCGCCATGTTTTAAAACATATACTCAATTGATGCCAGGAATCACAAATGATGGTTTTCTTAATTAGGAAGAAGCCTATAAAAGATTTCCTTTATTGTCAAGGCTTTTTAAGTCTTAACATCACTCCGCAAGATTAATGTCAAAAAAGCGCCAAAATGGTGACCCTGAACAAATGAATAACCTTTAATTTTTTGCCTTTAATTTTTTGATCAATATACCTCCAGCCAAACTGGAGGTTTGCCAATTTAAAATTATATATCTTCTTTTAGATTATATCTAAGGACGTTATAAAGTTCTATGCTGCTGTCTCCTTCAAAATCAAAAAGTTCAATTCCAAACCCCAAGGGCAAAGGGGTTCCATTTTTATCTTTTGCCAAATCAATCACTCTCATTACCAGGAATTTGCCTTTAATATTTATTTTAGATTCACCCAAAACAAGCAATATCTCAATTTTCCCTTCTGATCCCAATGGTAAAATATCGCTAACATTATCGGTTTCTACAAAAAGACCATTCATGCTAATATCCCTGGTTTTTGAGTATCTTTTCTCTGCTTTGCCCATGGATAAAATTATCTCGGTTTTAAAGGGAGCTCTTTCTCGTAATCTTTTATTTTTATCTTTCATTTTATTCCATTAACGGCCCTATTCCCCTCCTAGCAACCCTTTAAAACTCAAAAATAAAAGCTATGCCAGTCAAGAACCATTAATTTCCTGTGCTTTGATATCTATTTATACCATAACGCCATAGTAAAAGACTCAAGGAAAATATTGTCAAACCCACCAAAGGGGTCATAAATTGAAGGATAGGGTGAAACATAAACTGCTCGCTCTTATGTAAAAAGTATGCGGCAGGATAAAAGTTTATAAAGGCCAAAGGGAAGATAAAAGTCAAAAACCACTGAACCCATGGATTATAGATGGATACGGGGTACAGAATAAATTCTTTTGAACTATAAACAAAAATATGCACCAGAGCCCTGTTTCGTATGGTCCAGAATGCCACTGCTGAAACAATAATCCGAATGCCCCCTAGTATTAAAACACCCCCCCCTATCACCAGGACTAAAAAAAATATTTTGCCAAAACTCCATTCCAGACCGGCCGAAGCAGAGCCAAAAAAAATTGCTGTGACTCCGATAATAAAATGCGCTAAAGAGGATATCTGCAAATCGGAACATAATACCTGCATTAAAGGATTTAAGGGACGGGTTAATACCCTGTCAAACTCCCCCTGGATAATAAAACGCTCGAAATGATTTAAAGCATTAAATACCAAAAACGAAATTCCCTGGGAGAAAACCAGTAGACCATACAAAAAAGCCATTTCTCCTAATGTCCATCCATTGATGGTTTTAAATCTATTCATAACCACCAGAATCACACCCAGTTGCCCAAAATAAAAAATAATAATGGCAAACACAAAAAAACCAAAAGTAATTTTGTATTCCATTTTGCTCTTGATGGCTGTAATAATTAATTTAAGATAAATTGAAAGATTTTCCATTAGCCTCCCTGAATTACTAATTTTTTTTCCGCGAATTTCCACATGAATACCGATAATACGTATAGTCCTATAAACCAAATACATTGTATCAAAATTTGAGAATACATCTGATTCCTTGAAAAATGACTAATGAATATGGAGGTTGGCACATAAATCGTGTATTTAAAAGGCAAAAAACTAATGAAAGGCTGCATAGCCTCGGGAAAAAAATCAATGGGAAGCATCCCGCCTGAAAAAAGGACAAACATGCCATACTTCATCAACTGAAACGAAAAAACCTCAATAAACCAGAAGGCAAGCAAACTATTAATAAAGTTGATAATAAATATTATGGAATATCCTAATAATGCCGAAGGCAAAAAAAGAAGGATATGTTCGCCATTAACGGGAAGTTCAATGTTGAAAATAAATATGCTTAAAATAAGAAGAGGGATTCCCCGGGCTACAAAATGAAATAAGGACTGACCAATGCACTCTGACAAATTCATAAAAAAATAATTAAAGGGTTTGATTAAAAATAAGCCTATATCTCCCGTGCGAACCCTCTGAACTGTCACCTCATCGTCCATGGTAAAGGATATTTTTATAATCATCGCGTAAACAGCGTAACTTATAATCGTTTGCCTGTTGAAAGCTGGACCAAGAGAAGCGGATATGGGGCTATTGTAAATTGCTTTCCATAAAGATGTGAAAATAAAAATAAAAAGCAGACCGTTTAAAATTCCTATAAAGAATTCAACCCTGTAAGCAAATTCCTTCTGGAATGATTTTGACATCAATTTGATATAGGTTCCCATTTTAATTATTCCAGGGTTTCAAGAATTACAATTAGGCTTTTCCTAATAAACACCCAAAACTTCTCCTTAAGAACATTATACTATTACTCTGTTAAAACTTGTTTTTTTGGCAAGTTTTTTTTCGTTAGTCCACCGGAGCGGCAGCTCCTTTTGGTTGGGGTCCCTTGGCCACTTTATGTTTTATATGTAGAGCGGTAAATGGATTTAATAATATCTTCCACGGTGGGATCATAGATCGAAAGATCTTTAATCTGATGCGCCATAGTAATTTTGGAAATAATATCTGACGCAGAAACATTTTTGCTATTGAACCTGATCCATTTTTTGCTACCTTCCTCCCGGAGTAGCTTAATATCATTAACCCCATTTAATCCTGAAAATTCTTGTTGAAATTCGACTTCCATAATCCTGTGTTGCCCGTAATTCTGTTTTAATAAATCCGTTTTGTCATCGAAAAGAATTTTCCCTTTGTCCAAAATGATAATTCTTTCACACAAATGCTCGATATCGGTCATATCATGGGTTGTTAAAATAATGGTGGTTCTTTTTTTTTGATTAATCTCTTTCAGAAATTTTCTAATGGAATCCTTGGCAAGAACATCAAGACCTATTGTCGGCTCATCTAAAAAAAGGATTTCAGGATCATGCAGGAGCGATGCCGCTAGATCACACCTCATCCGCTGACCCAAACTTAATTTACGCACAGGGACGTTAAGATATTTATCTATGGCAAGAATATCGTAAAAAATTTTCATGTTTTTTTGGTATTTATCCTCCGGAATCCTGTAAATGGATTTTAAGAGATCAAAAGATTCTTTAACGGCCAGATCCCACCATAGTTGTGTGCGTTGTCCAAATACAACTCCAATCTTTTTTGCGTTTTCTCGCCGCTTTTTGTATGGAATGATATTATTCACAGAGACTACACCCGAAGTCGGCACAAGGATTCCTGTTAAAATTTTAATGGTCGTTGACTTTCCTGCTCCATTTTCACCCACATAGCCTACAAACTCTCCCTTATCGATTGAAAAGGAAATATTATCCACAGCCTTTGTAAAAGAAGATTTTCTGGAAAAAGCGCTTAAAAAGGCTCCCCAGAATCCACTTTTGACATTATATGTTTTAAATTCTTTTGTTAAGTTGGTTGCTTGAATGATCATATCAGGCATGGCTGTATCCTAACGCAGGCAATAATTTTGTTCAACTTTAAACAGATAGAAAGATGAACTAAAGCGCTATAAAAGATTTTGGGAAATATTTAAGTTATCTGAGAAAAAAAGGTTAAAGGCTAATCATGAGCCAGGGATAGGTCAGGAAAAAGAAAAACCTCTCGAAGAAATGAGGCCAGGACTTCCAAAATAGATGAATATTTTGGACCAGTATTTGGCGACGCATATTGCGTTGAAACAGGATTTAATTTGGGCTATGATAATTTTTTAATTATGATTTTTTTTAATTTTCGTGGTTAGAAAATCACCATTCCGCAAAGGGCAAAATCCGGAGTAGCTCCCTCCCCTGCATGGAGTATTTACAACAAACTCCTAGTTTGATAATCTTTTTGGCTAACCCTTCTCTTGTAAAATAACATTAAGCGGCCAGGGGACCGGGCTACCGCCCGGACCGCTAACAAAATCTTCCTAAAAAAAGAAGATTTTATAGCGTAATAGTATAATTCATAGATTAGACTTAAATGTTTATGTGTAAAAACATAAAGCGGCAAGGCGCCGCAACCAAAAGGAGCTGTCGCTCCGGTAAGCTAACAGAAAAAGTTTGCTCAAAAAACAAGTTATTACAGAGTAATAATATCATTTCGGCAATATCCGGAGCCGCATATGATGTAAACTTACTAGGCAGAACCAATAAAAAGTCCCTATTAATACTCCTTATTTCCTTTTTTATCATTTGCGGATTTTCGTGGGGGTTAAATAAAAAGAACCAGGCGCCTCACAAAGGGGTCTCCTTTCAAGAATTTCGCCGCTCTGTGGCGCCAATTTTTGAAAAAAGATGCGCTTCTCTTTCATGCCATGGAATAGCCGTCGATTCCTTTAAAGAGCTTATCAAAGATCCCGATCGTGCAAAGGCATTTTATTTTCCTGTGGACCCTTTAACAGGAGCTATCCCTCAAACCACTGACGCTTTACTCACTGCTTTTCGTACTGCCCGGGAGGATTCCCGTGTAAGCTTTGCAGAACAACCGGTTTTTAGTCCACTATTGCGCATACCTCTGGCGCAAGAATTTGGAGGATTGCCTCATCGAGGATTAGACGTTTTTTTGAGCATTGATGACCCTGATTTCCGGACTATTGCTAAATGGATAGCCACTGAAATTGCTCAACATCCCGTTAAGCCCAAAACCATGGCCCCGGAGCTTGCATTTTTTCGGAAAAATGTTCTAAATGTCATGATTAGAAATGGCTGTTTTTTGGCTTCATGCCACAGTCCTAATGTTTCTAATGACTTAAAACTGGTTTCCCCGCTTCCGGTGGTGGATTCTCCTGAGGGAGTTCTCAGCGGGTTTTCTGCTGAGATGGTAGAACAAAATCGTAAACAAATGTTGGGAGCTGTTAGCCGGTTTGCAAACCTCGGAGGCGATATAAAAAAAAGCCGTCTCCTGGTCAAAAACCTCCCCATCGCTGAAGGAGGCGTGCATCAAAAAGGTGGAAACAATCAATTCTTTGAATCCTATGATGACCCTGATGTGAAAATAATTCTGGAATGGTTGAAATTGGAGCGCAAGGCCTTAGCCAGCCAATTAACATCAGAGGGAAAAAAGATTATGGGAAAAGACCTGGGCAGGCTTCGGGGACTCGTATTTATTCGCGGCCCAAAGCATGCTCCCCGTCGTTTTTTTGATTTGGATTCCTACTGGCCCGGCTCTGACATCTTTTTACTGAATCTGGGCCCTGAAGAAACCCTTGCCAATGCAAAAGGAACAGCAAAGAACCTCACCGCTCGTTTTCATCCGGCAAAACCTGTCGAAATTCAGAGTCTGGACGTGCGTTATGACGCCAAATCTGTTGTCTTTTCCATGCGAACCAGCCCTAATACCGGATTTCGCCTTTATGAAATTTCTTTAGACGAAAATCAAAATTACATTGAGGATTCCTTCCGACAAATTAGCTTTGGAAATGATCGCCTCAAGGATGGGACCCTGGTCCACCATATAGACCCAATATACAAGCCCGGGCCGGAGGATAACAAAGGAACCGTTTTAGACGATGTGACCGTTGTGTTTGCTTCTAACGCCGCCGGGGCCTACGCTGCTTCAGACACATGGGGACTGCTTGGAGAAGCTGACGGAGGAAATAAGAACTCCATCCTCGATATTCAACGAACTGAAAGTCCGGGATTCCTGGAGGGTCGCAGAATTTATTTTGTGGATGGCCCAAACCGCGGTTTGTGGCGAAAAATTGTCAGCCACCTTCCCGTTGAAAACGAAGGAGCAGGTTCCGAACTGGTACTTGACAAGCCTCTGCTTCATTTGCCTGATAGAAAAACCGTTTATGTCATTGAAAAACCCTCTGCCAGTTATTTGCCGGCCTACGACATTTGGCGGCTTGTGCCTTTAGCCCAAAATTCACGCAAGGCTTTTCAGAAAACCGCTCGAAGGATGACCTTCACTGACGCTCAGGAACGTCGGCCCACCATGCGCACATCAGGCGAAGTCATGTTTACCACAGTGCGAAACATCGGCTACCAGGCGGATCGGCCGGTGTTTAACGGGGCCATCTTTCGAATGCAGGCGGGGGGATTTGATTACCACATCCAGGGAGGAAACCGTTCCCAATATCCACTTTATACCGATTCACGAGAGCTGCCTTCCGGTTTGGAAGTCCGCCTCGCCCTGGATCCAAGAAATCTTTGGGGTGGAGGTTTGCTGCTATTGGTGGACCATGGTTTTGGGGTTAATATCGAACCGGATAACCCGGTCGATAATATTCCTTTCCATAAATTTGATCAAAAGATAAAACCCGCAGGAGTTAGATTCCTGCCTACTCAGTTGCCCTTTTTTCCCGAAAAAGGAGTTAAAGCCGTCACAGCCACCGGTATTTCACCCGGTGGCAGCTTCAGGGACCCCTATCCGCTGCCGGGAGGCACAATCCTGGCGTCCCATGTCCCTCGCTCTTTAGACCACCTCAACTCCAATGCGAACCCTGACTGGGACATCTATGCCATTCAATTTGAAAAATCTTTGCAATCTGAGGATGGAAGCCAGGCGGGCGCTAAAAAACTAATAAAGATAAATGCCGCATCTACAGAGAAATGGGCCGAATACTCTCCAAAGCCTCTGGTTATAAGACTTAAAGAAAATACCCATAATCATCAAAAATTTGCCGCCCAGGAAAACGGAAGAAAACCAAAACGAATAAACGGCGTATTGCGAATGCCGGGAAACGTTAAAGCGGAAATTGAGTGTTACGATTATCCTTTGCTGCAATCCTTTCTTACTAATTTTGCTCCTCTGGGACCAAGAGATTTTCGCTCAAACTCTCCGGGATCTATCGGTCCCGCGCCAGATCCCGACCACACGCTAAAATATGTCCGTATGATCATGCAGGTGGCTCCGGGAAAAAAGGATTTACAGGCAATTCAGCAAAAAGGGCCGTTAACAGACCCCTTTGCCACTCCGGTGAGCATGGGAATTCACACCAGGAGTTTGATCATAGGAGAAATTCCCTTAGAGGCTGATGGCTCCTTTTATGTGGAAGTTCCACCGGAAGTTCCTCTTCGATTTCAAGGATTAAACAGGAATAAAATGGTCTTGCATTCCATGAACCGCTGGTTTTATACACAACCGGGAGAAAAGTTGACTTTTTCAATACCAAGATCCATCTTTCCTATGCGCTGCGGAGGCTGTCATGGAGCCCTGACGGGAAACATGAGGGACGCTTTAGGGCCACCCGATATTGTTTCCGCCTCCTCGCGGGTCATGGCAAATTGGGACCCTTACCGCCAAAAGAAACGACCTGCTTTTAATAAAGGAAAGGGTTATTCCGATTATTTTTCCATCGACTTTCGCAGTGACATACAAGCCATTCTGGATAAGCGCTGCGTTTCCTGTCACGGAGACTCAGGGCAAAATGCGACGGGTCTGGATTTAAGAGGCATTCCCACAGAGCATTACACAATAGCTTATGAATCTTTACATATTCTAGAGGATCCGGAGAGCGGTGATTTTGCTAATAAACGCTACATTAATGAAAGGGAAGGAATGGCCATCGAAAGCTATCTCATGGAAAAACTTATGGGACGCGAGCTTGACGCGCCACAAAAATTAAAAAAACCGGGGTTTCCGCACCCATCGGAAAATCCTCTGAGCGAAGAGGAACTGCTATCGATAATTCGATGGATTGATTTAGGGGCCACTTTCCTCGGTGGGAAATCAACATTAGGCGGCCATGGGGCCGCAACCAATAAGAGCTACCGCTCTGGTGAGCACAGAGAAAATTTTTCCTAAAAAAAGGGTGGAAGGATTATGGGGTTGAGAATATTAAGCATATTTGTTGCCTTGATGAGCGCCTTTTTTTTCCTATTGGAAGGAAAAGCAAGTTACAGCGCATCTTTGCCGAGCGGAGAAGACAATAAAGTGGTTTACTATCGAAACCGTTTTGGCAGGCTGGCCAGCCATGTTTGGCGGTATCGTCAGCCCTTTGTGCCCCGGGATTTAAAACCCGTCAAAAATAACAATCCCTATCCGGAACCCCAACCAAAGCGAGACCGGCCAGAGAAACTTGCCCTTAATGCTGACGGAACAAAACTTTATATTACTCTCGCGGGTTCAGAAGCAGAACCAGGCAATGAAATAGCCGTGTTCGACATCAAGGAGGGCAAGGTTATGAAGCGCATAACCGTTGGCTTAAAACCTTATAATGCTATTTTGCACCCCCGAGGAAGGTTTCTGGTGGTTATTAACGAATTGTCCAATTATGCCACCGTCGTCGATACCTTTAAGGACAAAGCCATTGGAAAAATCCCATTGGATTATTATTCCCAGGGTTTGGTTTTTTCGCGCGATGGCCAAAAGGCCTGGGTGGCCAACCGGTATTTAAACCAAATATTTGTTCTCAACGTTCAAGAAAAGGAAGAAAGCCTTGCGGCCCAAATAAAAGTCCTTGGCGGATTTGATGAACAAGTTTTTTATGGCAAACAAATCTTGCCGGACTCTTTAAAATACGAAATTGAAGCAAGGAAACTCCCCGAAAAAGATATACAAGGGGCCATGGAAAAAGGCGTTGGAGGGATTAATTCCATTCTCCGGGCCCGTTGCGGCAAATGCCATAATCAATCCGCGGGCGGTTTTATATCCGGTCCGGATCCGGTGGAAAACTTTCTTTCCGCAATCGAAAATAGCATTCCCGGAGAACCTTTCCAAAGCCCTTTGATCAGAGCCGTTGCGCCAACCTCTTTAGGAGGATTTGGGGACCAAAAAACCACCCCTGAATTTCATCCGGGAGGAACTTTGTTTGAACCCGGCGAGCCCGCCTTAGAGAAACTTACCGAGTGGATAAAAAATGCCGCTTTAGGCCCCGGCATTCCCGTGGGCAATCCGGGAAGTCATCCCAAAGATATAGCCCTTAGCCGGGACCAAAAGCATATTTATGTCGGGAATACAGGAACAATGGATATTTCCATTATTGATGTTGAAGCGGAACAGGAAGTCGGTGGAATTTATATTCAGAATGTCGCCAACCACCTGGCAATCATACCGGATTCTTCCGGAAAGCGGGATATGCTTATTGCCCTTACCATGGGCGCGGGATTTGGCGCCCCAAAGGGTCGCGATCCATGGGGAGGCGAAACCTGGGACCCCAATCACCCTGCCGCGCAATTTTCCGTTTTACGAGATCCTGAAACCACAGACTCCTATGCATTAGAGCAACAGTCTGTTCTTGGGCCCTTTGACGCAGTGGATGGAACATGGAATTTCAAAATGAGGGACATTCAAAACGATATCGTCGCGGTGGATCTTTCCTTGCTCCCAATCCCCTCCTGGCAGCAGGATATGCGCTTAAACTACCTTTTAAAGGCCAATAGTTACGAATCACACCCCCAATGGACGCGCTACACCTCGGATACCGCCGAGGCAACCACTGGAGATATTAAAGGAGATATCCCTCCTGAACTGCAGCGAGTGCATGGCGCGTTTCCTGAATGGATGGCCACAGAGGGAGACCGGATTTTTGTTACCATGTCCGGAACTTTTGAAGTGGTGGAATGGAAGGTCCAACATCACCCGGGCAATTCTCTAAGCGATCCAAGCGAAAAGCTGGCGCCGGTGCGTGTTTTTGAAACGGGATTGCGGCCAATGGGCATCGCCATAGGCAAGCCCGGAACTCCCTCGGAAGGAAAACTCTTTGTCGCTAACCGGTTGGGAGAAAGTCTTTCAATTATCGATCGTAAAACCGGCCAAAGCCGGGAGATTACCGTCGGAAATTTATCCAGGCCCCCTTTAGACACAGATGCTGAAAAGGGCGAGTTAATTGTTCACTCCTCGGTGTTTAGCTCCGATGGGGACACTTCCTGCCTGCATTGCCATTACAGAGACACCGGAGATGGACGCGGCTGGGGGGCCGCGGAAACTATCGGACAAAATCGGTCCGGCCACTTTACTCCCGGCGGGACCCTAGGTATTCCTCAAATGCGGAACGTCTTTGCCATTCAACCCTACTATTTTGAAGGAACCCATGTCATAGGCGAAGGACAGGGGGCTGATATCAATGAGCCGGCAAGTTCTATTGATTTCGATCGTCCTGTATGGACAGGGGATTTTTCTCAACTTCAATCACCCGTTCCCAAATCTGAACGGCGCCTGATGCATGAGGAGCTGAAAGAAAGAGTAGAGGTCCGCAAATTAGGCCCGGTCTGGTATGATCTTGAAGAAAGACGCGATGAATTTCTCAGACGTCAATCTCTTCGGTATTTTGGGGAAGCCTATGCTTTGAGCGATTTTTACCGCTTTGTGGGGGCCTGGCTGGGAAATACCAATCACCTTTTACCCAATCCCTATGATAAAAAAGATCCTTCAGTTATTAGAGGCTCCAGGTTGTTTAACGATGTGCAAGTCATGTGCGGAGTTTGCCACAGAGCTCCGGAGTTTACCAACAAATCTTTGGAGCTTGCTCCAAACGATCGGCGCGCTCTTCCCAGTTTAACCACCATCACTCAGAGGGATGCCTCTTATACCCTGGTAAGTGTGCACGCCCTGGAAAAAGTCAATGGCAGGGAATTTGACTTTTCTCCTGAAGATCCGGGAAGAGTGGAGGATAAAGAAGGATCCTTTACCACCATGCAGCTTCGGGGCATCTTCGACAGACCTCCGATTTTTTTGCATCACGGACGCGCCCGCTCCCTGCGTGAGGTTCTTTGCACCCCGCAACATCCAGCTTTGAGTCGGTACCGTTACCCTGTCCTGCAGGGAAGCGAAGAAGTCCGTCCCGGACGAAAAGAAATGGGATTAAATGAAATTACCCTCCGCTCTCCTGAGGGGAAATTAAAACCCATGGACCAGATATTTGATACCCATGGAGGGACTTCTCATTTGACGAAGCGGCAAATTGAAGATCTTTTAAATTTCATGTTAAGCATAGAATGAAGGTAACTATTCAGCCAATTCATAGATTTTTTTGTGTCGCCCTTCCAGGGCTTATATTGCGTTTATTCTTTTCCCAGCGCTTAGGCGCTGGGCTATTACTGTACCGCCATTCCATGGCTTCAAATCGATGATATATTATTATAATAAAGAGACCCGGAGGGGCGGCATATAATAGCCAGGGGCGTAAGCCCCTGGTATGGGTATACAAATTGGTTAGCCCTGAAAGGGCGACACAAATATCAGGTTGCCAAATGGGTTTATAAAATAGCAATTTTACACAGAGTAATTACGAATGAAGAAACCTTTTAATTTCCTCCTTATTAGTTTTTGTTTCATATTCCTGTCCCGGGGTGAATCTTTTTTAGGAAACACCGCACATGCGGGAGAGCTGCCTCAAAAAAACATCCAGTGCGACAAACAGAGAAAATGTATCTCTACAATTGATAGAGCGGAGTTGATAAAAATTCCCGAAAATACGTACTTCATTGGGGATAAAAACGGCCGTTATGATGAAAAGCCAATTATTTTGGTTCATTTAAAAAGCTTTTATATTGACAGAACAGAAGTCAATAACCTTCAGTTTGAAGTGTTTATCCAGGCGACAGGCTATAAAGCGCAAGGCCCCTGGCGAAGAGGTTATCCTGAAGGAGGAGAAGATCTGCCGGTCCGTTTTGTGACCTGGCATGACGCGGCCGCTTATGCCAAATGGGCGGGGCGCCGTTTGCCCACGGAGGCCGAAT
>Ga0255058_10001515_pt1 | contig 13071 bp, 9 predicted proteins | sample Cases_109_9_MG_FD_188637 | JGI IMG/M metagenome (GOLD analysis project Ga0255058, IMG submission 188637) | Seawater microbial communities from Amundsen Gulf, Northwest Territories, Canada - Cases_109_9 | ecosystem: Environmental > Aquatic > Marine > Gulf | place: Canada: Northwest Territories... | reverse complement strand
CTTCGACGTTTCCGATCTGCCCTGCAAGATCGCCGGCCAAGTCCTCTATGGCGAGGCGGCGGACGGAGGTTTCAACCCGGTCGACTACGTCGAGGCCAAGGATCTCAGGAAGAACGACCGCTTCATCATCTTCGGCATCGCCGCCGGGCAGCAGGCGGTCGAGGATTCCGGCTGGGTGCCGAGCGACGAGTACGAGCAGGAACGCACGGGCGTCATGGTGGGGTCCGGTATCGGCGGGCTGGAGACGCTGGCCGACGGCGCCATCACCGTCAAGGAACGTGGGCCGCGGCGGCTTAGCCCCTTCTTCATCCCCGCCACCCTGATCAACCTGGTTTCCGGCCAGCTTTCCATCAAATATGGCTTTCGCGGTCCGAACCACGCCGTGGTGACGGCCTGTTCCACGGGCGCGATGGCCATCGGCGATGCCGCGCGGCTGATCGCCTGGGACGATGCCGACGTGATGGTGGCCGGCGGGGCGGAAGCGGCGGTCTGCCGCCTCGGCGTGGCGGGCTTCGCCGCCGCACGGGCCCTTTCCACCGGCTTCAACGACACGCCCGAGCGCGCCTCGCGGCCCTGGGACCAGGACCGCGATGGCTTCGTCATGGGCGAAGGCGCCGGCGTCGTCGTGCTCGAGGAACTCGAGCATGCCAAAAAGCGCGGCGCCCAAATCTATGCCGAGGTCGTCGGCTACGGCCTCTCCGGCGACGCGCATCACGTCACCGCGCCGGCGGAAGACGGTCATGGCGCCTTCCGTGCCATGCGGAACGCCTTGCAGCGGGCTCAACTCGGTCCGGAGGACATCGATTACATCAACGCCCACGGCACCTCGACGCCGTTGGGCGACGAGATCGAGCTGGGTGCCGTGAAACGGCTGTTCGGCGCGCACGCCGCGCGTCTCGCCATGTCCTCGACGAAGTCGGCGACCGGCCACCTGTTGGGGGCGGCGGGCGCCGTCGAGGCGATTTTCTCGATACTCGCCATGAACGAGGGTGTCGTTCCGCCGACCCTGAACCTGGACACGCCATCGCCGGCCTGCGACGGCATGGATCTGGTGCCACATCAGGCCCGCGAGAGGACGGTGCGCGCGGTGCTGTCGAATTCCTTCGGCTTCGGCGGCACCAATGCATCCGTGGTGCTCGCGGCCTACCGGTAAGGTCTCATGCGGCGCTGGTTGGTCACCGGCGCGCTGCTGGTCGTTCTCCTGATCGCCGCTCTGGCGGGTCTCGTGGGGCTCAAGGTGGCCCGGCAATTCGAGAGCCCCGGACCGCTCGCATCCGAGACGAGCTTGGTCATCCCCGCCGGCGCCGGCCTCGCGACGATTGCCCGCGCTCTGACGGATGCCGGCGTCATCAGGGATGCGCTGACCTTTCGCCTCGGCGTCACCTACCACGATGCGGGGCGCGGCCTCAAAGCCGGAGAATTCAGCTTTCCCGCCATGGCTTCCATGCGCCAGGTGATGGAGATCCTCAAGCGCGGCGAGACGGTGGTGCACCGGCTGACCATCCCCGAGGGTCTGACCAGCCAGGAGGTCGTCGCGCTGGTCGCATCGGCGGAGGGCCTGACCGGCGATCCGGGCCCAGCGCCGGCGGAAGGCAGCCTGCTCCCGGAGACCTACCATTACTCCCGGGCGGACGATCGCGGCATGTTGATCGAACGCATGGCGACGGCGCAGCAAGAGCTGTTGCGCGAACTCTGGGCCAATCGCGATCCGAAATTGCCTCTCGCCAGCCCCGAGGAGGCCCTCGTCCTGGCCTCCATCGTGGAAAGGGAAACCGCCGTGGATGGCGAGCGGGCCCTGGTCGCTTCGGTGTTCATCAACCGCTTGAAGCGCGGCATGCGTCTGCAGTCGGATCCGACCGTCGTCTACGGGCTGACCCAGGGGCAGGCACCCCTTGGGCGCGCCCTGACGCGCAACGACCTGGACATGCCCAGCGCTTACAATACCTACCTGATCGACGGCTTGCCGCCGGGGCCCATTGCCAACGCCGGCCGCGCCGCTTTGCAGGCCGTGTTCAATCCGGCCACCACGGGCTATCTCTATTTCGTCGCCGACGGCAGCGGCGGTCATGCCTTTGCCAAGACTTTGGACGAGCACAACCGAAACGTGGCGAAATGGCGTAAGCTGCAGCGCCAACAGACTCGAGGGGCGCAATAGGGGCGCAGGCAGAGAGGCCGGCTACAGCCAGGTCGCCAGGCCGCGGTTAGACGTTCTATCGACTAACGTGTCCTTATGCGACCTGCATTGGCCCCTAATGGACATAGTTTGGACAGAGGTGTCGTCATGCTCTCGCGCCTGCCGCTCATAGCCCTCGGAGTCGCTCTCTTGACACTCCTCGCGGCGTGTTCGTCCTCGCCGACTGGCGATCCGGCAGGCGGCGCTTCGGGAGGTGCCGCCGCGCCACGCGATGTCATGCTTCGGCAGTTGCTGACGCAGCAGGCGCGGTTGTGGGATGTCAGCTATCCCATTTTGAGCCGTGGCGGCGAACTCTGCCCCGGCCAGGCGCGGGCGAGCTTCGGTTTCCAGGCCTGGACCCGCTGGGACATCGGCGGCCAATACCAGATCGCGTCGATGTCCGTCTACGGCTTGGACGACCATGTAAGGGTGGTCCATGTTCTGCCCGCTTCGCCGGCCGCCGAGGCGGGCTTGCGCGCCGGGGACGTGATCGAAAAAATCAGCTGGCACAAGATTCCAAGCGGCCAGAGGGCCAGCGCCGCGATGCAGCAGATATTGGAGCGCGAGGCGGCGGTCGGAACGCCCCTGGCGTTTCACCTGCGGCGCGGCGCGGAACGGCTGGCCATCGACATGGTGCCTCGCCTGCAGTGCGATTTCGCGCTGATCCTGACCGAGAGCGATCAGATCAACGCTTTCTTCGATCAGCAAAGGGTTTACGTCACCCACGGCCTGACGCGGTTCGTCGGCGACGACTCCGAGCTTGCCGCCGTTGTCAGTCACGTCCTGGGCCATGCCCTGCTGGCCCACGAAGGCGAGAAGTCCTTCACCGAAGAGGTCATGGAGAGATGGGATGCCCTTCAGGTTGCGGTCATGGACCAGGAAGACCGCGACCGCTTGTTGGCGGCCGGCATCACGCCCGAGGCGCGGCCTTTCACCCCGGTGCAAGAGATTGAGGCAGACCGTTTGGCGCTCGAGCTGATGTTGCGTGCCGACTATCCGCTCAGTGCCCTGCCCGAGATTTGGCGGCGCCTCGCCGAGGTGAAGAGCGGCGCGGTGCTGTTGCGGGATTTTCACCCGGTGACGCCAGAACGGCTCGAGGCGATCGAGGACTTGGTAAGCCTTGCAGCCGGCACGACATTCGCAGGCTTGTTCCCACAGCTGCCGTTGGTGGCGCCGCAGTAGAGCTTTTCCGCTTCGCTGAAATTCGGCGCCAGCCCGCTCCCCCTCCCGGCCACCCCAATGATACTGCCCCCGTGGAGTCCAGGTGGTGGCCGGGAGGGGGAGCGGGCTGGTTCCGACGAAATCAGAACCACCCTAGACGGGCCTACCCTTCGCTTGGCTTGTTGCGATCCGCAGCCGAGTCTATAAAGGCGCCGCGCCTCTCATGACCTGACGAGCCCTTTGTCCCGTGGCCGAGTCCCGACACCTTTCGAGCATGACCGGATTCGCCCGCCGCGAGGGTGGCGACGCCAAGGTGACTTGGAGCTGGGAAATCAAGAGCGTCAACAGCCGCTCGCTCGACCTCAGGTGCCGTATTCCCAATGGATACGAGCCGCTGGAGGCGGCGGCGCGCGAGGCCGCGCCGAAGCACTGCGCGCGCGGCAACGTCACCATCGCGCTGATCGTCGGCCGGGCCGAGGCGGGGCCCAAGCTGCGGGTCAATCGGGATCTCTTAGACCAGCTCGTGAGGCTGGCCGGCGAGCTGGAGACGAAGGCCGACGGCAGGATCTTGGCTCCGGCACGCCTCGACGGCTTGCTTAGCGTGAAGGGCGTGTTGGAGGTGGCCGAAGAGGAGGAATCCAGCGCCGAGACCGAGGTCCGGGTGGCCGCCATGGGCAAGGACCTGCAAGCGGCGCTGAAGGACCTCACCGCCGCGCGGCGTGCCGAGGGTAAGCACCTCAAGGTGGCGGTCGAGTCGCACCTTCAGACAATCGAAGACCTGACCGCCAAGGCGTCGCAAAGCGCCGAGGCACAACCGGAGGCGCTGAAGGCGCGCCTCAAATCGCTGGTGGAGGAACTGCTCGAAGCCGTTCCCGCGCTTCCGGAAGACCGCCTGGCCCAGGAGGCGGCGCTCCTAGCCGCGCGCGGCGACGTGCGCGAAGAGCTCGATCGTCTCAGGGCCCATTCGGCCGCCGCGAAGGAACTTCTCGAGGGCGGCGGCACGGTTGGCCGCCGCCTCGACTTCCTCTGCCAGGAATTCAACCGGGAGGCCAATACCCTCTGCTCCAAGGCGTCCGATGTCGAACTCACGCGTATCGGCCTTGATCTCAAGAGCGCGGTCGAGCAGTTACGCGAGCAGGTTCAGAACATCGAGTAATACCAAAGGACGTGGATATTGACCCAAAGGCTTATCCCGAACGTTCCGGGGGTACAATATGTTGATGACATGGCGGGTTTTGCATGGTAGGAACAAATAAGGAACAAACATGTTGGAGACCCGACCATGCCGGATTATCCGCGTTCGCTCATCGCCTTTCAACGGCGCTTTCCCGACGAGGCGGCCTGTGCGGCCTATCTCACCGATCTGCGCTGGCCCGGCGGCTTCCGCTGCCCGGCCTGCGGCCACGACCGGGCCTGGAAGCTGGAGACCAAGGCCTGGACCTACGAGTGCCGCGGCTGCCGCCGCCAGACCTCGCTCAGGGCCGGGACCCTCCTGCACGGCAGCAAGTTGCCGTTCAGCGTCTGGTTCTGGGCGGCCTATCTCATGGCCACCCATTCCAACGGCATCTCGGCCTTGCAGCTGCAAAGGCAGCTCGACCTCGGCTCCTACAAGACGGCCTGGCTGTTGTGCGCCAAGCTCCGGGCCGCCATGGTCGATCCGCAGCGCAAGCCTTTGGCCGGCCTCCTGGAGATCGACGAGACCACGATCCATTACCGCCATCGCCAAGCGGCCGCGGCCGGCGGCTTCGGGCGCAGCCCCAAAGGCAAGCTGTTGATCGCCGGGGCCTGCGAGATCAAGGGCAAGGGCCCCGGCCGCCTGCGCCTGGCCCACATCACCAACGCCTCGGCGTCCAGCCTGCACGGCTTCATCGCCGCCAACATCGCCCCCCGCAGCACCGCCAGGACCGATGGCTGGCCGGCCTATCCGGGCGCCCCCGACATCGACCATCGGCCCCAGGTCGTCGGATCGCAGAAGGCCCATGAGGTCCTGCCCTGGATCCACCGCGTGTTCTCGAACCTCAAGACCTGGGCGCTCGGCGTCTACCACGGCCTACGCGCCAAGCATCTCCAGGCCTACCTCAACGAGTTCGTCTTCCGCTTCAACCGCAGGCGAACCCGCCATGCCGGCTTCCAATCCCTGCTCGCAATCGGCTTGCGGGCCAAACCCCTCACCTACAAGATGTTGATCTCACCGGAAGTAGCGGGATAAGCCTTTTGACCCATTTCACCGCTGAGATCTTGTTCGCTCACAAGGCGCGGCCAAATGGTTGTCGTGGGCCGTGGTGTGGGGCTACCATAAGCGGGCCGCAACGCCGTGAGGGGACGAGAGATCGCGGCCTTCGGTGGGGCAAAACGGCCCGCCGGGTGCCCAAGCAGGTCATACGGTGCGGCGCTTGCCCGCCATACGAACCCTCTGGGCCCCGCATCGCGCTGCGCACCGCGCCTACCCGGCGGGCCGTTTTGCCGCCATGAAATGGGTCAATATCCACGTCCTTTGGTATAGGGAAGGCCGGACATGAAACCTCGACATTCCGGGCAGGATTTCGATCTGCTGGCATTCGACATGCCGGACCGCGGGCCGTGAACCCCAGGCCCATCGGACGCCGCGGTTTGATGCTCGTGCTGTCCTCGCCCTCGGGCGCCGGCAAGACCACGATCTCCCGACTTCTGCTGCCGGCAGACGACCACATCGACCTCTCCGTTTCCGCCACGACGCGGCCCATGCGGCCGAACGAGATCGACGGGGTCGACTACCATTTCGTCGACCAAGATACCTTCGATGCCATGGTTGCGGACGATGAATTCCTCGAGCACGCGAATGTGTTCGGGCATAGCTACGGGACGCCGCGTGGGCCGGTGGAAGAGGCCCTGGCGGCAGGCGACGACGTGCTGTTCGATATCGACTGGCAGGGCACGCAACAGTTGGCGGAAAAGGCCGCCAATGACCTGGTCCGTATCTTCATTCTGCCGCCTTCGACCGAGGAGCTGGAGCGCCGTCTGCGCAGCCGCGCACAGGATCCCGAAGACGTCCTGCAAGGCCGCATGGCCAAGGCGGCGGACGAGATGAGCCATTGGGCCGAGTACGATTACATCATCGTCAATAACGACATGGCGGAAAGCCTGACCCAGGTTCAGGCGATCCTCACCGCGGAGCGCCTGAAGCGCGAGCGCCGGGTCGACCTGCACGAGTTCGTCGAGCGGTTGCGCCATCCGCGCTAATCGTTCCGTGGCAAACCGTAGCTAGGGTTCGCTGCGCGCCTCCAACGCACGGGCGAGGGCGCAGAAGTCCGCCACGCCAAGAGCCTCGGCGCGGGCCGTCTCGTCGATCCCAACGGCGGCCAGGAGATCGCGCGGCTCGCCGCCCAGGGACTTCAGGCTTTGCCGCAGCATCTTGCGCCGCTGGCCGAAGGCGGCGGCCGTGACGCGCTCCAGGTCGGCCAAGCGCGCCGGATGGGCCGGCGCCGGGAAGGGCTCCAGCCCCACCACCGTGGACACCACGTTCGGCGGCGGCGTGAAGGCCCGCGCCGGAATATCGAACAGCAGCCGCACCTGGCACAGCCACTGGGCCAGCACCGACAGGCGGCCGTAGGTGCGGTTGCCGGCGGGTGCGGCCAGGCGTTCGGCCACCTCTTTCTGGAACATCAGGACCAAGCGGTCGAGACATCCGGGCGAGTCGGCAACCGCCGTCAACCAACGGATGAGCAGGGGCGTCGCCACATTGTAGGGCAGGTTGGCGACGATACGCCGCGGGGCTTGGCCCAACTGCCGGATGTCGATCGCAAGGGCGTCGCCGCAGACGATCTCGAGGCGCCCGGGGTAGGCCGCGGCCAGCTCCTCCAGCGCCGCGAGACAACGCCTGTCGCGCTCGATCGCCACCACCCTGGAGGCCCCCTCGGACAACAGGGCGCGCGTGAGTCCGCCGGGCCCGGGACCCACCTCGATGGTCGTGCCCTGGCTCAGATCTCCGGCGGCGCGGGCGATACGCCCGGTCAGATTCAGGTCGAGCAGAAAGTGCTGGCCATAGGACTTGAGGGCGCGCAGGCCATGACGCGCGATCACCTCCCTCAGCGGCGGCAGATCCGGTTGGTCGGGCACGGCCGCCGCCTATGCGGCGCCCTGCGCCGACCGGTTCACCGCCATCTGCTGCGCCATACGAAGGGCGGCGATCAGGCTCGAGGGGTCGGCGCCGCCGGTGCCGGCAAGCGAGAGCGCCGTGCCGTGGTCCGGCGACGTGCGCACGAAGGGCAGCCCCAAGGTGATGTTGACGCCCCGGGAGAAATCGATGGTCTTGAGAGGAATCAGCGCCTGATCGTGATACATGCAGAGCGCGGCGTCGTAGCGTTCGCGCGCCAACTCGTGAAACAGCGTGTCGGCGGGGGCCGGTCCGTCCACCCGAATGCCCTCGGCCCGCAAGGCCTCCAGCGCGGGGCCGATAATGTCTAGTTCCTCGCGTCCCAAAGCGCCCTCTTCGCCGGCGTGGGGGTTGAGGCCGGCGGCCGCCAACCGCGGCTCGACGATCTTGAAATCGCGTTCAAGCGCCGCAGCCGTCACCCGTCCGGCATGGACGATGGCCTCGGCGGACAGGCTGGCGATTGCGGTCTTGAGCGGCAGGTGCACGGTCACCGGCACGACGCGAAGACCGTGGCAAGCCAACATCATGACCGGACGAACCTCTGCGCCCGAAGCCTTGGCCGCCAGCTCGGCCAGATACTCCGTATGGCCGGGATGGGCGAAGCCGGCGTCATACAGCACCTTCTTGTGAATCGGATTGGTGACCACCGCCGTGGCGCGGCCCTGTGCGACCAGCCCGGCAGCGCGGGCGATCGATTGCAAGACGCAGTCGCCGTTGGCGGGTTGTGGATGGCCAGGCGTCACATCCGACGCGAGCGGATGCGGCAACACCGGCAAGGCCTGGTCGAACCGTGCCGCGGCGTCCTCAGGCCGATCCAACTCGGCCAGCGGTATCTCGAACCCGAGATGGGCCGCCAAGCGAGACAGCCGCCGCGGATCGTCGATGAGGAAAAACGGCGGGATAGCTTGCGCGGCGCGCTCGCGCCAAGCCATGAGCGCCAGCTCGCCGCCGATGCCGGCAGGCTCGCCCATCGTCACCGCCAGCGCCGGAAGGAGATCCCGCGCGACACTATCGTCGGTCACAGGCGAAGGTCCACGTTGGCCTGCCGGCGCAGATCCCGAAGATATCGGCGTGCCAGAATCTCGACCCGTTGGGCCATCAGGTTGTTTTGGATTCGGTTTCGATCGATGTCGCCGCCCCGGCGCTCGCAGACCACCAAGATAGCGAGGCTACCGGCGATGCTTATGGGCTCGCTCGGCTGTTCGAGCGGCAGGGATCCGACCAGGCTTTGAAGCTTGGGCGAAAGATCGGTCACTTTCATCATTCCCAGGTCGCCGGAACCGGGTGCCCCCGAGGCTTCGGCAATCTCTGCTGCCGTCGCGCAACTGTCGATTCGCGCGGCCAGGCTCTCCGCCTCGGCCAGCCGCGCCGCGCGCTCGGCCTCTTGGCTTTCCGGCGGCATTTCCAGGAAGATTTGCGTCAGCCGCACGGAATCTTCACCGCCGCTGATGGTCTTGCGGTTCTTTAGGTAGAGGATGTAAAAGCCGGTCAATCCGCGCACCGGCCCGGTCACCTCACCGGTTTTCATGTCGCGCACCACCGACAAGAGCTCTTCCGGCAACTGGGCTTCCTCGATCCAGCCGATGTTGCCGCCCTTGGCCGCGGTGGCGGATTGCGAGAACTGACTGGCAAGAGCCGAGAAATCGCCGCCGCCGCGCAGCTCTTTCAGCAAGCCCTCCGTGGCGAGCCGGACCTCGTCCTCGGCCTGCACATTGTCCACTTCCAGGTAAATCTCCGACAGATTGATCTGCGAGCCGCCTCGGCCGGCCTCGATGCGAGTTACGACGTCGTCGATCTCTTCGTCTGCGATGACGATGGTCGGCACCAAACGAACCCTGACCACATTGCGCCACGCGAGCTCGGCCTTGACTTGTTCCTGTATCGCTGAGGGCAGAATTTGGTTCTGTGCCAACATCGTATCGAACTGCTCGGTCGACATTTTGTTGCGCCGGGCGATTCCACTCAGCGCATCCGTGACCTCTTCATCGCTGACTATGATGCTGAGACGCTCGGCCTCCTGTAGCTGCAGCCGCTCGTCTATGAGGCGCCGGAGGACCTGCTGCTGCAGACGAGACTGCGATTCCGGCGTCAGTTCGATGCCCGAGGAGAGCGCCACCAAGCGGGTGCGCATGAAGAGATCGAGCATCGAGATCACTTCGTCGTTCACCACGGCGACGGCGCGCAGCGTGTCCTGGGCCAGGGCCGCGGGGCGGCCGGCCTGCGAACCCGGAAGCAGCAGACTCAACAATAGACCGGCGGCGGTGGCGTGAAGTGCACGCCTGAGAATTCGTCCCATGATCAAGAGCTTAGTCTCGGCAGCTAGTGGATAGAATTCGGCGATGGCCGTTTCGGAGCCGACTATAGGCATTCGCCCGGCCGGGAACAATGTGCGCCATGGTCTTGGCGATCCTCTATTGGACGCCAACCTCTCCCAGGTTCTTGAACACCAGCTTGATCATGACGGAATCCTCCTGGTCGATTTCGCGATCCTCGTAATAGGTGCGCTTGCCCTCGACCGTGATGAAAAAGCATTCATCCAGGTAGGTCAATCCGAGGGAGGTGGACAAGGCATTGTTGTCCTGCAAGTCGCGCCTGTGCGCGCCCTGCATGGACCAGTTCTCGTTGAGCTGGGAGCCGAGACGGAAAGCCAGCTCTTCGCGGGTGTCGAACTCGTCCGTGGTCAAGTCGTCGGACAGGAAGACGTAACTGAGATCGAGGTTCAAGGCCGGCGGACCAATACTGAGGTCGAGTTCGTGCCGCTCGGCGGTCAGATCGTCCTTGTTGATCCGGAACCTGTAGGACACGTCGATATCCTCCTGTGGCACGAGACGGATGCGGCCCACGACATCGGAGAGATCGTCCTCCAATCCGGATCCCTTGGCGAAGGCATTGTCGTTGTCCAGTCGATAGCTCTGCCCGAGAAACGCGCTGGCCTCGCCGATGAAAGGGCTGGAAAGAGCCCATTGGAGACCGTAGTCGACCCGGCTGCCGGGGTCGACCCGGTCGACGCCGGGAAAGCGGTTCAGGCTCAGAAGGTTGGAGTCGTCGAACTCGAAATCGACGCTGTCCTCGTTCGGGATATCATGATTGTTGGCCCAATCCGGTGCGGCCACCACCTGGACGATCGGCTCCACGATTTGATGCCCCCAGTCCGACGCATGGGCCAGGGGATAGCGCCATTGAACGGCGAGCTGCGGAAAGAAACGGCCGGCCAGTTCCGGGCCGGGGTTGCCCGGCGGATCCACCACGGGGTTGTCGGGATCGAAGTCGTCGACCCAATAGCCGTCGGTCTGGACGCTGGCCGAGATGCGATAGAGGTCGCCAATCGGCCCTACGAAGGGAACTTCCCATCCCCCTTTGACGGACAAACGCCGGGTGTCCCGGCCATCGATTCGACTGAGGACTCCGAGGTTGGTATCGAGGGAATAGCGGCCGCCGAGCGAATCGGGCTCGCTCAGGAAATTATAGTCGATCAACGGCAGGATGATCGGCAATTCCTCGTTGCTGCTCTCTTCGCGCAAGCCCTGGAACGCGAAGCCGTTGACCGCGAAATAATTGCGGCCGCGCAGAGATTCGGTGAACAGATTGCTGGTGAGCGTACTTGCGTCGGAGAAGTTGTAGAGCCGCAGATAAGTATCGTCGCTGGCGCGCTCCACGTCGAAGCCCCAGCGCCAGGTGTCATTGATCGCGAAGCGGCCCGTCGAGTCGACATGGCCGCGAAATTCGTTGCTCTGCGTCTCGCCGTTTCCATTTTGTCGATCCGCGATGGTGCCGCTGCCGCTCGACTCGAAGCGTCCCTTGGGGAAGAGTTCGCGGTACTCGCCGGCGAGAACGACGCTTTGCTTGGTTGTGAAGATCGGTTCGAAGGTCACATCCCTGTCCGGCGCGATGTTCCAGTAATAGGGGGCCTCGAGCGTCACTCCCAAGGTCGAGGAGGACCCGAAAGTCGGCGCGAGGAAGCCCGATTGGCGATCGACCGTCGGATCGGGATGCTTGAAGTATGGCGTGTAGGCGACGGGAACGCCGTAGAACTCCAGGCGCGCGTCGCGATAGGTCAGCGAACGCTCCTCCTGGTCGTGGACCACCTCATCGGCCTTGATCTGCCAGAGGGGCGGCTTGCTCGGGTCCTCCCGGCAGAGCTCGCAGGGGCTGAAGACGGCCTTGCGGAACACGGTTACGCGCCCCTCCCGGCGGGTGCCGCTGGCGGCGGCGATGCGCGTCTGGTCGGCCATCAGAACGCCGATGTCGCGGATGAAGCCTTCGCGCAGATCGTCCGAGAGCTCGACGTACTCGGCGAAATAGACGGTGCCGTCCAATTCGAGGAGGCGTACGTTGCCCGTGGCGGTGACAACGCCATTGCGCCGATTGTAGCTGATGATGTCGGCCAACAGGGTGCGGCCGCCCTGATTGATCTCGACATTGCCGCGGGCGATCACGATGCCAAGCGCTTCGTCGTAGGTTATCTCGTCGGCGCTGAAGAGGATCGGCAATTCCCGCAACTCTTGCGGAATGGCAGGCTCGTCCTCCTGAGCCTGCAGGCTCGAAGCGCCCAGCAGGACGGCCAGGCTCGGGACTCCGAACAAAACCAGGATAACCAGAAACCGGCGGAATGTGCCCTTGAATCGCGAATGTCGCTCGGTCACCCCGTGCATTCTGCCCCCTAGCGACCGAAAGCAGGAGGATCACCGGCAGGATCGGGAACCGCCAGGGCTTTGTCTGCCGGCTCCGGCATGGCGCATGCGCGCGCAATCCTCGGCAGATCGAGCTTTCGGCCGATTGGGGACTTGGAGCCCTGACGGAAGTCAGCGGTGCACGGCGATAAAGCTGTCGACAGACGCGGCGTGATCGGCGATGTAGTCTTTGTGGTTACCGCCTGGCCGGCCGGCCACTTTTGGCAGGGGTCGTCAGGAGGCTCCGCGGGGTGTCGCGCCGCGAGTGGGGAAATTCCAGTGGCTTCGACCGGGCCGAAAGGCGGGCCGGGTTGGACCGAAGCAGGCCGGGGCGGGCAAACATCGGGAGAGTTGGGCGGCATGTCTCTCGCTCGTGTGGTCCTGAATCAGTGATAGCCGCATTTTGGGAGATTGGTCTAGTCCTTTTATTATCTGAACTTAGAGGCGAATCTTTCGATGAACCCTGAACAAGCGGTAGAACCCGAAGCTGCCATTGGGGCTGCCGCCGGCAGCCGGCGCGGTGCCTTCGACCCTGGGTCGGCCTTGGATCGGCCCTGGATCGGCCGGGGGGCGCCGAACCACCCGACCAAACCCGGTGAATCGAATTGGGAGGTTTCATGAAGATCACATTTTCCGCCTTGCGGCTGCCGAATCGTGGGGCTTTGGCCGTCCTTGTAGCCGCGGATCGCAAGCTTCTGAGCAGCGCCAAGGCCCTGGACAAGGCCACCGGCGGCGCGCTGGCGCGGGCCATGAAAGCCAACGACTTTCAAGGCAAGAAAGCCGAACGCCTGGACCTGTTGGCGCCGTCGGGGCTGGCCAACAGCCGCCTGATTCTCATCGGTATCGGTGAGCCGAAGAAGCTGAAAGGCCGGGATTTGCAGGCCATCGGCAGCGCCATCGTCAGCCATATGAACGGCGTAGGAGAGAACAAGGCG
>Ga0255058_10001514_pt1 | contig 13075 bp, 7 predicted proteins | sample Cases_109_9_MG_FD_188637 | JGI IMG/M metagenome (GOLD analysis project Ga0255058, IMG submission 188637) | Seawater microbial communities from Amundsen Gulf, Northwest Territories, Canada - Cases_109_9 | ecosystem: Environmental > Aquatic > Marine > Gulf | place: Canada: Northwest Territories... | reverse complement strand
CACAGAGCAACAGTACCACTTCCTGCTGAATGTCTTTTAAAACTAGTTTTTTAAATGTTACAATAGTGATGCGATCAAAGAAATTTGACAAATAAACACGGATCTCTGCTGCATATTTCACCTGGAATAGTTCCGCAGGAATAACCATTGCCAACCGGCCATTTGGATTAAGAAGCGAAGCAGAAATAACCAAAAAGGGTACCCAAATATTTGTTAGTTTGTTAGGAGTTAACCCTAAGTCCCTCATCATAGTAATTGCCAGTTCTCTATGTTCTTCCGGGAAATTTTGATATCGTATAAACGGAGGATTACCCAACACAGCATCATAACGGTCAATTCCATTAGAATTTATGTATTGGAAAAAATCTGAATTAACTATGGTTGTAACATTAACACCTAATTCTTTTGCCCTTAATTTAGCTTTAATAGCTTCTTCCTCAATCAGTTCTACACCTTTAATTCGGCCTTTCAAACCTTCTTTATCGACTCCAAGTTTTCTGAACCTAAGAATAGCTTCTTCAATGAAAATTCCATCTCCGCAACTTGGTTCTAGAATTTTTTGTGTATTTTCTGTTATTGCCCAATTACAAAGAAATTGAGCGATTTTCTTTGGAGTATAGTAACCGCCTCTTAGCTTTTGAGCGTCTAATTTTCCTTTAACAAGTCCCATAGTTATTCTTCTTCTGTAGTTAACTCATTTGTAAACATTTCATCATGCAACACACTATTAAATTCTTCTGTATTAATGTTATAAAGTTTATTCACAGAATCAATGAGTGTATTATTTAATAAGTCCAGTTTACGTTGCAGGATTATTCTTTTATCACCGTAAACCTCATTGTATTGTTGTTTCGTAGCAACTAGCCCTTTTACGGATTTGATAATAGTCTTGTACAATTTAACCTCTTCCGTATTTTCTTGGTCAATAATTCGTATTGGGAGATTTTCTATGAATTGTTTACCATGAGAATAATAAGCACCTCTAAACTCACTGGCTCCTGCTTTTACCAAAATTTCAAATAATGGATGAGCCAAGATTCCCATAAAGTAAAGAATTGAACAGTCTGAATTATTCACCAAAGAATAGTAAGGGCCATTTCCTCCACCTGTAAATTGAATATTCAACTCATCATAAACATAAGTCGGTTTAGTAGAAAGCACATGCCAAATTAATTTGGATACATCATGGAAACGAGTAAGGCTTTGTGAGCGGCCAAATTGATACCACTTCGGTCCTTTTCTGTTAATACTTCTTTTCTCCAATTGAGCTTTATGCTCATTCAAATATGCCCAGCAAAGAGGATAATTTTCACTTAACTGTTCTTCGCTCAATAACTCAGCCCTATCATCTTGTATCATATAGGGAAAAATCATTTGGGCATTTGGTCCAATGGTATCAAACAGTTCAAAAGACAGGTCATAAATACAAGGTAAACATACTCCTTTTTCTACTTCTCTTCTTGTTCCATTGGAACTAAAAGCAAATGTTTTTTCGGTTTCTTCATCAGGCGTAAAAATATATATCTTATCCGCACTTGTTTGTAGTCCAACACAAATTTCAGCTAGGGATTTGAGTGGACCGGTTTGTTCTGAATTTAGTTTGTTAAAAACAGCTTCTGTTTCTCTCGACAGAAATACCCACGGTTTATCACTAAAATCAACTTGATTATACTGAATATATCCGTGGCCTGAAGCTAACAAGTCTGGCGTAATTCTTTTTATTCTTTTAAAATCAAAGTGTTCTTTCAGTTTTTTTTGAAGGATTAAAATTGCGGTATAGGTTGATCGATCAGGAAAAACTTGGACAACTCCAAAATGAATGATTTTTGAAAGGCTACATGATTTTGAAATAAACTTCCGAAGAGTGTTACCTCCTTTAACAATAAAGAACTTGTTCGGTACAATATACCCTAAAACCCCCGTTGGATTAAGTAATGCTATAGCACGTTGAATAAACACATAGTATTTATCAATTGTTTCCTTTTTTGCTACAGTGAAACCTGATAAGTCATTTTGATAATATTTAATCTCTTCAGGTGAGAATTTTACAAGATTTTGGATTCTGACATAAGGAGGATTTCCAACAATTGCATCAAAGCCATCATTATCCTTTAAAAATGGAAATTCTGTTTTCCAATCAAATGGTTTAACCCTAAATAATATATGGTATTCATCAATTGCTTCCGGCATAAACTCAAAGAATTTCTCATCTACAAGAGAATTCCCACATTTGATGTTGTCTCGTAAACTTGGAAGGACTTTATCTGAATATTGACTAACGAAATAGTCAATTGATGCTCCACTTTCCCATTCCAGCAACTTTAACAGAAGACTGAATTCGGTTACTTCGGCAGCGTAAGGATTAATATCGACCCCGTAAATGTTTTGCTCAAGAACACCTCGCTTTGCTTTTAATGTCAAATCTAATGCACCATCTGATCGTTCATAAATTAATTCCGTATCTGATACACCTTCTTCCAAAAATCTTTCTATTGTTGACTTTAAAAGGAAATCATAAACAGAAATTAAGAAAGTACCTGATCCACAACAAATATCTGCTATCTTTAATTGAGCGAGTTGATTGGAATCTTTTCCTTGAACTAATGGTGAAAGAGTTTCTTTAACAATTTGTTCGACAATTAGTTTTGGTGTAGGTACTACTCCATTGTAAGCAACTACCTCGGGTTCGGAAACAATTGAAAGATGTCGTCCTTCATCAAGAATTACATGACTACCCAGGAACTTCTCATAAATCTGGCTTAAAATTGTGGGATCAACAACTGAGAAATCATATGGACTGAAAGGATAATATAATTCATCAAATATCTTAATTAGAACTTCAGAATCAATTTCTATATTGAGAGACAAATTGTCTTCTATAAAGTCAAATAACCCGGAATTGTACTTTTTGTCTGATTGCTGGAAAAGGGTTTTAAGTTGACCGTAATTCTGTATACTTTTCAGTGTTTCATATTTCTCTATTGTTCGGTCTTCACAAATTCTGAGAAAAACGATACGGTTAAGCAAACGTTGAATTAGAAAATTAATGTCTTCGCTACCTAATTGCTCATTACGTTGAACAGCAGATTCCGCTAACCTTTCCCGCCAACTCTCAATTTGTTCAAGAAAATAATCATCAAAAGTTTGCCCTGCTCTTTCATAAACGGAAAATAAATCTTCTAATCTTCCGGAAGATGCTGATTCAAAAGAAATAAGATTATAAATATCATTAAAAGCTTCTATGTAGTTAGAAAATTCAAATACACAAATTCGAGCAACTCTTTCGTCTTCTTTGACATCAGGTTTATGCCTGCAATCGTATATTATTAACTTATCAAAATTGGTAAGAATCGAAATGCCAAGATTGGCGTTCCAGCCATATCGTCTGGTTTGAAATGCTGCTTTAGATGATTTTGCGATATCAACCGAAGGCTTCTTTGCTTCAACAAATATTTTTCTAAGACCTTGACTTCTTAATGTGTAATCCGGATTTTTCTTTGAAGCTTCATCCTCTACACCAATGGAATCCTCTTGTATTACATCACGAAGAAATTGGGTTTTACTTGTCTCATTATCTACATCCCACCCAAATGACATAAGAAGAGGGCCAAGAAAGTCATTCCTTAATTGGGTCTCATTATATATTGAGTCTGTAAACATTTTTATACCTTTACCAAAAGCGCCAACAAGCTCTGTTATCTGGGCCAAACCCTCTTTTTTTGTTCTTACAACTTTAAATACCATTACTATGATGTGTCCTTACTCATTGCCTATTGTTCTTTATTTACTCATAACATCCAAATATTCTGTTGTCTACATCTAAATCTTTTTATTGCAATAATCGACAATATTTATTTCACTATTTCTCCTGTATCAGCTTCTTCCCAATTTTCAAGATTGCTTAGAAATTCATCATTATTAATTTCTAATTTCCTTGCTTTGTTAATTGCCTCAGCTTCATTGTCTGCCTTAACCAGATAAGTGCAATATCCCGAATAGTAAATATTTACTTCAATTTTTTTTGTTTTCATGATTTTTTGACAGGATTAACAGGACATACAAAGATAAAAAAACATTAAACAAATACTATTCTTCAATAACATCATTAATTACCTTCCACTAAAACTAAATGTCAACACACAAATACCCTTAAGGGGCAGGATAATAAAGCCTGGGGTTTAAACCCCTGAGACTAAATGACAATACCCAAACGCCCTGAAGGGGCAAAATGATAAAGCCTGGGGTTTAAACCCCAGGAAAATAGAACAAAAACAATATGCGCCCTGAAGGGGCGCTGGAATCAATCCCAAATATATTTTTCATCGTAGGGAATATTGTGCTTTTTAAGCAACAGCAAGAATTCCTCTTCAAAGGTAACCTTTTTATGGTGTTCCACCTGATTCTCAATATAACTTGCCACGTTTCCGACAGAAGATTCACTGACTTAAAAAGCGTCATAACCACGTTGCCATGCAAAATGTGGAGAATTCCCCGGTCTTTCATTCACCCATTTGGATGAAGGACCCTTTATGCTCTGCATCATTTTAGCTACCGAAACAGAGGCGGAAAACCTGGCGAGGGTATGTACGTGATTTAATGTTCCCCCTATCTTGAGTAATATTCCTTTCTCTTCACGAATAATCCCGCCAATATAGGGATAGACTCCAACGGAAAGTACGGGAATAACCAAATCCTGTCTCATCCTGGTTGTAAACACAATATGATATAACAGGTTTGTGAGTGTGCTTGCCATTGTCCTTCACCATTCCTTGCACCCATTCAGGGTGCTGTTATTGGGTCCATTTAACCTGGGGTTGAAACCCCAGGCTTTACGATCAAGCCTCTCCAGGGCTTCAATATCACTAAGCGATTGATCAAAATCTGTAATTTCTTTAAACCAAAAATAATTAAACATTTTACAAACATATGCCTTATCATTGTTTATCTGTGAAAATCTGTGTCTCAATGATTAGGGGCACTGTTTTTCAACAACATCATTAATTGCCATCTCCAACAAATCAAACCAATGTAGGTGTGGGCGGTTCTGCCAACAGGCAGCCCACTGCCCACCGATTTCTTTGCAAACAAATGCGTTTTTTTTGTGGGCAATGCCCACCCTACAAAGCTATCATTCATTCCAACGTAACTTTAGAAATGTATTTTAAATTTTCTTCAACTTTTTATTTCATCATGTAATTTGTATTGTTACTTTAAGTCCATCTTCATTTTGCAATCTTATACTCAGTTACATCTATAGTATTTGTGCTGTAACGGAGTTCTGCCTTGTCTTCCTTCAAGCTTATCCATATATCTATGGTATTTTGTTCGTATTTTGAAACATCCGTAATAACTTTTTGAATTATCTTAAAAGGAATAAATAAGACCCCTCCTCTCGGAACTAAAAGATAACCTTCCCCTTTTTTCAATGAGTCTTTGATCTTATCACGTAGCGTAATTTGAAAATGAATTGGCTTCTCTTTCGGTTTTGGGCTTCCGGGTCTTATAAAAGTTTTCTTGCCATTAAATAAGGCTTCATCTGCTTTCCACTCTTCGATTTTCCACCCCTTCTTTTCAATCAACTTGCGAAGGTCATCTTTCAGAATCTCTTCTTGTCCGGATTTGTCTATAAGTTTTGTAATGAGGTTCTTTTTAAGTAATAGGAAATCGAACTCTTCCTTTAAGGCATTATATAGCGACTTTTGCGTTGAATTATGCTTTTGCCGCTCTCCCTGAGAAACCACCGTATACCTGTTTGCCTTGAATATCATAATAAGGTATAACTCGAAAGACTTTCTAATAACAGAATCATTAAAATCAGATTGCATGGCAGACCTGCCGTCATTGACTATCACGGCCCTGTTCCAGCCCTTTATTTTATCTTCAGGAGTATTGAGGTGTGTTTTTATTCTATTGTGAACATCCTTTGCTTCTCCTACATAAACTTTTTTGGTTTTTGGGTCGAATAATATGTAAATGCCCGGAAATTCAATATTGCCCCATTCTTTTTTCAGTACTCCCAAAGCCTGCATAGTTCGTGGAATATCCCACGATCTCAATTGTCCTGTAGTTCTTGCCCTGACAATTCCATGGCCATTTTTAAGGTCTTGATGGTAACCAAATATTTCTTCCATTTTTGTCCTCTATTTTATGATTTTTTTAAGGTTACAATTGTTTCTCTTAATCGATAATTTCTAACCTGTCCTGATCGCCTATTTCTTGCTTTTTCGACTTTTTCTACAGAAAGCCCTAGTTCAGTTCCAATCCTTGCTAAAAGCAAATCTGTAGGTACATAGGCATCTGCAATTAAGCTGTCACCAACAACTAATATAAAACGGCCATTCGGCTTAATGGATTTAACAACCGTTTTCATAACTTTATACATATCATCAAAGTATTTGTGTACGATATGGGGCATGTCATCCCTTCTGTAATTTCCTCTCCTTTTAATGTTCTTAACAATATTCGATTTTATTTCTTCCAGCCAATCGTTAGTGTATTTAGAGTTTGATTGTGTAAACTTTCTTATCAAGCCTTTTGAGACATTATCACAAACAACAAGATTGTTCTTTATTTGCTTCGCATCCTCCAGCCTTTTAGTAAAACCCAGCCATGCCATTTCGATCTTATAATTCATTACATAGTCAAGGCCGTTCATGTAGGGAGGGGAGGTAATTACAAGATTATGTTTGTTTTCGTGTCTATACTCCATTGCATCGGCAAGGATTACTTTACTTTCTTTAAGGATGTACTCTTTGTAGTTCTTTTGGAGGACTTTCAAATCATTACAGACGTCCTTGATCTTCTTTTCCATGAATATCCATGGAGCATTAACAGGTACTTTCTTGTTTTTCCAATATCCGAGACACGGAGTCCTCTTCAGATTGCTGCATTCGATCAAGATAGAGGAAAATGCCATCAGGACCAGATTTTTTACCTTTATTTGATTCTTTGTCTTTTCCGGTAGGCTGTCAATCCCGCCTTTTAGGAATTCTAAATTTTTTAGAACTCCTTTATTGAATTGGTTCTCGGATTTAAGAAACTCCGGTGCATGGGTCCTCACGTCTTTTGGTATTGTTGTGTACGACTGCAAAAGTAATTTAGGGTTAATGTCCCAGGAATTGACCTTAATGTCTGCGATGAACTGAAGCAGTGGATTAAGTTCTGTTCCAACAGATTTATAACCATTTAATTTGGATTGAACAATAACAGTCCCGCAGCCTGCAAAGGGGTCAAGAACAACTGGCGATCTATATTCTCCCTTGTATTGCTCAAAAATTGATTTTACAAAAGCAGCAGAAAACCCCTGAACATATGGCGCCCATCTATGCACGTGTTCGCTAAAATTGGATGTAAATTGTATAGGCATACGCCTTTCAACAATTTCCAGCCCCAATTCTTTTAAGTAAGGTATAGAATCAACATCACATGATCCACCATACTTAGGCGAAGAAATCACATTCTTTCGTCTTATGTCTATTGGTTTGTTATCTACAAACGGTAGTTTTAACTGCATTCGTAATTTCCCCAAAATATTTTATTCATTTATATTATGTAAAAATTGCAACCAACAAATCATCAATATTAATAAACCTATCGTCGTATACGTCTTATATTCAATTTGTCTGAAATTATTTTTTCACCTTGCAAATAATGACATGAAACTAATTGATTATACCCTAGATATTTTCCACCTAATCCATTGTGCTTAGATTTTTCTCCCAAAATAACCCATAATAAAACGAAACTGCTGTCCTTCAGGAAATCAACAATGTACTCTAGATTAGAAATACAAGCTTGAGCTTCATGCATACTTGGGAGAGGGTGTTCGAAAACAAGCTTATTGTTAGAATCTGCATAACCATTCTCTCCGTTCCATTTCAATATATTGTGTTTAAAAAATATTGGAGAAGGGACATATAAATCCGATCTACTTTCTGAATCTGTAAATGAATCAAATTCGTATGACAATTTTACAGTATGAACTGATGGGTTTAAGATTTTTTCTATATCATTTGCTTCATACTTTGCTAACCTAAAGTATTCTTGATAAGGTATACCCCATGGATATTCACCAAGAAATCCCTCGTTATGTAATGGAATATGATAACCTTGAATGACTGACAAAGCATCATTTTTTAACTTTTTCCAAATATCATTGAAATGTTGTTTTTGAACCAAGAAACTATGAACATGAATCCAAATATTTCTATATTGTTGATCAAAAGAATTACCATTTTCTTCTTCCTTTGACATCCAAGTAATATAGTTGTTTAATATGATCCAATTTTCATCTTTTTTTAAAGGTTTAGTTGCTCTTAAGAAACTTTGAACTTCCGGAAAATCGTTATTAATATCAAGCCAGTCTTCATCTGACAAATCGTCAAAGTCTTTAAAGTTGTAATTTGCATTCATCCACCATTGTGGGGAATCGGTTTCTGGCAATGATTTTAAATAGTGTGTTGGATCAATATTCCGTTCTTCGATTGCAGTTAAAGAAGGAATATTTGTAGAAATTAAATCTCCATCTTTGTGGTTATCTGAAACAAGACCTAACAATCTATACAATGCAATCCATTGATATTTTTTCCCTATTCGTTCTGCCCATACAGGTTTAGATCTACCAGGCCCATACTTGCTGAGAATATATTTGTCGAAATTTGCATGTAACTCGGAGGAATATCCCATTTCCAATATATGTTTGAAAATCCAACATAGGGCATCTCTTTTATCAAATCCCTTTAAATCATTATATCTCTCTTCAACTGTGTATATTGCAAAATCATCCTCAAAAGTACTGTGGTATAATTTTGGTAGTTCGCTGTAAGAATCCTTGTATTTCTCTATTTCTTCTTTCTGTGGCCATTCAATCTGATAATTACTTTTATAAGGAGGACGGAATTTCTCAATATTTTGTTTCTTAGGCAGCAATCCACGTTCTGAGGCCAATTCTAGAATACCTCTTGCATAGTCTCTTATTAAGGAGTTCAAAGGAAATGTCTCTCGATCAAAAAAAACCTCTATTATCACTTTAGCTGTCTTCTTAATTGCATCATTATTGTTTGCTCTTATTAGCGAACCGTAAGCTGTTGCCATGCATCGCTCTACCATATAGTCGTCATCTATTTCCACAAACCTTTTTATTATTTTAGGCCAAAGTACCACATGTCCTTCCATTATCCTTATTATTCCTTTAGTAGCGTAATCCCGCACTCTTCGGTCAGAGGAAATACAGAACCATAAGAGTTGAGTCGCCCATAGCTCTGCAGATTTGGATGTTATGTGCGACATGTCGGCTTTGAGAGACCAACGCATAAGTCGATCAAACACTCCAAGTTTTCCATATGAAAAATGCCAAATTGGCTGTAAATTTGCGTTACAAACAGATATCGACTTAGATGCATATATATCATTAGTCCATTCCACATTAAGTAAATTGCCAACCTTTGTACTTACACTTAGTAATACATCACTTAGTTTTATTGCATCTTCTAAATCTAAAGACATACCTAAATATTTGCGAGTCATTGATTGTGTATAGTGGGTAATAGAACGATTAGTTCTCCATACAAGTGATTCAGTTATAGTTTTCAGAATTAATGGATTATAACAATGTTTTGGTGTAACTTGATTAAGTTCTATTCCAAACTTTTCGGGAATTTGGATAGCCATTGCTTCTAAAACACCTTTGTGCAATTTAATATTATTAATATCTTTAACCAAGAAGTTGAGCTTGCCACCTTTTTCAAATGCATTAAAGATTGTTTTGGAGTTGAGTCTTTCGAGATACTTTTTTGCAATCAAATATTCCGAAAAACACTCAGAACCTATTCTTATCTGAGTGTTTTCACTATTAGAGCCAGATACACCCTCTTCAACTAAGACACTTTCAGAGATTAACCCCTCAAAAAGAGAAGATGAACGATTTAGAGAAGGCCGAATCTGGTCAATAATATTTTTCGCCTCATCCCAAATCAACCACATTGATTGTTTTTGGATAAGGACACTTACTAATGCATTAATTGCCTTTTGAACAAACCTTTCTCTAGGATTGAAATCAAGCATTTTTGCTAACTTCTTATTCTTTATTTCTAAGACATCATGTATTACTTTGCTAAGCCCATGTTCTTCTTCAGATAATTTTGTAACTCCACTATCACGAAGTGATTCACAAACAAGTTTAAGGAAAAGAGGGTTGGTGAATTCTGGTTGCATTAGTGGTGTTGATGGAGGCTCTAAATTATAATACTTAAAAAATTCAAAGCAGGCATCATACTCTACCCCTTCAAAACCGGTATGAATAACTTCTGGAATGTTTATGTTTTCATCAATAACTGAATCATAATAGCTTGATCGACATGATACACATAGACGTAACCAGGGATATCTTTTTATCTCTTCTATCATGGAAGCAAAATAAGACAACCATATGTCCCGTGGTTTGCTTTCATCTAATGCGTCAATAAATATAATTAGAGGATAACGGCTGGTTTCTGCTACGGTATTAAGTGTTTGTAGAAATTCCTCACGTGAGATATTTGTCGGTAAACCTAAATAAGAAATTATCTGAGTCCAAGGTTCTCCAGTATAAAATCTACTACCGAAAAGAACTATACTTTTAAGTCCACGCTTAAACCTATCAATAGCCATATCACAAATTAAATGTGTTTTACCTGCTCCCTTTGGCCCAAGAATAAGCATTGTTTCTGAATTTATTAATGAAATATTTGTTTGTTCAAACCATTCTTGAAGTTCTTTTAAATGTTTCAGTATTTCACGGCTGGAATCTACAAATTGTGCTGGAAAAACGCACATATACTCAGCTTGAAACTGCCTAAATCCTTCAGAATCAGAAATATCTTTGCCATGCTTCTTCTCAAGGTCAGATACACATATTTCTTCACACTTTAGAGCAGATGATATGGCTGTGCTAATATTCTTCTCTAGAGTATCCAATGAGATGCTCTTAATTCGTGGCTCAAGCATTAATCTTAATATTTCAATGATTTTTCCTAACGACTCTCTTAGGGATTCACCATCTTTTGAATGCACGGAAGGAAATTCTTTACTATTTATATCTTCTGCCCATTCTTTCAAATCAGTATAAATAATTTTAAACTTATCTTTTAATATGCTCTTCCACAACTCCGTTTGCCCAAATGCCTCTAAAGAAGCAGTTACAGGAACTTTAATACTTAGTTCAGGTGTATACCGGGGTTCAGATTTTGCGGCAGCTTCAACCTGTTCCTTAAACCATTCTTCTCCTAAGACTTCTTTCTCAGACCAGTATCTAAATCGACCAGGATTAGTAGAAAGAAAATCCAAAATTCTTGATTTGCCAATAAATATAAAGTTAACCTCCATACCTTTGGCCTTTGCAAGTTTTTGCCATTCCTTTTTATATTCATTAAACTTTTCAGTCTGGCTCTTGCCTCGTCCTCTTCTTGGGCCAGTCAAGTTGAAAGGCATGCAAATAAAATACTTCTTTAAGTTAGGATGAATTTTTAAAGCGGCTTTTACGGATTTGTCAAGTTGAGTTTTTTTTAATTCAAACAAATATTTAGCCTGCCATCCCCACTCATCATCATTTGGACGAATCCAGATACACTCCACTCCACCATCACCTCCAGATCCTTCGTAGCGATGATAAACATTATTTTGTGGAGGTCTGGCTGTGTGATAAGCCATTTGGCATATCAATTCTTCAAAACCATCACGTTTGCTACCATTTAATTCTCTAATATTTTTAAAGTCCATTATTACTTTTTGTTTAAATTTTCTCTAATCCTCTCAAAATGCACAATATTATTCGGTTCATTTTCTATCCACACACTACTTTCCCATGCAATTTCTTCTACAAATCTTCTGAAAACAGCACGAGATGGAAATGCTGTGATGTAACTAACCTTATAACTTAATCTTTTTGGTCCCAACGCAAATTTTTCCAGTTGCTTTAGACGAATAGAATTTACAGGGCCGCTGCTTGTAACTACCTCGATAATGACCAGATGGTGTTCCGGTTCAGATAGAAGAATAACATCCGGTAAAGAAGCGGCTGTATCAATGGGGAGGTTCAACTTTCTCATTAATGTCCTGTTCTGATGACCCTTTCTCGGCGCTGTATCTCCAAGATAAACAATCTGTGGTTTGCTCATAAACGCATGGCCAAATATTTCAACAACAGACTTCTCAAGAAGATTGTGTTCTCCAGGGCTAAGAGCAAATGTCTGTTTATTGTTTATCTGAACAATTACTTCCTTTCCTTTAAGAGGTTTTCTGGTAGTTTGCTTCTTATACTTTGTTAATTGGTCCTTTAACCGGGTCAGGATTTGAGTTCTCTTTTTGTTATTTTCTTCTGAAAACAGAGGTCCAAAATCAGGATGAAGACGATAATATGTATTAGGATCGTTAGTGCTTAATTGGTGTCTGACAACTATTCCATAATTCATGAGTGGGGCAAGTGAGGTCTTCCTATATGCTTCACGCGTGTTCTCCGCCACTTGTTTGCTGATTACGTTTCTGGCAAAGTTTAAGATATCGTGAATTCTTGCTCCCTCTCTCAAACTTTTGTGTCCGGTTAATAGCCCTTTTCTCTCTGTCTTATCAATCATCGCCTTTATACATATGGCTGTTTGTTCTGAGATTGATCTCCCGGGAAAGTCTAATTTTTCAAGAATAGACTTTATTTCGTCTATCGTCACGTTTTCTCCTGTTTATATGCAAGTAGGGCGCGTTTCTTACGCGCCGTAACATTGATTATTGTCGGGTATGGAAACCCGACCTACTATTTTCATATATGTAGGGTTCGTTCCCCGAACGAACCTTTTATAAAAGGCTGTTAGGGAAACAGCCCCTACATTAAAAGGAATTATTAAATCTCAATCTTAGGTTTTTATTAATGTATTCAAGTTCGGTAGTACTTAACCCATATGCTTTGGCGACGGCTACGTTCAGTTCTTTAATCAATTTGTTTCTATCTTTGTCAGCTCTAGCTTTCTGAATTCTCTTTGCAATGTCTGCGATACTTGACTCGTATTTCCCAATAGGTATTGGGAGCAGATTAAGTTCGGTTGCTGAA
>Ga0255058_10001513_pt1 | contig 13075 bp, 12 predicted proteins | sample Cases_109_9_MG_FD_188637 | JGI IMG/M metagenome (GOLD analysis project Ga0255058, IMG submission 188637) | Seawater microbial communities from Amundsen Gulf, Northwest Territories, Canada - Cases_109_9 | ecosystem: Environmental > Aquatic > Marine > Gulf | place: Canada: Northwest Territories... | reverse complement strand
GTATGGATTGGCGCACAGTTTATAATGCTGCAACAGTCTATGACCAATTGATGGAATTGTTATGGTCGGGAGTATATATAGAATCTAAAATTTGAAATACATTTTTAAAAGTTTAATTTTTAAAAGGTTGGTTTAATGGGAACCTTCATGTTACTAAAGATCCCAAGAGGAGGAGTACCCTTATGGGCAATCAGGTTTGGTTTCCTTCTTTTATCTTCTTACCTTGTGGCCGATATGGTAATTCAACACCTGAGATTGAAGTATAAATTTCCGGCCATTAATCTTGAGCAAAAAATCCCAAGCCCTCAAAACCATAAGATAAAGTCTTCAGAAACAAGAAAGTCTATCCTTGAAATTCTGTATAGGGAGAAACCAAAACAGAGCGCTCTTAAGATGGGACTTATCCCCCCTTCTATGCCTAATTTTAAACTGATAGGAACTGTTGTAGGTAAAGGTGTGCCGTCATATGCCATCTTCAAAAACCCCTTAAACAACGAGCAGATTATTTTAAAAAAAGGGGACCTTCTTTCGGAGGATGTTGTAATAAAGCAAGTAGTCTATGGAAAAATTTTTCTATCTATTGGGGGCAGGTTGACGCCTGTGGAGATTGACTATGGCGCAAAAGAAGATAATGAAGAAAAGAATGCAAACATTAAGCTCCCTCCTTTAAAACCGTTTTCAGACCTAAATAAAGTCCTTGATAAGAGAGAGATAGAACTTGCCATGAAAGATCTTAGCAAGGTTATGACTCAAGCTAGAGTTGTGCCTTATCTTGTAAGGAATAAAGCTGCGGGATTCAGAGTGTTTTCTATTAAACCGGGAAGTATTTATACTAAGGTGGGCCTTAAGAACGGAGATATTCTTCAGGCGGTAAATGATGTCGAATTGAATAGTCCAGAAAAACTATACATGCTCTTTCAACAGTTAAGGAATGAACCGAAGATAAACCTTGCAATCATGAGAAGAGGTCAAAGGATTACTATTCCAGTGGAGGTTAGATGATTCGAAATCGGGTTTCCATTAGTACCAACCAAAACCAAGGCCCCAGGTTTTTTAAGGAGCCTGTTGTCCGTCTGACCTCAAACTTCTTTGTAATTTTTTTTACTTTTTATCTTATCTTTTTATCATCTTCCGTACTATGTTTCCAAAAGAATTCAAAACCAGATTCGGTAATCCTGGAATTTAAGGATGTGGACCTGTCGGTGTTTATAAGGTTTGTTAGTGATATTACTAACAAAAGTTTTGTGTTCGATGAGAGGGTTAGAGGTCAAGTAACCATCGTTTCTCCAACGAAGATAGAGATTGATGAACTCTATGATATATTTCTTACCGTCCTCGATTTTAAAGGCTATACCACTCTTCCTGATGGCAAGGTAATCAGGATAGTGCCATCCGGCGAGGCTAAACAAAGTAGTGGGGAAGTAAGGACAGAGGGAGGAGGTATTATAGAAAAAGAAGGTTTCTTGACCAGATTGGTTTTTTTAAAATATTTAAAAGCTAGAGATGCGGTAAGAATTCTAAGTCCTTTGATCTCAAAAAATGGCGCTATTACCTTCAGTGAAGATACCAACACTCTTGTTATTACCAGCTCTCCCTTTAATATTGAAAGACTTGTGGCTTTATCTAAAGAGCTTGATAAGAAACCCCAGGTAGGGAGCAAGGGAATTTTTGTTTATTATCTGGAGAATGCCGATTCAGAAGAATTGGCCAAGGTTTTGAATGAAATTTTTGCAAAGGTAAAGCCAAAGGGAAAAATTCCTTCCCGGGGAAGTCCCAATGCTCTTAAAACCCCTGTTCATATTGAGACCAGAGAAATTACAGGCACAATTTCTATTACAGCCGATCAGGCTACTAATTCTCTAATAATTCATGCCCTGCTGAGAGATTATGAGATCCTTAAAAAGGTTATTAAAGATCTGGATGTAAGACGGAAACAGGTTTTCGTAGAGGCTGCTATTATGGAGATAAGCTTAAAAAAACTAAAGGAACTTGGTTTTGAATTCAGGTTATTAAATGATTTTTCTAGCGGTGATATTAAGGAATTTGGTGGGACTAACTTTGGTAATATAGGTCCAGCCGCTTCAGGTCCTTCGGGGCTTGCTAATATCTCTGGTCTGGCAGTTGGGGTGACGGAAGGCGTATTTTCCTTCGGAGGAAGAGAGTTTTTAAATATAGCCGCCCTTATTAGCGCATTAGAGATCGAAGACGGGGTAAATATCCTTTCTACTCCTCAAATTCTTACTACAGATAACAAACAAGCAGAAATCGTGGTGGGCGAAAATGTGCCTGTAATTACAGGTCAGACAGTGACTGACGGTGGAAATACACAATCGTCAGTAGAAAGAATGGATGTAGGAGTAACCCTTCGACTGACCCCGCATATTACTGAAGGAAGCTTTATAAGACTTGATATATATCAGGAAATATCTTCCCTCATACAAAGCGTCTTTTTCGATCCCAATGTGGTAGGCCCCCTTATTAGTAAGAGGTTCGCTGAGACAACTGTGGTAACAAAGGATGGGGAGACTATAGTTATAGCAGGCCTTATCAGAGATAACAAGACAACGCAAATTCAAAAGGTTCCTATTTTAGGTGATATCCCAATTCTGGGCTATTTATTCAGGTTTGAAAGAGAAGATGTTGATAAGACCAACTTACTGGTTTTCCTTACTCCTACCATTGTAAAAGATGAAACAATCCTTAAAAATTTGACAAAAGAAAAGAAAAAAAAATTAAAAAATATTCAGGATGAGAATCCCCATGGATCTTAAAAAACAAGACAAAGAAAAAGAAAGTAACTCTCTTGAAGCGGATTTGGATTATAGCCTGGCAAGGAAATTACCTATTTCCTTTGCTAAAAAGTATAAGATTGTTCCCTTGAGGATGAACAATGGCTTTGTTGAAGTGGCAGCAGTGCAAGATCTGTTCTACTGCCGTATAATTGATGACTTAAGGGCGTTCTTTCGCAGAGAAATTAAACCCTTGTATATAAATAATGAAGAGTTTGTGACTCTCATTGCAAGTGTCTATTATGAAGAAAGGGAGGCTGCATCCGGCATCCTTGAAGATATAAAAAAGGATGAGCATACCCTTGATATCGAGGTCGAAGGAGTAAAGGACCTTTTAGAAGCCTCGGATGAAGGACCGGTTATTGCTTTTGTCAACAGTATCCTTTCAGAGGCATTAGAAAAGAGGGCAAGCGATATTCATATTGAACCCTTTGAAAAGGACGTGAGGATAAGGTACCGGGTTGATGGCATCCTTTATGATAGCCTGAGACTTCCCAGATCCCTTCACCCCCAGGTCTCCTCAAGGATCAAAGTTATGGCAGGCTTAAACCTGGCAGAAAAGAGACTTCCCCAGGATGGGAGGATAAGGGTTAAAATAGGGGGGAAAGACATCGATATAAGGGTTTCGGTTTTGCCAACCGTTTTTGGAGAAAGAGTTGTGTTGAGGTTGCTTAATAGGGAGGATATAGATCTGAATCTAAAAGAACTTGGTTTTGATAAGGGAGACCTTGAAATGTTTTCCAGCCTGATTCACAAAGACCATGGCCTAATTCTTACCACTGGCCCAACTGGAGCGGGAAAAACTACAACTCTTTATGCTTCTTTAAGCACGATAAATTCTCCTGAGAAGAACATCCTTACTATAGAAGATCCTATAGAGTATCAATTAAAGGGCATAGGTCAAATGCAGGTAACTCCAAATATTGGCCTTACCTTTAGCAAAGGGTTAAGGCACATCTTAAGGCAGGACCCGGATGTTTTAATGGTAGGAGAAATAAGGGATAGAGAGACGGCGGAAATTGCAATCCATGCTTCTCTCACAGGTCATCTTGTCTTCTCCACTTTGCATACCAATAATAGTGTGGGAGCAATAGCCAGGCTAATTGACATGGGAATTGAACCTTTTCTGGTTTCCGCATCACTTCTTGCTGTCCTTGCCCAGAGGCTTGTAAGGACCCTTTGCCCACATTGTAAAGAGCCATATCAAAAAAATTTGGATTATATAAAAGATGATATTTTTGTTTTTGCAGATTCCAAAGGACAAACTATTTACAAAAAAAGAGGTTGTGAGCGATGTTTTCAAACAGGTTATTATGGCAGGGCAGGTCTATATGAACTGCTAGTGATGACAGACCCAATTAGGAAGATGATTTTAGATAGGGCGGATAATGCTACTATAGGGAAGGAGGCCCAAATAAAGGGATTATCAACTCTTAGAAAGGGCGGGTTAAAGAAAGTTTTAGGTGGCGTCACCACGGAAGAGGAGGTGGCCAGGGTTACCCAGGAGGAATAATTAGAAAAAACGTAACTGTTTACAGTTGACGGTTTACAATTAACAGTTGGAAAAATATAAAAGTACGAAGAAATTATGGGCGCTTTCTTTGAAGATTTAGAAGTATGGTATCCGTTCAACGCGCACAGTTAACCGTTACCATAAATCATTAACAAACCGTGAACTGGCAACTGTGGAAAGTTACTAAAAAACATATGCTATATAGGATTTGGGGTCATTCCAATGATTTTTACTCTTCCATATAAAACTTGTTGAGAGGGGAGGGCAAAGGCTGGCAGCTTTTGATAATTGAAAGGCAGATTCAAGCCTTCTGCTGTCAGTTCAATAAACTCCGATCCTTTTGCTCTGGCCTTGGAAGCCATTATTAAAATTGCTTTACCATTCGTATCAATTGAAATAGGGAAATTTTTTCCAAAGAAGGGGAGTTTTATTTCCCGTATATTAATCCCTTCCCAGTTCATAACTAAATTCATATCCTTACTTTTATAAAAAGTTCCTTTTAAAATTCCATTCTTAAATATGTTGGCCCTAAAAGTAAAGGCTGGGACCCCGCGAATCAAACTCTTTAAATCAGGCTTCAATAAAATTTTCCGAAGCTCTACATTATGTGGCTCCTCACCAATGTTATTTTTAAAATCAATCCTTTCTATAAAAAAACTTAAATCTCTTTGAATATTTATTCCCACAATAGATATATCAGCATTTATCATTTCTTCTAATCGGTATTCAGTCCATTTTAAAAAAGAATCTCCGGGAAAACGGACAAAAATGAAGAAAATAAAAAGACATATCCACAAAAGGCATCCCCGGATTATTTTGACCAAACTTATTTTTTTCATTTTTCCTTCCAGATCACGGTATCAATAGTTCCCTCTTTTCTTTTCAAAAGGGCCTCGATTCCATTTACAATACCATTGACCTCTGCATAAGCAATAACGGTAAAAAAATTGCTTTTGATATCAATAGCATCGAAAAAACTCGTTAATATTTGACTATCAATGCCTGGCACATTATCAACATCATTTTTAGACTCAAATGGTTTTTCTTCTCTATATTTTATTATCTCATCTACCAGGAACGGGGTTAACTTATTCGATAGGGATGCCAGTACTTCTTTGAGAGAAGTGTTAATGTTAACCGGGCCACTAGTGATGACAGTTACAAACCTTTTTAATTGGTTAAATTCCCTTAAGGAAAGTATGCCAATTTTTAATAGATCCGTAAGTTCATTTATATTGTATTGAGTTTCTTCTTTTCCGCTTAGAAACTCTACTATCTCATCTGCTAATTCTGTTCTGAATCCAATCTCTCCCAAAAGTCTTTTAAATCTTTCCAGAGCTTTTGCATCTATATTCCCATTATTCCTAACAAGAGTATTGATATTGAATTTGCCCTCTTCATCCACCACCTTAACGGAGAGGGTCCCTTCACCTAAGGGAAGGTTAATAATCTCCTTGGCCCAATCTTCATTAAGACCATCATGCTTGCTTTTCTTTTTGTCTTTAAGCAGAATATGTCGTCCCCAATTTATACCAGATCTGGCAAGGTAAAAGGCCTTAAGCCTGGCCACCCTGTTTTTTTCTTGTAGAAGATATACCCTTGCTGAATAGCTAAATTCTATGACAACCACTCCAAGAAGCACAATTATCAAAAGGGTCATAAGAAGGGCAAAGCCCCTTTCATTAGAAGAATAAATCTGCCTTTTCATTTTCTTTCCAGGACATAGATAATGAGAGAGCAATTTAACAGGGATGGTTTATCAAATCTGGCTTTAAGAGAAAGCCTTTTCAAACGGATTATTTCCCTGTGCTCTTCAATAATCTTCAAAAAATCTATAATTCCCTTCCAGGTTATACCTTCAAATTTCATCACCACTTCGTTTCCAAGAAAGACCGAGGAGAGGGTTGTATGTTTTGACTCTGTAGAAATGAGGGCCTTTTTTATATCTGATTTTTCTGCAATGGCAGAAAGTATATTGTTTAACGCTTCCTTTTCTTTATTGCTTAAGGCCGATCTTTCCAGGGTTGAGAGCTCGGTCCTCGATTTAATAAGCTCCTTTCCAATAAAAACCATCTCTGTAAGTTCTTTTTCTTTTCTTTCAATACGTTTTTCTAAGGCCCTGATTCCCTGTATGGATGGCTGTACTATGAATACAAAGATGAGAAGGGAGGCAGCAGAAGCCATCATGATAAAGAACAACCTCTTTTGTTTAATATAAAACAAAATAAAATCCTCTCAGTTTAGGTTAGTTATTTTCAGTCTTGCCTTAAATCTTACAGGATTCACGCCGGAGTCCACTTTTTGAACCACCGCCTCTATTACCTCCAGGTGTTCTTTAAACTTTCTCATAAAAGGCTCTATTAATTTTGAATTTGGGGTTTCTGCTTCAAAGATGATTCCATTCTCCTCAACACTCGCCGCAACAAGTGAAATGCCACCTTGTTTAGCTCCTCTTTGCAGTAAATCTATGATCCTCGATGGTTTAAAAAGAACAATCTTGTCTGTCTTCAACAATGCCACTTTTTTTTTATTCTCCTTAAAGGCGTTCTCAAGTTGCATCCTTTCATTAACTACTTTCTTTACATCAGGAAGAAAATTATGGAAAATCTCCAAACCCTCATTCTTGTATGCATGATATTTCCTGGAAAGAAGGAAATAGCGAAGAGAAACATCCCCTATTGCAAGAATAATAAGGAGGGAGAGACAAACAGTCAGCGCAACAAATTTTCTCTTCCTGTTGTCCTTTCCCTTTTCATCTGTATCAGTTCCCAGGATGTTAAAATCGATTTCCATAAAACTTGAAGCAAGGCCGATCAGAGGAACAAGAAATTGACCAATTTTTGATTTCTTGAGCGGCTCAGGTGTTTGAAGTGGGTTTAGCTCGATTTTAAGCTTTGAACCCAAATCTTCAAGGTCCAGTTCCTTTATTCCATCATATAAAAAGTAGGCTTTGCTAATCTCTATCCCCTTTTTTCTCCAGTCTCTTAAAGTAGCTTCCATTTCGTTTATAACCTTTGGTCCCTTATTAAAACCGGTTGGAATTACCCTTCCTATCTTCAACCTTCCTTGAGAGACCACAGTCAACGCTACCTTATCAATACCTAAATCAAAAACCCCATAAACATCACTTTTTTCATTAGGAGTAAGAAATGAAAGGGACACCAGATCAGGGGTTAGAAAATTGGGTTTGTAGTCATTAGGGAACAGTTCCATGTATGTGATAAGAGTGGACTTTGGTAGGGCAAAAGCAATAACCTCTGCGCCTTTATCTTTATTGGACATAAAAAGGCAATCCACTACTACATCCTGCATAGGAAGGGGAATGTCCCCTTCTAACTCAAAGCGGACAACATTTCGAATTTTCCGCATATTGGAAAAAGGGAAGAAATAAGTCCTTATAAAAAAGAGATGACCTGGGATAGAGGAGATAGTTTCTATGTTAGATTTCTTACATTTTAAAATGGCCTTTTTTATAATATTTGAGGATTCCTTTTTCCAATCTTTTTTTTTGGAAATAGGGGAATATTTCAGTCTTATAACCTTTGCCCCTCTGAGGGTTGGTATGAATTCCATGACCTTTATGTATCTAATGCCAAATTCAAAGGCTATAATTCTCTTACCCAAACTGCCCTCCTTCAATAGGGATTACCGAGTTTAAGGTAAAACTTTTTACAGAAATAGTTAGCTTCACACCCTCAGGAAGACTTTTAGTTAATTCAGAATTCCACTTCCTCTTCCATTCTTTTCCATCAAAGTATGAGATATCCAATGTCTCAACTCCTTCTACCAACACCTCTTCCTCAATTTCATCCTGAAAATCTTTAGACCGAGAGCTTCTAATTAGTATGAGGTCTTCTCTATCATCTTTTCTCTTCAAAAAATACTCTACCATTAGAGTATTTGAAGATCCTTCTCTCTGATATGGGGTGTATGCGCTAAAAGAGAGAAAAGGGGAAATAATTTTTTTTGTAATGTCTTCTCCTTTAAATCGGGTTACTGTATCTGGGAGGATGAAATAAGCAGATCTTAAATCCTTCGTAACAACCTGCAGGGCAGCTCTTAAGGTGCGGTGGCTTTTTATCCTGCTTTTAAGGTCTGTCACAATACTATGGGTTGTAAAAAAGGATCCATAGATGGTGGTAAAAATTATAGACAAAATAAACAGGGATACCATTACCTCCAAAAGGGTAAAACCCTGTGCCTTTCCTTTACCTTTTAGCCATAGGTTCTGAATCATGAGATTATAGACAATATGTCGTATTTTGAATTAATATTTATACTCCACCAGCTCAAGGATCTTTTCCCCATCTTTCCATAAAGTCAATCTCAACTCCTTAACATCCTCAACAAAGGTTGGAGCAAGGTTTACGGTCCATCTATATCCTTCCTCAACTCCCTTCCTTTTAGTAGTTTGCAGACCCAAAAGTTGAATCTCACCCATCAACTTTTCAGCTATCAAAGAAGCCCTGCTTAAATTTTCCGCCTCTTTTACATTTTTTATACTCCGGTTCCTTAAACCTAGAAGGGCAACAAGGGCAATGGCCAGTATTGCCATAGATACCATCACTTCTATGAGGGTAAAACCCTTTTCATGGTCTCTCATAATAGTTTCCTAAAGAATTCAAAAGTCAGAAGCCAGAATATATTTTTGACATTTTTTTCATGTTTACCATTAATCAGCAAAAAAGATGCCATTCAAAATATGGGGGAGGGGGGAATCGGGAAATAAAATTGTCTTTCAACTCAAATGGGCTCAATCTTATTGCAAAAAAGTTTTGATAATTGAAAACATTTAAAACAAAAATGGCAAGCTTTAAAACTCCCCTGTTCGGCGCGAGAGGCTTCAATTGAAAAAGCAGGCGACTTTGAGATAGCATGGTAAACCCCGTTAGAGAACTATGTTCTCTAACGGCTAAAGATGGTGGCATTGAGCCCCGTTAGAGATAGGGAATGACCCAAGATAGTTTTAAAAGTAGGCACATTATTTTACTAGTCGTTTCCGTAATCTCTAAGGGGGTGAACCACCCCATCTCAAAAGGAATTATTTATACCACCGACAGGGGTCGGTGGCTTTCTGTAACGGAGTAAAGGTTCAGCCCGTCGATGGCCAATATCCCTGGAAACATGGTATCTCATGTTAAATTGCATGTTTCCACAGTCCCCTGTTTTCTAAATATGAAATTTGGGATTATGTCAATTTTTTGACCCTTTTTCATAGCTCTCTATATATTTACTCACTTCTCTAAAAACATACCATTGTCGTCAATGCGGAAACAATAGGGGGGAAAGGAATAAGAATCCATATCGAGGAAAAACTTGACGCCTTCTCTCCGGTGGACCTATAAATGGGTAATTATGTAAAAAACGAATCAAAATAAAACTGGATTCTGGCTTCTGATTGTTTGTACAAAATTGAAGTTCCCAACAGCAAGACTGCAGGGAATTTTCAGTTGAATGAATTTTACTTATAACCGCTTGCTAACCCTGCGGCAAGATCGCAGGGAATACCATCGCTAAACACCTTCAAGTAGTTTTGATTATATTTCATTTAAAACTTAAATATGTTGCTGGCCTTGCCACGTATCCATCGAAAATCTTAATATTTTCTCCAAGGGATGGGATAGCCAACGTCATAAACTTATCTCCCTTCTTCAGATAAACATATGTTTGGTCTCTATATCCCCAGGGGGTAAAAGTTGTAACTGCCTGTCCTCTATTTTTTATAATTTTTCCCTTCACAGCGACTTCCTCAAAAGTAGCGCCCTCTGGAAGAGAAGATCTCTTAATCATAGAGGTTTCAAAAAGAATTTCTTCGGAAAAATTTCCTCTTTCTTCCAGGAAAGTAACCCAATATTCATTAAGGTCAAGATCATAGTGAAGACGAAGATTTTTTCTTTCAAGGGCAGCCGCAGCTGTTAGGTAAGAGGCTATATTTGCCAACCTTCTGGAAAGAGTAGCCAATTTGTTTTCGTCCCTACCAAAGAATTTTGGCAGGAGAATAGATGAAACAAGCGCAATGATTAAGATTACAATTAGAAGCTCTAAGAGAGTAAATCCATTTTTATTGCATCTGCCAATTCCCGATATCCGCATCCTTTCCCTCTCCTCCAACCTCAGCATCAGCTCCCAGTGAGTAAATGTCAAAGGACCCGTGTTCTCCTGGAGAGAGATATAAATATGGGTTTCCCCAGGGGTCAAAAGGCATCTTCTTAAGATACCCTCCTTTTTTCCAGTTCCTTGGAATCTCCCCTGTGGAGGGCATTGCTACTAATGCTTCGATTCCTTGTTCCGTAGACGGAAAGAGCCCACTATCCAATTGGAACAGCTCTATTGCTGCCTCTATATTTCTTATATCTACTTCTGCCTTGGTTATTCTTGCCTCATCGGCCCTTCCAGCGAGCCTTGGCACAACAATTGCGGCAAGAATACTTAAGATTACTACTACCACCATTACCTCAATAAGAGTAAAACCTCTCAAATCAGCAAGCCTATTTTTCATTAGCATCTTTCCATAAACAGATGGTCAACCATCTTTTATATAGTACACAACCAATAAGAAGATATCAAGATGATTGAAAAACCGATAAGAATGTCCAATTGATTTTGCTGAATTACTATCGATATTAACAGTTTAAGATAGGTTAGTAAGTAAGCTTCGCTTAAAAAATTTGTGAACACATTTCACGGGTTTCTGTAACTAATGAGCTATCTGGCTCATCTCAAAGATAGGAAGGAGTATAGAGAGTACAATAAAACCGACTATTCCTCCCATAATCACAATAAGGGCTGGTTCAATAAGGGTCAGAAGGCTTCCTAAAGCAGTTTCTATTGACCTTTCATAGACTTCTGAAACCATGAAGAAAGCTTTGTCTAAATCTCCGGTTTTCTCCCCCACAGCGACCATCTGAGCAATGCCGGGGGGGAAGAAATTGTTTTCCTTAAAAATATCGGAAAGGGGCCTTCCGCTATTAATACCTTCTTCTGCCTTAATCAAAGAAGCCTCCATCTCTTTATGATGGACGGTCTCCTTGCTGATTTCAAGCGCTTGGAGAAGAGAAAGGCCGCTTTTTAAAAGCGTTCCCATGGTTCTTGTAAATCTGTGAAGAACAAGGTTTAAAGAGAGCCTGCCCACCAGAGGGACCTTGATTATAAATTTCTCCCAAAAGCCCCTGCCGGTTTCTGATTTTAATAAGCGTTTTATACTGTAAACAAATCCGAGTAAGGCGAGAAAAATAAGGTGCCACCATGAAGCAAGCAATGAGCTTGACCATACCAATATTTTTGTTGGAATAGGAAGACTAGCATGTATATCTTCAAATACTACGAGGACCTTGGGAACTATAGAGGTCATTAGAAAAAAGAGAATGCCAACTCCTATAACGGTCATCATTATTGGATAAGCCAATGCCTGTGTAACTTTGGATCTAAGCTTTTCTTGTCTTTCCAGGTGGGCCGATAGCTGATCCAGAACCTCCTCCATATTTCCACTAGCTTCTCCGGTAGCAATAATATTAATATAAAAAGCATTAAATACATCAGGGTGCTTCCTTAAAGCGTCAGCCAGGGAGGATCCCTGTGAGATGGTATCTTTAACATGTGTAATTGCCTCTTTCAATATATAGTTTTCTTCCTGAGTTATGAGACTATCAAGGGCTTCAGAAAGGGGCAATCCTGCTACAAGGAGGACCTTCAACTGGTAGGTCATAAGCGAGATAGTTCTTAAAGGAGGTTTTTTATGGAAGCCTTTTTCCCACCACTTTATCGATGGAGTTTTCTCTTTCTCTTCTTCTTTCCGTAAGGGGGAAGTTATAAATAGCCCTGACGCCTTGAGCTTGAGGCGGGCATTTCTCGGGTCTTCGGCGCCAATAGCGCCTTCGATTGCCTTCCCCTTGGAATCAACACCTGTATATGCATAGATCGGCATAAGGCCTTCTATTCATCTCCATGAATAAAGAATCCACGCCCAGAAGACGCGGCCTTGCAATAAACCTTGGAAGGGAATAAATTGTTAAATATCACTTAAAAGCTAACTACTCACCTGAAATGATAGCCCATCGTGAGTTTTTTGTCTATTTTTTTTGTTTACATCCAAAACCCTGAGCCGGACTTTAATATTGACTTTATGCTGCAGGTGTTTCAAAATATTTTTTTATCATTGCAGATTCAGTGTTAAGTAATTTAAATCGTTAAATCTCCAATTTGACTTAAGGTATATTGGTTATTTTCCCAAATGCCTTTATTTTTTTATGGTACAAAGCCATTCTAAAAATTTTTCCATCTTCAATTGGAAAACAATTTCACTTGTTGGATTTTTTTTAGGCCTCTATTACCACATCATTATAAAATTGATCTATGATTGGGGGAGTTCTCCGGATAATTCGCATGGTTTCCTGGTGCCATTTATTGCCGCATATTTATTCTGGGAAAAAAAAGATCAGATAATCAAAATTGAAATCAAAACAGAGAATTGGGGTCTTTTGGTCCTTGTTTTGGGTTTGCTTTTAAATGTATTAGGTGTTGTCGGAGCAGAGTTTTTTACAATGCGTTTTTCAATGATTGTTGTGATTTTTGGAATAATATATTTCCTGTGTGGCAAAGAAATGGTTAAAAACTTGCTATTGCCTGTAGGATACCTTGTTTTTATGATTCCCATTCCAGCTATTGTATTTAATGTTATAGCTTTTCCATTAAAACTATTCGCTGCAAATATTGCAACGGATATTATACAATTTATCAATATTCCGGTATACCGGGAGGGGAATATAATTCAGCT